>JAEEGL014068205.1_pt1 | contig 10231 bp, 6 predicted proteins | sample 9134231 | NCBI WGS metagenome assembly JAEEGL01 (sample SAMN16246548, study PRJNA631951) | gut metagenome | biome: gut microbiome; feature: rumen; material: fiber-attached | host: Bos | place: Iran: Karaj | collected 2018-10 | reverse complement strand
CCGTCAGGATGAAGGCATAGACGATGTGAAAAGCAGCAAGCGCAGCCAGACCGAGCGTTGCCACCACGGCATACCAGTTGGCTCCCAGCAGTTCACAAATCATGTTGTAGGCTTCTCCGCTAAAGAGAGCCACGACGTTCATGCAGCAGTGGAACGTCAGAAACAGGATAAGCGCAATGCCGGTAACCGACATCACTACTTTCCTACCAATAGATGAATTGATTAACCACATAGAATGTTGATTTTGATGATAAATAATTAATAAATATTGTTTGTCTGTTAGATTTAAATGTTACTCTTTCGTCACTCAAAATGTGCTGCTCATGTGTGCTGCTCATGTCATAGATGGGTGCAGAAATAACCAATTATGAGTATTTCAGCACCCTTTCTGACTGCAAAAATACCATAAATTAATGATTCTTCAAAGTATTTTGCGCAAAAAAATAAGGTAAAAGGAAAAAAAAGAAGCACCACGATGCATTTTTCACAGTAAATTTCTATCTTTGCGCATGAAAGCAACGCATATTATGTAACAAATCTATCGCAAACAACATGAAGAACCTAAGAAACATCATTGCAGCCATGGTGCTGCTCACTGCCACAGCAGCTCAGGCGCAACAGCTGCCCCAAACAGCCGTACTCAAAGCGCACGACGTAAGGACAGACATCTACACCTGCGTAGAGCGCGAAGCCAACGAGGATGACCAGGCCGAAGTGGTTTCGGTATGGATTCACGACCTGAACACCAACAAAGTGAGCCGCCTGCTCACCACCAATCCCGATGCTCCCACACAATGGGAGAAAATGAAAAACGGCCATGCCGTGAAAGTAACCCTCGACAACATTGCCGCAGCCGCCAACGTCGCCTTCATCCCCTACGACACCAACAAAATTCTGGTTGAGGGTTGTCCCGACGCCCGCAACGTGTGGTCGTACATCATCGACATCAAGCAGCGCACGGCCTGCCAGCTCAGTTCCACCAGCGGACTCATAGGATTCTCGCACGAGGCCGGCTACATCATCATGGAAGGCTACCACTACGACATCGACGCTGGCGGACGCTCGCCCGTCATCAAGGTGTTCAACCTCGACGGACAGCTCATCAAACAAATGCTACTGCCCAGCGACGAGTAGCTTTGATAAAGCCGCGCAGAGCATTGCATCCTTCGGGCTAAGCAATGCACAACTACCTCCCAAAGTTACGCCAAAATTCTCTAGAGAATTTGAACGTAACGTGGGGAGTAATTTTTGTCCTGCCAAGGAATACAGAAACAACGTCGGGAGGAAAAACATTTTTCCCCATTTCATCGGCATTATTTCATGTTTTAGCAACGGTTCTCCGTATGTTGTAAAAAGCATTCTTTTCGGCTCAAAAAGTGCATTTTGATTAAAAATGAATACTTTTTGGTCAGAAATGACAACCGCCGTTATGGGTTTCCATTATAACTTTGCAACCGGAAACAATCACCAAAGTCTAAAATATGTCAAACCTATTATAAAACTAAACAATTATGAAAAAAGTAATTACCACCCTTTTGTTCCTCATGGGAATTGTAGGAACAACATCAGCAACAGACTACGATCTCTACGTGGCCGGTAAACAAGTGACGTCGAGCAACGCCAAGAATATTATGGCTGGCGTAAGTTATGATGCCACAAACAAGGTGCTGACACTGAACAACGCTACTATCACGAGTCCTTCTAAACAAACCGCGGGCATCTGGAACAGCGGCATCGACGGACTTACCATCAAGGTGATTGGCAACTGTTATGTAACGACAGATAATGCCCACGCCATAGCTATGGCCTACAGTACCACCATTTTGGGTGAGGACTTCCCTACGCTGAGAATCAACAGCAAAGACAATGACAAAGCTGGCTGGTGCGGCATCTGGATGATGAACGGCAAGACACTTACCATTAAGAACATTTGGCTCTATGTCTCTGGATATAATTATTCGCTTTACGGCGCCAACAGCTCGGGAAATGCGAAGCTGCAACTCATGCAGTGTACGGTTCAAGCCAAGCTCACCAACTCCAGCGCAAGCGGGTCTGCCGTCAGCAATTGGAAAGCAATTGACACGTGGGGTGTTTCCATCAACTGGAACGGCAACAAATTCGACTCGGCTAATTACAAGATTGTTGACAGCAGTGGCAAAAACATAAAAGAGGCTTGGATGGTGGGACGTCTCACTGTGGGCCGTTACATCATGGATCCTAGGGATAATTATAACCTCACCAAAAGCAACGCTTCTACTGGCATTAGCTCAGGTACCATCAAATGGGTTGCCTCGTCGCAAGAACTGCGATTGGACGGTGTCAACATGATTGATAAAGACGGTGCTTATCCCATTGCTTTCTATGGCTACTCAGATTCGTCTGCCCCGTTTAGAATCTGGCTCGATGGTTCAAACTTAATATCTGTAAGCAATAATGCATACTGCATCTGGAGCCGTAACAACAGTCTGGTGATTGACGGACCAAGCCGTCTCTCGTCAAAACTCACACTAATTAACAGCGGCACTTACGCTGCCATTAACTGCGGTAGCTCAAAACTGGAAATCGGCACGGTGAGCATGGATATCACCTCAAAAGGAAACTGCATTGAAGGCAGCGGCTCGACAGAACTGACCATTGGCACGACAAGCGGTACCAACCCAGGTGCCACGCTGACCCTCCTTTCACAGAGCGGCAGTGCCATTTCCTATTTCAAAAGCTGCACGATGAATAACACCTCTACGTCGAACGCAACTTATTTCAACACGTCGAAGAAAGGCTTCACCAACATCGGAGCATCGATGGCACAGCTGGTGAAAGCCGACCAGCCCTCCGAGAAATACGACTGCTACATCTTCGGCAACCAGCTGAACAATGTCAACTGCAAAACATTTGCTTGTGAGGGCGTGGAGTCGGGAACCATCAAGTGGGACAACTCGACGAAGACGCTCACCATGACTGATGTCCTGCTCGACAACAAGAACGTCACCTCACAGGCAGCCATCCGCCCAAGTTCAACCGCTAGCAGCTCTGTAACCGTCAATATCTCGGGCGACAACGTCATCAGGGGCGGACACAGCTCGTTCTATCCTGCCAGCGACCTTACCATTAAAGGAAAAGGCAACCTGACCTGCGACAACACAGGCGAATGGGGAGCTATTCTGCAGGGAGGCAACGGTACAATCACCATCGATGTTGACGGAAAGGTATATTTCAAGGGAAAATACGGCTATAATACAAACGGTGGCAGCAATTCGACTAACAAGCTTGTGCTGAAGAACAACAACAAATCTGACTATACTTTCGAAGGCTCAACGGCAGCCATTGACAAATTGTATGGCGGACTGACACTCACCGAACTTGACTTCTACTCCGATGTATCATACGGAGGTGCCCCTGGCTGCTATTTCGATACGGAAGACCACCGTGCCGAACAGAACGGTGGAACAACGGCCAAGAAGGTGAATTTCTTCAAACCATCCCAAAAGTACAACATCAATGTGGGCGGAACACGAGTGACAAGCTGCAACGCATCCGGCATCGGAAGCAAATACATCAGCAGCGGCACAACCTCGGTTACATACAATTCGAGTAGCGATAAGCTCATTCTGAACAATGCCAAAATATCTGTTCCCGAAAACATCAAAACCCACGCCATTTACACATACAGCGACACATATTGCACCGTGGAGCTGATAGGCAAAAACGAACTGTCAAACAACAACTCTAACTACACGGACATCTATTTTGGCAACGGCGGAACAATCACTGGCGGTGAGCTGGTCACCAAGGGAACAAGCCGCTCCGACCTGTATGCTGTAGAGGGGGAAATGACCATCAAGAACAGCAAAATAACATGCGCCCATTCCATCTGGGGCGAGAAAAAGACGGCCACACTCACCATCGACAACTCTACCGTGGAAGCCAACTTCTACATCGGCGGCTTTGGCAATCTCTATACAGCCAACACCTACCTCATTGAGCCGAAGAACGGAAAATACGACTCGTCGGCATCTACGCCCTACGTGGTGGATGCCAAAGGCAACCGTGCGGCTCACGTGCTCTACGGTCCGCAGGAGCTGCTCGGCATCGAGAACATGGAGGCCGACACTGCTGACGGCAATGCCGAGGTGAAGCACATCTACGACACGAACGGCAGCGAACAGGGCGAGCTGAAGCGCGGCGTAAACATCATCCGCATGAGCGACGGCACCGTGCGCAAGGTTATCAAGAAGTAACCCCACCCCCTGTCTTGTATGCTGAGGCATTGCCTCGGCTCCCCAGCTCAGTATGCTGAGACCACCGCCTCAGCTCCACCAGCGCACAGCTTCGGCCCTCGGGGCCCCTGTCACAGAAAATTTATTGCTAAAACCCGCTAAAAAGGTTGCAAGTTTACGAAAAATATTCGTAAATTTGCAACCTATTAGTTTTATTATTTCCTCACATCCAATGAAAGACATCAAACGTATTGTGCTCACGGGAGGCCCCTGCGCCGGAAAAACCACCGCACTGGTGAGAGTCATCGAACACTTCTCGAGCCTCGGCTACAAAGTGTTTACCATTCCCGAAGTGCCCACCATGTTTACACAGGCGGGCATGAACTATCTCACCAAGAACCCCAACTTCTTCTACGAAGGCGAAAAGGCTACGCTCGAAATACAGCTGGCCCTGGAAGACAAATTCATGCGCATGGCCGAGGCCTGCGACGAGCCGAGCGTCATTGTGTGTGACCGTGGTACCATGGATATTTCGGCCTATATGAAACCCGAAATGTGGGAACAGATTACCCACGACGTTGGCACCACTACACAACAGCTGCGCGACCAGCGCTACGATGCCGTGCTCCATCTGGTGAGTGCTGCCGACGGTGCCGAACAGTTTTATACCACCTCCAACAATGCCAGCCGCAACGAGGCCGCCGACGAGGAGGGACTCAAGATAGCACGAATGCTCGACAAGAAAGTGATTGAGGCATGGACGGGTCACAGCCACCTGCGAGTGATCAACAATCAGGACGATTTCGACCGCAAGCTCAACCGCGTAGTGAAAGAGATCTCCAACGTGCTGGGACTGCCGCAGCCCATCGAGGAAGAGCGCAAGTACATCGTTGAACTGACTGGCGAAATGCCAGAATCCATCGAGAGCGACATCACGCAGACCTACCTCGTGGCCGAGCCGGGATGCGAGGTTAGACTCAGACGACGCGGATGGGGAGGAAAATTCGTCAATGTGCATACAACAAAAAAGAAAATCTCGGAAACAGAAGAGCTTGTCACCGAACGGCAAGTGTCTAACAACCTGTATCAGAGCCTGTTACAGCAAGCAGACCCCTATCGCCAAACCATACACAAGATGCGCCGCAGCTTTATATGGAAAGGACAGTTCTTTGAGCTCGACACGTATCTCAGCCCGCATACCAACCTCATCATTCTGGAAACGAAAGGTATTGCTGAGCACAACGATGTGAAGTTCCCGCCCTTTGTCCGTGTGGTGGAGGACATCACTGGCAACAAACGCTACTACAACTACAATCTGGCCCTGCGGTAATGGTACCGCTACGGCAACAGAACACAGTTTTTCTGAACCATGACTCTTCAATATGACGTTATAGTGATTGGCGGCGGACACGCCGGATGCGAGGCAGCCACCGCTGCTGCCAACATGGGCGCACGCACCTGTTTGGTGACCATGGACATGAACAAGATTGCCCAAATGTCGTGCAACCCTGCCATCGGAGGCATTGCCAAAGGCCAGATAGTACGCGAAATCGACGCGCTGGGCGGTCAGATGGCACTCGTCACCGATGCAACGGCCATTCAGTTTCGCATGCTTAACCGAGGCAAAGGCCCGGCCGTATGGAGTCCGCGTGCGCAATGCGACCGCGGAAAATTTATTTGGCAATGGCGAAAAACGCTCGATGAAACCGCAAATTTAGACATTTGGCAGGATCAGGCCGACGAACTCCTGGTTGAAGATGCGCCCGAGGGGAGTGAACGCAAGAAAAGGGCCATAGGTGTGCGCACGATATGGGGCGCAGAGTTACGCGCCAAATGTGTCATCATCACTGCGGGAACATTCCTAAACGGGCTCCTGCACATCGGACGCAAGATGGTGCCTGGCGGGCGCATTGCCGAGCCGGCTGTCGCTCATTTCACCGAGAGTATCACCCGACACGGCATACGCTCAGCGCGAACGAAAACGGGTACGCCCGTGCGAATCGACAAGCGAAGCGTGCATTTCGAAGACATGAACGAACAACAAGGTGAACAGGGCTACTACCAGTTTTCCTACATGGGCGCACCACGCCGGCTGAAGCAGCTGTCGTGCTGGGAATGCTACACCAACCCCGACGTTCATCAGGTTTTGCGCAGCGGACTGGCCGACTCACCACTCTATAACGGACAAATACAGTCCATCGGGCCGCGTTATTGTCCCTCTATCGAAACAAAACTCGTAACGTTTCCCGAACGCGAGCAGCACCTCTTGTTTCTTGAGCCAGAGGGAGAGAGCACCAACGAGATGTATCTCAACGGTTTCTCGTCGTCACTTCCCATGGATGTGCAAATCAGCGCGCTGAAGAAAATACCCGCATTACGCGATGTCAGAGTATATAGGCCTGGCTACGCCATAGAATACGATTTCTTCGACCCCACACAACTCAATCATGCGTTGGAATCGAAAATTATTGACGGTTTGTTCATGGCCGGCCAGGTGAATGGTACGACTGGTTACGAAGAAGCCGGAGGCCAGGGAACCATAGCTGGCATCAACGCAGCACTGAAGGTGGGTTCGGCAGGCTCAGACTCGGGAGCAGCCCAACCATTTGTACTCCACCGCGACGAAGCCTACATCGGTGTACTCATAGACGACCTCGTGACCAAGGGCGTTGACGAGCCCTACCGCATGTTTACCTCGCGTGCCGACTACCGCATCCTGCTCCGTCAGGACGATGCCGACGCACGACTCACCGAAAAGGCTTATCAGCTGGGACTAGCCACACGCGAGCGTTACGACTGGTGGATGGAGAAAAAGAACGCTATTGACGAGCTGACCGATTTCTGCCAAAAAACGACGATAAAACCGAACGAAATAAACGGTACGCTCGAGCACCTTGACACCGCCCCACTCCACGGGACAACCAAACTCTACGATCTATTAGGAAGACCGCAGCTCAACCTTGAAATTCTGGCCGAACTTTCGCCCGCGCTGAAACAGAAGATTTCATCACTGGAAAACCGAAACGAAGAAATTGCCGAAGCCACGGAAATAAAAATAAAATACCGCGGATACATCGAACGTGAAAAAATGGTTGCCGAGAAAATGCACCGTCTGGAAAACATAATAATAAAAGGACACTTTGATTATCCCAACTTAGCGGCCATTTCTACAGAGGCACGCCAAAAGCTACAAGCCATACAGCCCGAAACATTGGCGCAGGCCAGTCGTATTCCGGGTGTGTCGCCCAGCGACATCAACGCCATGCTGGTGCTCATGGGCAGATAACAAGAACCAGAAGAAGTAAAACCAAGAGGCAGAAAAAGGAGTGCTAAGGGGTGGAAAGCAAAGAGTGAAGAAGTGGAAAACGAAGAGTGAATAACGAGAAACCCACGTCGTGTTTCACGTGAAACAATAGTCAATACAACAAATCTATAATAAGCTGAAAATGAACAATCAAGTATTAATTGACAATCTGCGTTGCATTCCAGATTTCCCCAAAAAAGGAATTAACTTTCGCGACGTAACGACGCTCTACAAGAGTGGCGAGTGCATGAAAATCATGCTCGACGAATTGTACGAACTTTACAAGGACAAGGGCATCACCAAAATCGTGGGCATCGAGAGCCGTGGCTTTGTCATGGCGTCGGCATTGGCTGCCCGACTTGGCTGCGGAGTAGTGCTGGCCAGAAAGCCCGGCAAACTGCCTGCCACCGTCATCAAAGAATCGTTCTCTAAAGAATATGGTGTTGATACCATCGAAATGCACATCGATGCCATAGAACCCGACGACGTGGTACTGATTCACGACGACCTATTGGCAACAGGGGGAACAGCTAAGGCAGCCTATAAACTGGTGAAACATTTCCACCCGAAAAAGATATACATCAATTTCATCATCGAAATCACCGACGAAGGTCTTCACGGACGCGACGAATTTGAGGGTCTCGACCTTACAACACTCGTCACCGTCTGAAAGGCGAGCAACCCCGTGGAAATCAGGAAACAAAGCAGCCGTTGTTTCACGTGAAACAACGGCTTTCTTTTTTTAAGGCGGAAGAGTAAACAAAGAACACTAAATACAAGGCAAACATGACGAGAGAAGAAAACGAGCAAAGGCTGGAACGCCTAAAGAGCATCGTACTCAACATGCCCGAAAAGCCGGGCAGTTATCAGTACTACGACGAAGACGGAACCATCATCTACGTTGGCAAAGCCAAAAAGCTGAAGAGCCGTTGCTCGTCTTACTTTCATTCAGAGGTTGACCGATTCAAAACCAAAGTACTCGTCAGTAAAATACATAACATCACATATACCGTGGTGAACACCGAAGAAGACGCTCTTCTGCTAGAAAACAACCTGATTAAAAAATATCAACCACGCTACAATGTACTGCTGAAAGACGGCAAGACCTACCCAAGCATCTGCATTACCAACGAGCTGTATCCTCGCATCTTCAGTACGCGAAACATCAACAAGAAATGGGGCACATATTTCGGCCCTTACAGTCACATCAGCACCATGTATGCCATGCTCGACATCATCAAGAAACTTTATAAGCCGAGAACCTGCAGGTTTCCAATAACAAAAGAAGGCGTTGAGCAAGGAAAATACAAACCGTGCCTGGAATACCACATTAAAAACTGCGACGCACCTTGCATAAACAAGCAAACCTACGAAGCTTACCAGGAAAACATGCGACAAGCACGCGAAATACTAAAAGGAAACACGCGCCAACTGTCACGTCAGCTGTTCGAAGCCATGCAGAAAGCTGCCGAGGAACTGCGATTCGAAGAGGCCGAAATGCTCAAGAGACGCTATCTGATGCTAGAAACCTACTGCTCGAAAAGCGAGGTAGTGAGCCACACCATCAACAACGTGGATGTGTTCAGCATAACCAACGACGACAAACAGGCATTCATCAACTACATGCACGTGAGCAACGGATCGATAGTGCAAGCCTTCACATTTGAATATAAAAAGAAACTCAACGAGACCGATGAAGAGCTCTTGCAACTGGGAATTGTGGAAATCAGACAGCGATTTAAAAGTACTTCACGCGAAATCATCGTGCCTTTCGAACTAAACGTAGAACTGGAAGGAATCACGCTGACCATTCCGCAAAAAGGTGACAAAAAAACGCTGCTCGACCTGTCGATTATGAACGGAAAACAGTATAAATTCGACCGTCTGAAACAGGCCGAGAAACTGAATCCCGAGCAAAAGCAAACGCGCCTGATGAAAGAATTGCAAAATGCCTTGAAACTAGAAAAACTGCCTTATCAAATAGAATGTTTCGACAACTCGAATATATCGGGCACCGATGCCGTGGCGGGATGCGTAGTGTTTAATGGCATGAAACCCTCGAAAAAAGATTACCGTAAATACAACATCAAAACCGTGGTTGGCCCCGACGATTATGCCTCAATGCAGGAGGTAGTGAGAAGGCGTTACAGCCGCATGATGGAAGAAGGCACCCCCCTACCCGACCTAATCATTACCGACGGAGGAAAAGGCCAGATGGAGGTAGTGCGCCAGGTGGTGGAAGACGAACTAAACCTGAAAATTCCCATCGCCGGTCTGGCCAAAGACGACCGCCACCGCACCAACGAATTGCTGTACGGTTTTCCTCCGGTAGTCATCGGCATGAAAACCGACTCGGAACTGTTCCACATACTGACGCAAATACAAGACGAGGTACACCGTTACGCTATTACATTCCACCGCGACAAACGTTCCAAACATGCGCTTCATAGCGAATTGGACGAGATTAAAGGCATCGGACCCAAGACAAAAGAACTGCTGTTGAAGAAACTAAAGAGCATAAAACGAATAAAAGAAGCTGATATTCAGCAACTTACAGAAATAATTGGCAACAATAAAGCCAATATTGTTTACAATTACTTTCACCAGTCATGAGAAAGCCTGCCTCAGAGAAAGGAGTAATAAAAACCCTCATAGGCTTTCTTTTGACCATGCTGGCTTTCTTCATCGCCTACGTGGCCATGGTATTCATCAT
>JAEEGL013189518.1_pt1 | contig 10231 bp, 9 predicted proteins | sample 9134231 | NCBI WGS metagenome assembly JAEEGL01 (sample SAMN16246548, study PRJNA631951) | gut metagenome | biome: gut microbiome; feature: rumen; material: fiber-attached | host: Bos | place: Iran: Karaj | collected 2018-10 | reverse complement strand
TTCGATTACCGCAAAGGGTTCAAATTCTCCACCTATGCCACCTGGTGGATCCGCCAGGCCATTACCCGGGCCATCGCGGACCAGGCCCGTACGATCCGTATTCCCGTGCATATGGTCGAGACCATCAACAAGCTGATCCGCATCTCCCGCCAGCTGCTCCAGGAATATGGCCGTGAACCCACCCCCGAAGAGATCGCCAAGGAGATGGGGATTTCCGAGACCAAGGTCCGGGAAATCATCAAGATCGCCCAGGAACCGGTCTCCCTGGAAACACCGATCGGTGAAGAGGAAGACAGCCACCTGGGTGACTTCATTCCCGATGAGGACGCCCCCGCTCCCGCGGAAGCCGCTTCCTTCGCCCTGATGAAGGAACAGCTGATGGATGTGCTGGACACGCTGACCCCGCGCGAGGAAAAAGTCCTCCGGCTTCGTTTCGGCCTGGACGACGGGCACCAGCGCACGCTGGAAGAAGTCGGCAAAGAATTCAACGTTACCCGTGAACGGATCCGCCAGATTGAGGCCAAGGCGCTCCGGAAACTCCGCCATCCTTCCCGCAGCAAGAAGCTGCGCGATTACCTGGACTGAGCCATGTCTGATATGATCCGGCTTGATGCCCGCCTGTCGCTCGCTTACGATCTCTATGATCCGTGCGAACTGGCCGCGGACATCGGCACCGACCACGCCCATCTACCGGCCGCGCTCCTGCAGCGCGGCCGCTGTCAGCATATGATCCTGTCGGATATCAGTGAAAGCGCCCTGCAGAACGCCCGGAACGAAATGATCCGTTTCCGCCTGCTGGACCGGGTCACCCTGCGCGCCGGCGACGGGCTGGCCCCGCTGCAGGAACCCTGCGGCATGATCTCCGTGACCGGCATGGGCGGCCGGACCATCCGGGAGATCCTGCTGTCCGGAAAGCAGAAACTCCGGGGCGCGTCCCTGCTGCTGTCCGCCCATACCGACCTGCCCCTGATCCGGGAAGCCGTGAACCTTGCGGGCTACCACCTGGACCGGGAGGAACCGTGTTTCTGCGCGGGGCGGTATTACCTGGTCATGCGCGCCCGACCGGGCGCCCGGCCCGTATCCCCGCGGGAGATCCGCCTCGGCGGCCCGCTGTTCGAATCCGGCTCTGATCAGCTGATCCCTTATGTGAAACGCCGGCGGGAGGTGCTTGAAAGCAGCCTGAAGGGCCTGCTCAGCGCGGAAAAACCGGATCACGCGCTCATCGCCCGGATCCGGGAAGATATAGACACCTACGACGATTTTATCCGGAAAGGAATCAAACCGCATGAACGTACAGGCGATTTATGACATGATCGACCGGTTTGCCCCTTTCTCCGCCCAGATGGAGGGCGACAATTCCGGTTTCCTGGTCGGTTCCGCCGGGCAGGAAGTGACCGGTATCCTCTTTGCGCTGGATGTGACGGAGCCGGTGATCGACGAGGCGGCCGCCCGCGGCGCGCAGCTGATCGTGACCCATCATCCGCTGATGTTCTCCCCGCTGCGCTCGCTGACGGACGCGGATTATGAAGGCCGCCTGATCCGCCGCCTCACGCGGGAAAACATCAGCCTGATCGCCGCCCATACGAACCTGGACCAGGCGCCCGGCGGCATCAACGATACGCTGGCTGCCCGCTGCGGCCTGACCGGGATTGCCGGCGAGGCGTTTTTCCGCTGCGGCCTGCTGCCGGAACCGCTGACCGCCCGGGCTTACGCGGACAGGCTGAAAACGCTCTTTCATACGGAAGTCCGCCTCATGGGCCCGGAAGACAAAACGATCCGGAAGGTAGGCCTGTGCAGCGGGGGCGGAAGCGATGAGTGGCGCCGCGCGTTTGAATCGGGCTGCGACGCCTTCATCAGCGGCGAGATCAAGCACCATTTCGGCCTTGCCATGGCTGACAGCGGCATCGTGGGACTGGAATGCGGCCATTTCGCGACGGAGGAACCCGGGATCCGCGCCCTTGCCTCCGCTTTACAAAAACAGATCAATCAAGTAGAATGTAATGTGCGGGTATATGTGTCTGAAATATCCGCCTATTCCTTTCCCCGGCAACCGTGACAGGCGGTAATCCTGTCAGAAGGAGGCTCCTTTATGGATAAGTTTGAAGCACTGTGGGCTTACCAGGTGGAAGACATGAAAGCGGACGCCATCGCCACCGCGATCAAGCGCTCCCCCACCCGCCAGAAGCTGGAAAAAGCCCGTGACTTTATACTGGACCGTCAGAAGCAGTATAAACAGATCGAAGAGGATGTCGGCGCCATGGTGGACCGCAAGGACATCATTGCCCAGGCGATCTCCCGTTCCCGTGAACAGCTGCAGGCCCTTCAGAACAGGTTTGAGTCCAATCCTCCCCAGACCGCGGAAGAAGTGAAATCCCTGCTCGCTGAAGTCAGCCGCTGCCGTGACACCATCCGCCAGTACGAGGTGGAGATCAGCCGGATCGTCAAAGAGACCGACGCGAACGACAAGCTTTCCCGCAGCGTCCGCCTGGATGCCGCCAACGCGAAAAAGACCTTTGACCAGCTGAAGGCTGATTATGAAGAGGAATCCAAAAGCAAGAAAGGCGAGCTGGAAGCCCAGCGTGCAAAAGCCAAAGAGCTGATGGACCAGGTCGATCCGAAGCTGCTGGAGGAATACGAAATCATCAAGAAGCATATATCCCCGCCGGTCGCGCGCCTGACCCACGGCCAGTGCTCCGGCTGCAACACATCCCTGCCCTCGGCCATTCTTTCCAGGATCAAGGGCGGTACGCTGGTTGAATGCGAGACCTGCGGACGGATGATCATCCAGTAACCTTCCGAACGGCACAAAAATCCCGGACAGCATATCCGCTGTCCGGGATTTGTTTATGATGCTGTCCGTTACGGAACGACAATCTCCACTTCATGATCAAAAACATTGTCAGGGATGATCACCCGGTCACCGCCCGGAACGACGATCCTGACGAGGCTGGCGCAACCGGAAAACGCCTGGGTTCCGATCGATTCCAGTTTGGTGCCGAACGCGACTTCCTCCAGGGCGCCGCAGAAAGCAAACCCGGCGTTGTCCACCTTGATGAGCGAATCCGGCAGCTGGATGTCGGTCAGTTCCGGGCAGCCGCCGAAACTGCACATGCCGATCTCTTCCACGCCTTCCTCGATCACGATGGTTTTCAGGTTCAGGCACCTGGAAAAAGCGGCGTTCCCGATCCTTCTGACCGTTCCGGGGATCCGGATGCTCTTCAGCACAGGATTGTCCTGGCACATGCCGTTATCGATCTCGATCACGGGAATATCCCCTACCGCGGAGGGGAATACCACGTCTGATTGTTCCCCGACGTAGGAGGTAAGGATCACGCCGGATCCGTCGCTGTTTACTTTGTAGTTGAAATCGTCAATCTTTTCCGTTTTGATGTTGTATGTGGAAACCGTTTTGAACGAGTCTTTTGTTTCTTCCTCTTCGAAAGAGGTCATGCCGGAATCGTCGTCGTCATCCCAGTCGTCGTCATCCCAGTTGTCTTCGGCAAAGCAAAGCACAGCGCTGAACAATACGCACAGCGCAAGCAGGATCGCAAAGATCCGCCTGATCAATATGCCCACCTCCCGATTATATCACGAATAATTATAGAGGATTCATCCTGAAAAAGCAATATCACCACAAAAAATGAGAAAAGGATTGACGGATTGACCGGGTTGTGATAATCTTTGGCTGAAAACGTTACCGTTATCGTTTCCGGTATGCGTCACCCACGGACGCGGGAATACGAAGGGGGAACTGCTCATGAAAGTATATACAATCAAAGACATCGCAGCAATGGCCGGCGTTTCCGTTACGACGGTCAGCCGCGTGCTGAATCACCGCCCGGATGTCAATATCGCCACCCGGGAAAAGGTCGAACAGATCATCCGCGACTGTCATTTTGTCGGCAACACCAACGCCCGCGGGCTGAAACAGGGAAACGAAGTGATCGGCGTGGTCATACGTGGCCGCTCCAATCCGTTCCTCAGTTCGCTGGCTGAGGCGATCCTGGAGCGGGCGGACAATGTGCCGGACAATTTCGTCACCGAGTATATTGACGAACGGGCGGACGAATTCCGCACCGCGCTGCGGATGACCCGCCAGAACCATGTCAAGGGGCTGATCTTCGTCGGCAGCCTGATCGACGAACGGGTTGAAGCGATCCGCGGCCTGGACGTCCCGATGGTGTTCACCACCGTCAACGCTGAGTCCGCCTCCCTTCCGCGCGCGTCCTCCGTGGCGGTGGACGACAGGAGCATGGGCCGCCTGGTCGCCGAAGAGCTGCTCAACTGCGGGCACCGCAGGATCGCGGTCTTTGGATCAAACCCGGTTGCGGGGGACTCGCTGGCCATGCGTTTCCAGGGCTTCTGCGACGCCTTTACCGACCGGGGGCTTTCCTATGACCGTACGCTGTACCGCGAGACGCGCTTCTCCTTTGAAGCGGGTTACGATATCGCGCGGACCTTCTTCACCGAGCAGCCGGACGCCACCGCCCTGTTCGCCATGAGCGACACCGTTGCCGTCGGTGCCATCCGCGCGCTCAAGGATCTCGGCATATCTGTTCCTGAGGACGTCAGCGTTGTAGGTTTTGACGGCGTTGATATCGGCCGCTTCACGCTGCCTCGCCTTACAACCGTGGAGCAGCCCGTTGAGGAAATTGCCCGCCGCAGCGTAAACCTGCTGCTGGATATGATGGAAAAAGAGGCCGCGCCAAGGCATATCCTGGTTGAAGCCTCCTTCCGCAGAAGAGAATCTGTGGCGCAGTGTGTGCGCGCATAACAGAAAGGAAGAATTGCCCCATGCGCACCAGCGGAATATTGATGCACATCTCCTCCCTGCCCTCCTCCGGCGGGATCGGCTCCCTCGGTCCGGAAGCCTACGCCTTTGCGGATTTCCTGCAGGCGTCCGGCATGCGGATCTGGCAGGTCCTGCCTGTCGGGCCCACCGGCTATGGGGAAAGTCCCTACCAGTCCTCCTCGGTCTTTGCGGGCAATCCGCTCTTCATCTCCTGCGACCGCCTGCGGGAGGAAGGCCTGCTGCGGTATAAGGACAAGGAGGAATTTGTCCCGCCGGATCCGGAAAAAGTGGATTATGAAGCCGTCCGCGCCAACAAGGAAACACTGCTGCGCCGCTGCTACGAACAGTCGCGCCAGTCCCTTGCCGGCCAGATCAGCGAGTTCATCCGGGAGAATGCCTGGGTGAACGATTTTGCGTTGTTCACCGCGCTGAAGCAGCGCTTTAACGGCGTAAAATGGACAGACTGGCCGGACGCGGAGATCCGTTTCCGGAAACCGGATGCCCTGAAGCGCTGCCGGGTGGAGCTCGCGCAGGAGATCGATTACCATATCTTCTGCCAGTATCTGTTCCGCCGCCAGTGGTTCGACCTGAAGAAATACTGCAACGACCGTTCCCTGATGCTCTTCGGCGATATGCCGATCTATGTGGCGGAGGATTCCGCGGATACCTGGACGCATCCTGAGATTTTCCAGCTGGACAAAAACCTGGTCCCGAAACGCGTGGCCGGCGTTCCGCCGGATTACTTCTGCGAAGATGGCCAGCTCTGGGGCAATCCCCTTTACCGCTGGACCTACCTGCGCTTCATCCGGAAGTTTGACTGGTGGGTCGAACGGATGAAAGGCATGGCGAAACTCTATGATATGGTCCGGATCGACCATTTCATCGGGTTTGCCAATTACTATTCCGTGAAAAACGGCAGCCCGAACGCCCGGAACGGCAAATGGGTGATCGGCCCCGGCAAATCTCTCTTCCGCAGGCTGGAACAGGAAGTGCCGGACATCAGGATCATCGCGGAGGACCTGGGCTGCGTCAACAGCCGGGTCCAGCGGCTGCTCCACTGGTGCGGCTATCCCGGCATGAAGGTGCTGACCTTCGGGTTTGACTCGGACGAATCGAATCCGCATTTCATCGGCCACTATGAGAAAAACACCGTGGCCTATACCGGCACCCATGACAACGACACAACCCTGGGCTGGGCGGAAAAAGCCAGTCCCAAAGCACTGGCCTTCGCGGAAAAAACGCTGGGGTTCTCCGGCGCGGCCGAAGCGCCTGACGCGTTTATCCGGGCACTGTTCAAAAGCCCCTGCGATACCGTGATCATCCCCATGCAGGATATCCTGGGCCTTGGCGGCACGGCCCGCATGAACTTCCCCGGAACCACCGGGGGCAACTGGATCTGGCGCATGAAACCGGACCAGCTTTCGCTTGAACTTTCCATGAAATACTACAGGCTTAACAGGCAGACAGAACGGGGGTAAAACAACTTGAACGCCAGACAACTGATCAGGGACGCCGAACAGCGCCTCATGACCGAATGCCATAAAGATCTTTCCCGGGCCTCAGCGCAGGAGCTGCATAACGCTGTTTCCGGCGCGGCAATGGACGCGCTTGCCCCGCTCTGGGCAAAAAAGGAAGCAGCCCGCTCCTCCCGCCGGCAGGCCGCCTATCTCTCCATGGAATTCCTGGTGGGCCGGCTCATCTATAACAACCTTTACTGCATGGGCCTGCTGGACGATGTGAAAGCCCTGCTGAAGGATAAAGGCGTTGATATCGCCGTGCTCGAGGATATTGAGGACGACGCTTTCGGCAACGGCGGCCTGGGCCGCCTCGCCGCCTGTTTCCTGGACAGCGCAGTGACCTGCAATGTCCCGCTGACCGGATACGGCCTTCGTTTCCGTTACGGCCTGTTCAAGCAGGACTTTGCGGACGGCCGGCAGGTGGAACTGCCGGACGACTGGTCCAGGTACGGTGATCCCTGGTCCATCCGCCGCATGGACGAAGCCGTGGTGGTTTCCATGAAAACCGGGGATGTGCTGGCTGTGCCCTACGACATGCCCATTGTGGGTTTCGGCGCGAAAAACGTCGGCACGCTCCGCCTCTGGCAGACAGAAAGCCTGCATGAAGTCGACTTTGACGTTTTCAACAGCCAGGACTATGCAAAGGCCGCGGCGGACAAGAACCGGGCGGAAGACATCACCAAGTTCCTTTATCCAAACGATACGAAAAAAGAAGGCAAAATGCTGCGCGTAAAGCAGCAGTATGTGCTTGTTTCCGCCACGGTGCAGGATCTCCTGCGGGCTTACCGCCGGCGTCACGGCAGCGATTATTCCTTCTTCGCGAAGGAAGTCGCGGCCCAGCTGAACGATACGCATCCCACCATGGCGATCCCGGAGCTGATCCGCCTGCTGGGCGAGGACGGCGTCGCCTTTGAGGACGCTTTCCTGATCGCCCGGGACACCTTTGCCTATACCAATCACACCGTCATGCAGGAAGCGCTGGAAAAGTGGGATCTTTCCCTGCTGTCCTCCGTCTGCCCGCAGATCGTCTCCGTGATCCGGAAGATTGACGCCCGTTTCCGCAGGGAAATGAAAAAGGCCGGCAGGGAGATCACGCCGTCGCTGTGCATCATCCTGGACGGCCGCGTCCACATGGCGGAACTGGCGACCTATGCCACCCACGCGATCAACGGCGTCGCCGCGCTGCACAGCGAGATCCTGAAGAGCGACGTCTTCGCGGACTGGTATCAGCTCTATCCGGAGCGTTTCCAGAACAAGACCAACGGCATCACCCAGCGCCGCTGGCTCGGCCTGTGCAATCCGGAGCTCTGCAAACTGATCACCGGTCAGATCGGGCCGGGTTTTGAAACCGACCTGGACAAGCTGAAGCTGCTGGTCCCGAAGATCAACAAATCCCTTTGCGGAAAATTCCGCACCGTCAAAAAGGAAAAAAAGAAGCAGCTCTGCGCGGAGATCCTGAAACGGGAAGGCATTTCGCTCGATCCGGACATGGTCTTCGACGTGCAGGTCAAGCGCCTGCATGAATACAAGCGCCAGTTTATGAATGCCCTGAGCATCCTGGCGATCTATGACGAGATGAAGCGCGGACGGCTGAAGGACCTGCCGCCGGTTGCCTTCATCTTCGGCGCCAAGGCCGCCCCCGGCTATGACCGGGCCAAGGCTGTCATCCACCTGATCAATATGATCGCCGATCAAGTGAATCACGATCCGAAGGTGAACGGCCGCCTGAAAGTCGTCTTTGTCCGGAATTACAACTGCTCCTGGGCAGAGAAGATCATCCCCGCCGCGGATATTTCAGAGCAGATCTCCCCTGCCGGCACGGAAGCCTCCGGTACCGGCAACATGAAACTGATGCTCAACGGAGCAGTGACGCTGGGAACCTTCGACGGCGCCAATGTGGAGATCGTTGAGGAAGCCGGCCGGGAAAACAACTACATCTTCGGTGCCACTGTGGATGAGCTGAACAGCATAAAGGAAACCTACGACCCCGTGAAGATTTACCGGAAAAACGCGCTGCTGCGCCGTGCCCTGGATACGCTCATTGACGGCACCTTCCCGGATGAGGACGGCAGGCTGAAGGAACTGCACGACGCGATCCTCAAAGGCGCGTCCTGGCATAAACCGGATCATTACTTTGTGATGAAGGACTTCGAATCCTATTACGAAACAAAACTCCGGGCCATCCGTGACGCGAAAGCCGACGAGAACGCCTTTGCGCGCAAGTGCCTGATGAACGTCGCCTGCGCCGGCAAATTCTCCTCCGACCGCACCATCCGCCAGTACGCAAAGGAGATCTGGCATGTCTGAGGTTGCATCCGGACACTTAACAGCGTATAATCTCTTCGATCCTGTCTTCGGAGGCGCACTGTCCTATGTATCAAACAATCCACAGTTTCATTGGAAACATCCTGCTTTACGCGATCATCGCGATCGAAGTCATCGGCGCGGTCATTATCCTGTATTATACCGTCCTGGCACTGATCAGCCTGCTTCGGAAGCAGCCTGAACAATGCCGCGCCTTCCTGACCACAGGCATCACCACCGGACTGAACTTCCTGCTGGCCAGCGAAGTCCTGAAAACGATCGGTAAAGCGGAATGGAGTGACATCGGGATGGTCTGCGCGATCCTGCTGATGCGTGCCGGCATGACCCTCCTGGTCCATTGGGAAAACAAGATGGAGCACCATACGGTCCAGCCGAAGGAATAACCGGTCATCTGTGTTGTGTCCCTGCCCCCGGGCAGGGACGTTTTTTCTCCCTTGATGGGTTCCTTTTATTTTGCTACAATTCGTTTATCTTTTGCAAGGAGGCCCGCAGCCATGAAAAAGCCGCACCTGAACAGTAATTCCTCTGTTCTGCCTGTTGCGGAAAGCGTCTGCCATCTGGCAGCTTTACCGCTGTCGCTTTCGTTTTTTACCTATTCCCTCTATCAGATCGCGCTGATGTACAATGAGGAAATATCCGCGCAGGGCTTTGACGAACAGACCATGGCCGCGCTGAAGGAAGCCGCTGATGACAAAACCGGGTGGATCCTGTTTTTCCTGTTCACTGTGCTGGCGCTGGCCAGGTTCTTCCATGCGTTCAACCACCGGCAGGATGGAAAAGCGGTCTTTTTCACCACACTCTGCCAGAGCGGGGTCTTCCTCTTCTGCGCTGTGCTTCCTTTCTTTACAGGATTCAGCACTTCCCTGCTTGCCATTGTCGCGTACCTGTACGCGGGCGCTGTTTCCGCCGGGATCATTGTTTCCCTGGTCCGGAACCACCATGTCCGCCGCGTCATACCGGGCATCCTGACGATCGGACTGCTTGTGGTCTGCGCCATGACCGCCACCTTCATCTACGTCCCCATGGCGCTGTGGGCGTTCACTTCCCTGATGCGCTATATCTTCTCCAGGCTCAACCTGAAGACCCTCACCCGGATCATCCGGAAAACCTACGCTGCGGAGATCATCTTTGGCCTGCTGCTTCTGATCTTTTCATTTTCCTATCTGTTTACCATTCTTGAAGAAAACCTGACCAGCTACTGGGACGCGGTATGGTACTGCTTCGCCATCGTGACCACGATCGGTTTCGGCGATTTCACAGCAGTAACGCTCATCGGCCGGATCCTCTCCGTGATCCTCGGCATCTATGGCATCGTGGTGGTCGCCCTGATCACATCGATCATCGTCAACTTCTACGGGGAAATGAAAAAAGGCGGCAATGCCGCCGATACCGAAGAAGCATCCGGCTCTCCGGTTATTGAAGGGGAATCTGCTGCAGAAGCTCCACCGTCTGCCGGATGTTGATCTTTTCAACCGGCAGGTATCCCAGCATCTGATAGATCCCTTCGATCACAATCAGGATGATCAGTACAATTCCCGCCGCGGGAATCAGTGTGCTGATCATCTTGTTTTTTGGAATCCGCGTATAGGAATACAGA
>JAEEGL011916856.1_pt1 | contig 10231 bp, 5 predicted proteins | sample 9134231 | NCBI WGS metagenome assembly JAEEGL01 (sample SAMN16246548, study PRJNA631951) | gut metagenome | biome: gut microbiome; feature: rumen; material: fiber-attached | host: Bos | place: Iran: Karaj | collected 2018-10 | reverse complement strand
CCAGATCAGGGCCTGTTGAATACCAGTCGGTCATTATCACCCCATCGAAACCCCATTCGTCACGTAGCAGATCAGAACACAACTCATGATTCGTAGCGCAATAAGTACCATTCAATTTGTTATAGGCCACCATGACGGATGAGGGATGAGCCTCACGAATCGCAATTTCGAAACCTCGCCAGTAAATTTCCCGCAAAGCACGCTCATCTACGTCGGAAGAGACTGTTCGACGATACGCTTCCTGATTATTAGCGCAGAAATGCTTAAGCGTACAATAATTACCACTCCTTGACTCAACACCTTTCGCCGTAGCGGAAGCCATCCGGCCCGTCAATAGGGGATCCTCCGAATAGTACTCATAGTTTCGTCCACAAAGCGGATTACGAACAATATTCATTGCGGGACCTAACCAGAACGACACGCCATACTCCGACATCTCTTCACTGATTGCCTCGCCCATCTTTTGTGCGAGTTCGACATTCCAAGTCTGAGCCACCATAGCCTCAACGGGGAAAGCAGTCACATACTGATAAAGAACCTGACCTTTGTTCTCTTTACCTATCAAAAAATACCGCATCCAACGAGGTAGGTACTCATAGATAGACAGCGAGAATTCCAGGGGTTTTATTTCTCCATTAGGATAAAGAACCGATTTTTTCTCAAGTCGCAAACCTGCAGGGCCATCACAAAACTCAATATTATGCACGCCTTTATTCACAAAGGCAGCAGTCGTATGCCCTACAGCTCCGGGAACAGAGAAACCATTCTTGTCTGCGTTCATACCTGTTCCGGCAAGTAAGCGAACATCAAATTGCGAGGTCTCGCCGGTTAACGGAGCTACGACTCTACTATGTTCTGCGCGAGTTATGCTATTAATCGATATATGAGGCAGATCTCGAGGAACCTCAAAACGATTTGTATGATGCAACTCGGCTATGTTTGTCTGAGGCTGACAGAGGTGTTTATGGTGCTCAAGAATAAGCGTGTGCGGAACCGTCACAACTGCTACAGGGATTGTTGAACGCGAGTCGTCTCCTAGTAGGACAATATAATCACCTTCACGTACAATAGTTTGAGCAGCCGACTCGTCGTACTGAGCCAAGGATGCTATATCAACGCATAGATTTATGATTTCTGTTTCTTTGGGCTCAAGAACTTTGGTCTTTGCAAAAGCTACAAGACGTTGATATTCACAATCTTCGCCCGGACAACGGACATAGGCCTGAACTGTATTTTTTCCTGCACGCGGACCATTATTCGTCACTTCGACGGAGCAAATCAATTTGTCTTCCGACAAGTGTATTTGCTGAACAGAATGAACAAACGAAGTATAGGTTAACCCATATCCGAAAGGATAGCGAGGCGACACATCAAAACTATCGAAATACCGATACCCTACGTATATTCCTTCCTTATATAGAGCGTGCTCAGGATCTTTCCCGAACTCATCTCCAAAAGGAACATCCTCATAGGATTTAGGCCACGTAACAGCTAATTTTCCTGATGGATTCACTTTGCCGGTGAGGATATGAGCAACGGCATGTCCGCCCTCCATGCCCAATTGGCCCATATATACGATTGCGCCTATTCCCGGTATGTCGTCAAGAGGCGTGAGGTCAATAGGGGCGCCGGAGTTGATCAGTAGTACAAAACGCGGATAATACGCTGCACAAAGACGAATATTGGCTATCTCATCATCGGTCAGGCGGAAGTTGCCTGGAATATCTTCACGATCCTTACCTTCGCCTGATTGCCGCGCAACAACATAAATACAGGTATCGGTAGAGGCCAACTGCTCTGCCACCAACAAGCCACCTGTAGGATAGATATATTCTATTCCTAAAAGTGCATCTATACGCCGGGCAGTAGGTATCAGCAGTTTGCGTCGCATCGAGCTAAGAAACGATTTCCTACCGGATTTCCACTGCTCATCATAACGTTTTAACCACTCATTCGTAAGAATATCAAAACCGGCATCCCGCAAACCTTCCAAGACCGACACGTTATGTCTTGCGTTCACTTCACCGCTTCCGCTTCCTCCTTTAGTGGTATATTGAGACCCTGCTCCATAAAGAGCTATAGAACAAGGACTTAAGGGCAATACGCCATTATTCTCAAGCAAAACAACGCCCTCCGTAGCTATCTCATAAGAGAGAGCACGGTTGCGTAATTCGCGAGCCGATTCGTGATCTGTCAATTGTGACTTGGTCGTCATACAAAGAATGGTTTTAGTTCTCTGTATCGTAGTTTTGAAACAGGAAATCGTTATATGGATAACGTTTTATGTGTATTGCTTTGATACGGTCGTATAGCAGCGCACGCAAAGCGTCTATATTATCCTTATTTTTCGCAGAGATAAAGATGCAGTCCTCTCCTAAACGAGCCATCCAGGTCTTTTGGAGATCCGCCAACGAGAGGTTCTCCCGCTGCATCGGCGTCAGGTCGTCTTCCTCTTTGGGAATATAGGTGAAGTTATCGATCTTATTAAAGACGACTATACGAGGAATGTCCTTGTTTTTGTCGTCATTACGTCCTGACGTCATAACGTCATTCAAAGTTTGTTCGACGACTTCGTACTGCTCCTCGAAATTCGGATGGCTGATTTCCACTACGTGTACCAGCAGGTCTGCTTCGCGCACCTCGTCCAACGTCGATTTGAAGGACTCTACCAGATGGTGCGGCAACTTACGGATAAAACCAACCGTATCAGAAAGCAAGAACGGCAGGTTCTCGATCGTCACCTTCCTTACCGTCGTATCAAGTGTCGCAAAAAGTTTGTTCTCGGCGAATACATCGGATTTGGAGAGCAGGTTCATCAGGGTCGATTTGCCGACGTTGGTATAACCCACTAACGCCACACGTACCATCTTTCCGCGATGCTGGCGTTGAGTCGCCATCTGTTTATCGATCGATTTGAGTTGTTCCCGCAGCAACGCGATACGCTGACCGATCACACGCTTATCCGCTTCTATCTGCGTCTCACCCATACCACGGTTCGTGCCTCCTCCGCCTCGTTGACGATCCAAGTGACTCCACATACGGGTCAGGCGCGGCAACATATATTGCAGATGGGCCATTTCAACCTGCGTCTTCGCGTAACTCGTCTGCGCACGCTGCAAGAAGATCTCCAGAATCAATATCGTTCGATCAATAACCCGCACATCCGGCTGACCTTTGTGATTCAGCGCTTTCTCAATATTACGTATCTGCCGCGGCGACAGTTCGTCATCAAAGATGACCACATCAATCGGATTGCTTTCGACTTTCGACTTTTGACTTTCGACTATATACTGGTCAATCTCTTCAAGTTTACCTTCGCCTACGTATGTCGCTGTAATGGGCAGGTTCAAACGTTGCGTGAACCGCTTCACCGGCACGATACCATGCGTATCTGCCAAAAAGGCCAACTCATCCAGGTACTCCTTGGTGCGATCTTCCGGTTGGTTGGGTGTAATCAATCCAACCAAAACGGCATGCTCAATATATGGTTTTATCTCTATCATAAATTTTGGCGCAAAGTTACAAAAAAAAATGACATGCACAAGAGTGTATGCCACTTTTTTGATTTTTTCCGTAACCGAATGGCCCAATTGGGTGTCGAGCCGCTCGACTTACTTACGAATACCGAGTTCTTTGATGATTGCGCGGTAACGCTCGATGTCTTTTGCCTTCAGGTAATCCAACATGCGGCGACGTTTACCAACGAGGGCAGTCAGGGCGCGCTCTGTACCGAAGTCCTTACGGTTAGCCTTCAGGTGCTCGGTCAGGTGGTTGATACGGAAGGTGAACAATGCGATTTGGCTCTCTGCAGAACCGGTGTTTTTAGCGTCGTTGCCGTACTTTGCGAACAACTCTGCTTTTTTCTCAGCTGTTAAATACATTTCTGATTTGTTTTTTAGTTATACAATCACCACTAAAGCCGAATCTATCATCCCAACTTCGTGGCATTAATGTGCCTTTTCACTCAAAAAAGCCTGCAAAATTACTGCTTTTTTACGAAACCACCAAATTTTTGGGCGAAAAAATGCATTTTTTGTTAAAAAATACAGAAAAAAGGTCATTTGATGAACAAATCCGGGCGGTCGGAGATGATGCCATCGGCCTTAGTCGGTGCTTTGGCAGGATCATCGACGGTCCACAATTTGACTTCCTTGCCATGCGCATGCATATCGTCGATAAAACGATCTGTGGCAAAACAGCGGAAGATATTAAACGATGCCACGAAATCGTATTTCTCCCAACTGAACTTTGAGAAACCGTTGTCGAAGAGGACACTTCCCATACGCGCAATCAGCAGTTTTTCCAAGCGCAAGGTCGGGTCGATCGCATGCAGTTTAAAGAGCACATCATCGTTGAAGGACTGAAAAACAACCTCTTTCTCCATCTGATAGGACTTGACGATGCTGTCTGCCAGCGCCTCGATACCGGAATATTGGTCATCGCGTTTCTTTTTGATCTCCAAAAGCAGCGGACAGCGCCCTTTGCATAGGGCAAGTACCTGCTCCAAAGTAGGAATGCTCTCATTGGACACCGTACCGTCGTGATTCAATATCCGCAAACGCTGAATCTCTTCGAGGGTCATCTCTTCGATCTTTCCTTTTCCGTTGGTAGTACGGTTCACGCTCTGGTCGTGGCATACGACGATACGCTTATCGGCGGTCAGATGCAGGTCTACCTCTACCATATTGGCACCCGTCCGGATACCTTTTTCAATGCATGAAAGACTGTTTTCTGTTCCTAAAAGCGCTCCACCGCGGTGAGCAATAATGATAGCTGTCATAACAGACATAGCTATTAGCAATTTATTCATTATAAACGAAGGTTAAACATTTTGTTAAATACAATCTTGACTACGTACTCAAACCACTCGAAGCTGTCGTTCGCTTTCTCGGTCGCCTGAAGGGAACGGACAACGACATCGTCGATCGCCTCTTCATGGATGAGCGTATAGATCAGGGCGTTACCGAACTTATGGGTGAATAGATCCGAGAGCCGTTCTCCGCCCGGGTTGTAACCCAGGATTTCATCCTTATAATCACCGATACCCGGGAAGGTGAGGCGGACGATATCTTTGGTCAGGAACGCGTTCACCTGTTGCGGGAAATAATTCTTGGCGGTACCTAAGATTTTTCCGATAAGCGTGATGATTGACTCACCCGTATCCGGATAGCGCAAGTTGACATTTTGCTCGAATTCATCGAGGATTTTGCGGTTCGGAATTTGCTCCATAACGGAGAGCAAAAGGTCCAGTGAAGTGTAAATATACCCGGAGTCCGCTACCAGTTCAGAGATATTATTGAGCAGATGTACCAGCAGCTCTTTATCGCGCGTCTCAATCGCTTGATTAATCAATTGTCGGAAGGCCGGCACACTCTTGGCCTCGGGATCTCTGTTGTCCCCATAACGCACGCAATAAACCATCGCATACCAGGTCATGACATTGCGCTTGTATAGTTGCATGGGGTTAGCCTTGTAACTGTTGCGTCCTTTGAACCAGCCTCGGCAACGGAGCGTCCAGTCTACGCACCATTCGGTAAGCATCTCTTCTACCTCTTGGGGTAGTTGCGGCATCTTCAAACCTAACTGATAAAGTACGTATATGAAGGACATCTGCGAATAGTCAAACCATTCCGAATCGCGATTAGAACCGGCGCGCAGAGCTTGCAGGATGGGTTGCACATTTTGATAGTCTGCTACGCCGGCGATGATCAGGATACGCTCCAAGGCAAAATAGCTGAGGCTGTCACCGGATTTGTATGCCTCGATCACTTTGGGTATCCATGCTTTCCATTGTTCCGCTGTCGGTGCATCGGGTTGCCCTTGCTTGGAGTACAAATAAGCGAAAGGAGCTATCTTCGCCAAGTCGATAGCGTGGGTATCCCAGTAGGTGGCATACTCGATCACGTTGTTCACGTAATCCGACTGAAAGAGGACCTGCCGACGCATGACGAGTTGGATGAACGGCAAGACGAGACGGAAGAGGGTGAAGTTTGCCGTCAGATGTTTGGCCACCGCCGTGATATCATCAAAGATATCGCTGACCTGTATGCCGCTCTCTGCCGCTTCGTCACCCGCCAAGACGCGGTCGATGATAAGCAGAATGTTAATACGCGTACCGGTCTCAAGGAAGGTCATGACGCGTTTGCGCCGTTTACCATTCGCCAAGCCCACAAGCGGCGTTTGATGGATATAATCGTACATATGCGCCACAATCTGCCGCGTCACGTTCTCCTGCAAAGGTGCATAAGAGAGGGTATGGGTCTTATTGGACGCATAGTAGATCATAAGGCAGACGTTATCACGGATTTCCGTGATGGCATCGTCCATAATGATATCGAGTAAGGCAAACGGGTCTTGGTTGTAGAGATGCTCGTTGTGGTAGTCGGTCATGAAAACACCATTGATCAGCGTTCCGGCTGCCATGCGTTTGCGGTTCATGAGCGGTGCTAAAGCGGCACTCAATTGCTTATACTGACTAATAGTATCGTTATCTGCCTTGTTCTTCTCGATGATTTTCCAAACACTGTTATATCGCGTGATCGTCTCGCGCAAGTCATCCTCGGTATAGGTCAACAATTCATTTAAGAGCGAGAAGAGCGGTTGTTCGAAGTTCTCCGTCACCAGTGTATTGAGGATATCCGTCACGAGCGTGACGATAGTGAAGTTATCGCTATAGTCGCTTGCCAGACGGATAATAGTCTGCGGATCACCCGTACGCATATAATCCATGATCAGCACATTTCGCAGTGTACTGATGAACACTTCGTTCATGCATGCTTGTTGGATGGTCGTCGCGAAAACTTCCGTTGAAATCGGCGTTTTTTGATCCAAAGAGGCGGTCTCGCGTTCAAAATAAACGAGTGCCAACATGTACTCCAAAAAGCGCTCATAGATAAACTGCACTTTCTCTTCTTTGACGAGTCGAAGGATAGGACGTTCGGGTTTATTGAGCAGCTCTTTGAAGGCGATCGTATCGGCTTTGGCGCCAAACCACTCCAGCATCACGGAGTCCTGCGCCGTACCGTTCTCATAAGCCGCCAAGAGATAGGCGGCTATCTCCCGCAGGATCTCCACTTGTTTGTTACCGGCATAGGAGTGACCGATATCGGACAGCATCTTACCGAACAGTGCGATAGACGTATAGGCATCATTGCTCTCCGGCAGACTGTATCCCAAGTAGTTCGTGCAGACAATCTTGAGGATAAGCGGGTTCTTGATACGGATAATATTTTTCCGCGATATAGATTCATACGGCGTATCCATCTGGTATAAATCTTGATAGATGACATACGCGCGTGTGAGTTCGGAGTCAGTAAACGAACGTACCGTCGTCTCTTCGCCTAAGGCGCTGAAAAGTGACATATCCTGCTGCTTCTGTTCGGGACGCAATTCATTCTGCCAGGTGTAGTTACGACAGGTGAAGATCACGCGGAAAGCCCTCAGGTCATGGCTGCCGAACAGCGCATATAGATCTTTATACAACGCCAAAGGACCGGTGTCCCCTTCGGCTTTAGCGGGATAACTGAGTACCTCATTAATGGCATCAAAGAGGATGAAGATACGATGGCCGGCTTCAACCGCTTTGTCGGAAGTATTGCGCAAGAATTGACGGATATCTTTCTTGCGGGAGAGTTCGAAGATCGTGCGGAGGCGTTGTTCAAGCGTCTGCTCGGCAAACTCCGAACTGGCGAACGTGATCACGGCATCTTCAGACTGAATCAGCTGTTCCGTCCAATGGCATAGTTGGGTGGTCTTTCCTTGTCCGGCTTCACCTAAGAGCGGAAGAAGACGGTCGTCGGAAGTCCCGAAGGCAGCAAAGATTTCCGCTAAGTTATCACGCTCCACAAACAACTCGCGGTTGTATTTCTTCTCCGCGTACATATGGTCGAGATAGTCCTGCGAGTAGTTGGCCATGCATTGCCTCAGTTCACTCCAGTTGAGATCTTTAGCCACATCGAACGAGGGTACGATAGTCTTGCACCAGGCATCCAAGGAGGGGTTCAGTTCATTGCTGATACGCGTTACCGCATGTTCATCGGAGGAGATAAACGATATCTCTTCCTCTTTGAGCGTCTGGAAGATATAGGTGTACCCTTTCTCGGACTGATGGATCAGCGGGTAGAGTTCGATCTGTCCGTGTGTCGGCGAAACGATATAGAAATGTCCTTCTTCCGCTTTTTCCGGATATTGTGCTAACACGCTGATAGCCTGCGCCAACTCTTCCACACGGTCTTTGATTTGGTCGACTACCTCTTCATAGATGCTCTCTGCCAGGGTCGTTCCGTGTCCTTTGTACTCATTACGTATCTGCACGAGACTCTTCTCTTTCTTACTCCCTAGCCATAAGTTACGTTTGGAGGTGGCAATCGTGAGGAGTGCTTTCGTGAGCGGTTCGTCCGGCAGTTCATCCTTGGCAGCCGAAACGACCTTAGGCAGGATATCGTTCGCCCAGTCTCCGAACGAGAGCGGACGCTTGGTATCGATCTTATTGATCACAAAAACCGCCTGCGGATGGGGTGTCTTTTCCGCTTCACGTACCAAACCAAGCAGAACAATGGACAAGTATTGCGCAGAGATCTCAAAGAAATCCAGCGCATAGTTCATCGCTTTGGAATAAACACCGTTTGCCAATTGTTTACGGTATTGCTCTAAAGGGTGAGCCAACGAAATAGGTAGTAGTTTATCTGCCATAAGTCACAATTTTGCGGTGCAAAAGTACAAAAAAATTTGCACATATGCAAAAAAAAGTGTAAATTTGCAGCCAAATTTTAAACATAGCAGGTATGAAAATAACGAATATGGCATTTTTGTGTGGCTATTTCTCGGCAAATTGCCCGGTAAAAGGTTTGAAAGAAGGCGGTTGGGTCAAACGTACATACACAGAGGAAGACGTTATCAAATTGCAGAACTATTATTTCCCGGAGTTTGCGCAATGTATGGCGGACGAGATCACCTTATACTCGATGCCTATCCATAATGCATGTTCGCTCGATTTCAACGGAGAAAAAGTGCCCTTCCTTATCGAAGAAATACGTCTTTGGGAGGCACCGTTTCACATCATTCTCTATGCCGTCAAACTGCGATTCGAAGAGGTGGAGTTCAATAGCGTGACCCGGGCGCTGAACTCGCTTCGTAACTTTGTTTTCTATCATGACATGCATCGTCCGTTCATGAATGCTGCGCTATACCCCATCATAGAGATCTATAATAAGACCATGGATACGCATGAGACCTTCGATAAGGATATATCGTGGTTGGCAGAGAGTGGTAATAAATTCAAGATCTTCCAGATTCTCAAGACCGCAGAGCCTATTGAGCAAGGGGATGAACAGTTGCTCATCTATGATGCGGCTACTTTGGCTGCTCATACGCCGCATTCAACAGGCATCAACAGTCCTACCTACGTGCAGCATGTGCTGGACGAGCATTATATATCCGTCTTCTCCGGTTGGTCCGGGATTGCCCTCTTGGACACCTTCACGCTTATGACCACCGACACGCCGGAATGGGTGATTGCTAACTGGGAGAAGGATTATTTCGATAAGATATATATCTATCAGCTTTTCCGCAAGGTATTCCTCTATTCGGTTAACCTGCACTATCGTCGTCGTACGGAAGATGTATTGGAGTTGGAGAAGAAACTGAGTCTCTTTGAGCAGAACCACAGTTATCCGGCTATCTCATATAATTTCCTGCCGAATATTATCAACAGTGCCATTGAGAAGAGTCTGAACACGCAGCGCGACTATGACCAGTTGAATCGCATGATCAGTAAAGAGTTGGATATCCGTCGCAACCAGGCTGAGGAAAAGACGAACCATTTCCTGACCTTCCTGACCTGCTTGACGCTCTTCTCGGCGATCTACGATGCCGCAAGCTTGTTTAACGACAGTTTCGGGTACGCGGATGTCTTCCCAAGCGACCATTTCGGTTTCCGCTTTGTGAGCACGATCCTGTTGGTTATAGTCTTGATCATCTATCTGATCCTCAACAAAAAGAAATAAGACGATCGACAAAAAAGAAGCACAACCCTTTCGGATTGTGCTTTTCTTTTTCTACTTATAGACGCTCTATTAACGAACGCGCTCGCAGTAGGAACCGTCACGGGTGTCGATACGGATGATCTCGCCTTCGTTGATGAAGAGCGGAACACGTACCTCAGCGCCGGTCTCAACCGTTGCCGGTTTGAGGGTGTTGGTAGCGGTATCGCCTTTGAGACCCGGCTCGGTGT
>JAEEGL011592425.1_pt1 | contig 10231 bp, 11 predicted proteins | sample 9134231 | NCBI WGS metagenome assembly JAEEGL01 (sample SAMN16246548, study PRJNA631951) | gut metagenome | biome: gut microbiome; feature: rumen; material: fiber-attached | host: Bos | place: Iran: Karaj | collected 2018-10 | reverse complement strand
GGATTTCTTGCGCTCGCTTTCCTCAAGATCGTGGACGCTCAGGCCCACGGAAAGCCCCAAAAAGCGGTAGATCTTGCCCATCCATTCGGAGTCGCGGCGGGCAAGGTAATCGTTGACGGTAACGATATGTACGCCTTTTCCTTCGAGCGCGTTGAGGTAGGCGGGCAGGGTGGAGACGAGGGTTTTGCCCTCGCCGGTGCGCATCTCGCTGATGCGGCCCTGGTGGAGGATGATGCCGCCGAGGATCTGTACGGGGTAATGTTTTTCGCCGAGCACGCGCCAGGCCGCCTCGCGGCAGACGGCGAACGCTTCGGGGAGAAGATCGTCGAGCGTTTCGCCCGCGCGGAGCCGTTCCTTGAAACGGTCGGTCTGCGCGCGCAGCTCGTGGTCGGAGAAGGCGGCGTATTTTGCCTCGAGCGCAAGAACGCGGTCCGCGATCGGCTGGATCCGCTTGATTTCACGCTTGCTGTAGCTGCCGAACAGCGCTTTGATCAGGCCCATATGGAAATAACCTTCCTTTACGTTCTAAAAGTTTGGTTCAAAAAAGCATTTTCTCTGCATACAAACCGTATTATACCATAGAAAAAGCGAAAATAAAAGAAAAATCCGTTAACATTGCGTGAGCTGGCGAAATTCTTCCGCCGAAATCGCGGGATTGAGCGCGGTGTTGATCGCTCCGGCGAGGATCGAGGATAAAAGCGTGATCTTCCGGTCGATGTCTCCGAGCGTCAGAAACGCGCCGGGCGGCGTCTGCGCGCGTTCGGCGCCGGCTTCCTTTGCAAAATCCGCCCCGTCGATCACCGTGGGCACGCCGAGGGCGAATACGGGTACGCCCATCGTTTTTTCGTTGAGCGCGCCGCGTCGGCTGCCGATCCCGGAGCCGGGCGCGATCCCGGCGTTCGTCAGCTGAACGCAGCGGCAAAGCCGGGAGAACTGCCCCGAGGCGAGCGCGTCGATCGCGACGATCGCCTTCGGCCGGAGTTTTTTCGCGACCGCGGCAACCGCGTCCGCCGCCTCGATCCCCGTTGTGCCGAGCACGCCCGGCGAAAGGACGGAAACTTCACGCAGGGAAGGGACGCCGAACGTTTTCTCGAGGCTGGAGCGGACGTGGCGCGTCGGGAGGATCCCGTCTGCGGTTTTCGGGCCGAGCGCGTCGGGCGTGATGCTGCGGTTGCCGAGCCCGACGATGAGGACCGGCCCTTCGGGCAGCAGCGCGGAGAGCTCCTTTGAAACGCGTGCAAGAAGCCCGGAAAAATCCTCGCAGGGCGGAGCGTCCGGTTCGATCAGAATATATTTTTCGGCTTCTTTCGGCGCGCCTCTTGCAATCTCCGTACAGGATACGGTACAATGATCTTCGGCAAAGATCTCTCTGAAAACGCGCCGTCCGGCGGGCTGCGGGGGCTTTTCGTCGGCAAGATCGGTTCGAAAACTCATAAAAGCGGCTCCTTTTTCGTTCAAATCTAAAAAGTCATGCGATTTTCTGAAGAATTTCCTTGATTTTTTGAAATGGATATGTTAGAATAATCGTTGCCTAAGTTAAAAATGAAGGAGGTGGCAAACTTGCCGAATATTCAGTCAGCTAAAAAACGAGTAAAGGTTATCGCGACCAAGACGATGCGCAACAAGGCGATCAATTCCGACCTCAAAACGAATATCAAGAAAGCGAACGCCGCGATCGAAACCGGCGACAACAGCGCCGAGGCTGTTAAGACTGCGATCAAGAAGATCGATAAAGCTGCTGCGAAAGGTGTCCTTCATAAGAATACTGCTGCAAGGAAGAAATCCGCTCTCGCAAAGAAACTCAACGCCAAGGAAGCTTAAACTTTCAATTCGTTATCAAGAAGCAGAGTTCGCGCTCTGCTTTTTTTGTACCCCGGATTGACTTTTTCGTTCGGAAAGTGTATGATAGAAGCAGAATGAATCTTCATTATTAATCTTTTCGTATTGGAGGTAGAATAGATATGGAAGAAAAGAAATGCAGCGGGTTATCGATCTTTACCCTGATCGGCATCATCGTAGCGGTCGCTGCGGCTGTCGGCGCGGTGATCTATTTCCTCGAGAGAAAAAAAGCGAAAGAAGATAGAGAGCTCGAGGAGTATCTCGACGGAGCGATCCAGTAAAAAGGAAAAAAGGAATAAGAAACCTGCAGGCGGTGAGAATCAATTCTCACCGCTTTTTCATTTCGCCGGTCATGCGCGGGAGCAGAGCGGACGGATCCCCCGGCAGGGACCTGTGTGGTATTTTTCACTTTCGCGTAATCGGCTGTATGGAGGAAGATGGTCTCTTCGCTCGCGTTCAAAGTGTTCTGTTTGCTGTAAAATATGAGATCCTTCGACTACGCTCAGGATGACAGGACAGGGAGCTGCGAGCTTATCAGAGGCAGAAAGGTTGCTCCTATCTCAGCAGCTCCATGCCGTGCGCGTCGGAATTCGCCCTTGTGGATTCGCTGTGATCCGCAAAGCGAATCGCGGCTTCATCTTACGGGCGATTCCTCCTTCTCCCCAAAAAGTCTGACGATTTTCTGGGGATCCCGTTCATTGCTCCCCAAGGGCAGAACGCAGACGGCAAAGAATAGCATTTCCTGCCGGGCAAATCAGCTTGCTCCTCTCACAAAAGGACCTTGCGTGGTGAAAAAGCAGGCGGCGAAGAACAGCATTTCCTGCCGGGCAAATCAGCTTGCTCCTCTCACAAAAGGACCCTGCGTGGTGAAAAAGCAGGCGGCGAAGAACAGCAGCTCCATGCCGGGAAAATTAGCCTGCTCCTCTCACAAAAGGACCCTGCGTGGTGAAAAAGCAGGCGGCAAAGAACAGCATTTCCTGCCGGGCAGCAAAGCCCGCTCCTATCTGAGCAGAACCCTGCGCAGTAAAACAGGCGGCGAAGAACAGCAGCTCCATGCCGGGAAAATTAGCCTGCTCCTCTCACAAAAGGACCCTGCGAAGTAAAAAATCAGGGCTTGTCGCCGGAGCGGGAGAAGAGGGCGGCGATCAGGCTGAAAATCACCGCGGCGCCGAGTCCGGCCGCGCAGGCGCGAAACGGCCCGATAAAGACGCCGAGCAGGCCGTTTTCGCGCACCGCCTCCTGCGTCCCTGCTGCGAGCGCATAGCCGAAGCCGGTAAGCGGAACGGAAGCGCCGGCGCCGGCAAATTTCAAAAGCGGCCCGTAGATCCCGACCGCGCCGAGAATCACGCCGGCGACGACGAACGAGACGAGGATCCGCGCCGGGGTGAGCTTCGTTTGATCGATCAGCAGCTGGCCGACCACGCAGATCGCGCCGCCGAAAAGAAACGCCTTGAGATATTCCATAAGAAAAGCCTCTCTTTTTTGTTTTTTCTTATTGTTCCGCAAACGATTCCGATTATAACCGCCGCAGCGCAAAGAACGCGGCGGATAAAACGGAAAAAGCGAGACAGAATAAGGGCATAACGAAAATCAGGAGGTTTTTGATATGAAAAAAGTTTTGGCATTCGGCGCGGCGGTACTGCTTTTGCTTTCGCTCTGCGCCTGTTCAACGGCTGCAAGGTCGATCATCGGCGGCGCTGAGGCCGGGTCTTCGGCGATGAGTTCTTCGGACGCGGCGGGAACCGCTTCGTACCGGGAGAATTCTGGGAACGATACGCGCTTCGTTTCCGGGGAAGAGGATGATTTCTCCGCGCGGGAGGATTCCGCCGCTTCCGGCGAAATGTCCGGCGCGGAAAGCCGCGCGTTCGGGCTGGATTCTTTCAGGAAAGCTTACGAACAGGCCGGATTTACGACCGGCCAGGGCGACGATCCCGATACGCTTCGCGTCTGGCGCGGCAACGATCCGACCTATTACGAGATCCGCCTGTGCACTTCCGCAAAGGAAGCCGCCGAGAAGGCGAAGGAATACGAAAAGAGCGGCCGGAAAACGACGGCGCACGGCAGCGTTCTGATCGCATATCCCAAGGATTTCGCGAACCACAAGGACTATATCGCGCCGTTTGAATCGATCTGGTAAAGAGCGAAAGAGCCTCCCGCACAGGATACGCGGGAGGCTCTTTTCTCCGGAAAACGGGCGGGGCGCTTTTGTAAAAATTCTGCAAAAAAACCGATCTGCGCTTTACATCCTCCGAGGGAAAGCATATAATAGAAACAGCCCGAGGGGGAGGAATCAAGCAAATGGCCCAATCCAGACATGCAAGAAAAAAGAAGAAAAAGAACACACTGATCCCGCTGCTGATTTTTACGGCGTTTATCGTCGTTTTTGTAATCGTGATCGCGCTCCTGATCAAGCCGTCTTCGCCGGCGAATCCGGCAGAAGATCCGAAAATCGAGCAAGGCGTTACGGTAGACGGAATCGATATTTCCGGAATGAAGGAATCCAAGGCGCGCGAGGCGCTCGCGGCGCGTGAGAACGAGCTGCTCGCCGATTTCGGCGTAACGCTGCGGTATGAGGATACGGAAAAGAAGCTCGGAAAAGAAGAGCTCGGCGCCGGAACGAACATCGACGATATCCTGAAAAAGGCGGAAAAATGGACGAGCGGCGACGAACCGCTTTCTCTGAAACTGACCTACAGCGAAAGCGCCCTGCACGAAGCGGTGGAAGCTTTCTGCGATACGATCGGCCACGGCGCAAAGGCGCCGAGCGTTGCCGGTTTTGATTTCGATACCCGAACCTTTTCGATCGATCCGGGCGTCAGCGGACTGGTCGTTGACGAAAACGATCTGCTCGATCAGGCGCACAGGATCCTCAAAAGCGGTTCTTCCGGGGTGGCAATCGCCCGCGCGGAGAACATTTCGGTCGAGGACAAGCAGCGCGAGCTGGAAAACTCCCTCGGCGAGATCGCCTATTTCTATACGATTTGCACCAACAACGCGAATTCCGAACATAATATGCGCCTCGCCATGGAAAAGATGGACCGCGCGGTCGTTCCGGCGGGAGATATCATTTCCTTCAACGAAGTCGTGGGAGACAGCACGAACCCCGAGAACGGCTGGGTCGAATCCGGCGCGTGGGTCAACGGCCGGCTGGAAAACCAGTACGGCGGAGGCCTCTGCCAGGCGGCGACGACGCTTTACAACTGCGGCCTGCTCGCGAATATGGACGTTGAGGAGCGTTACTGCCACCTGCGTCCTTCCACCTACTGCGAGATCGGCCTCGACGCGACGATCGATTACGACTACATCGATCTCAAGATGCGCAATACGAGCAACTACCCGATTTATATCGTTTCCGAAATGAACGGCGCGTATCTCGAAATGACGATGTACGGATACATTTCTCCGGATTACGCAGAGATCACGATTTCCGGCTGGGAAACGGATACGTTTGAGAAGCCGGAGCCGGAATTCGAAGTGGACCCGGAGCTCAAAAAAGGCGATTACGTCCGGGAGAGCGAAGGATATATCGGCATTTACGCCGCCGCCGAGCGGAACTGGTACGACGCGGAGGGAAACCTTCTCCGTACGGAATCGCTGCCTTCCTCGCGCTACGGCGCGGTCGGGATGCGCTACCGCATCGGCGAGGGCACGGATACCGAAAAGATCCCGCCGGACAGCGAATCCGGCAACGTAGACGAGGACGAGGCTTCCTCTGAGCTTTCGGAGGTTTCCGGCGACGAGCCCTCGGAGGATCCGGGCGATGAGCCTTCGGACGAGCGGGGCGACGAGCCCTCGGAGGATCCGGGTGACGAACCTTCGGACGATCCGGGTGACGAACCTTCGGACGATCCCGGCGACGAACCTTCGGACGATCCCGGCGACGAGCCCTCGGACGATCCGGGTGATGAACCCTCGGATGAACCGGGCGACGAACCCTCGGACGATCCGGACGACGAGCCCTACGGCATCACGCCGCATCACGACGACGAACCGGTCGGCTGATTCCGCCGGCTAAAATAAAAACCCGTTTTCAAAGAGACGGGTGATATTATAAAACAGCAAGGAGGAGCCATGAAGCTTCGAAAAAAACTTTGTGCGCTTTTATCCGACGCGCTTGATCGCGCGCAGCAGAAGAATCACCGGCTTGCGGAAAAGAACCGTTTGAAAGCGGCGATTTCCCGCGCGGAACACGGCCGCGACCTCGCGTATACGAGCCTCGGCAAATATTACTACGAAACCGGAAAAGCGGACGCCGCGTCGAAACCGTATTTCGACCGGATCAAGCGTTCCAACGACCGGATCGAAAAAGCCCGCGGGCAGCTGCGTGCCTATGATGAAGCCGCGCGCAAAAAAGAAAAAAAGCCGCAGCTTCCGCCTGCCCTGCGGCTCGAGCTGGAGACGGAAGCGATCGTCTCCCAGATCGAGCGGGAGACCGACGCGATCCTTTTGCCGCAGGCTTCGAGGGAGCCTTTGCAGCCCGAAACGCAGGAGCAGCTCCGGGCGGTTTCCGCGCCGGAAGACCGGCGTCAGGAGGAATGCGCCCTGGAAAACGACAGCAACGTTCCCTGGGAATAAGGAGGAGAAAAAATGGCTACGATTGTAAAAAAAGAACATCGCTGCCCCGAATGCGGAAAAATCTTTCAGGTTTCGATGCACGCAACGGTCCTCCCCGGGGAGCATCCGGAGCTTCGGAAAAGCATTCTGTCCGAAACGTTCTTTTCGTTTACCTGCCCGAATTGCGGCTATCAGGCGGATATGGTCTATCCGGTCCTCTATCACGATCGCGAGGCGGGCTATATGATCTATCTGAGCGCCCATCCGGAGCCTGCGCTCTCCCAGAAGGTGCCGCAGGAGCTTTCGGACGTTCGCAAGCGTGTGGTCCGGAATCAGAAGGAGCTCAAGGAGAAGATCCTCATCTTCGACGCCGAACTCGACGATACGGCGATCGAGATCGTCAAGCTTGCGGTGCTCGATATCATCGCGAAGAAATACGGCGATGAAAACGCCCGCGCGTTTTTCCAGAGCGCGAACGGGGAAACGGTGGATTTTGCCGTTTATTATACGAACTATACCGATCCTGTGATCCAGTCGGCGGGCGTTTCGCTTTACCGCCAGGCGCAGGAGCTGCTTGAAAAAGCCCAGTGGCAGGAGAAGAACCGCTTTTTGAAGGTCGACCAAACGCTGGCCCGAAGCCTGATTTCACAGGCGAAGTAAACAAAAGAAGGAGCGAACGAGATTATGTGCGGAATTTGCGGATTTACCGGTCAAATCCTCGATCGGGAGGAGACGCTGCGCGAGATGACGCAGCTGATTACCCACCGCGGCCCCGACAGCAGCGGATTCTTTTCGGACGATTTTATCTCGATGGGCTTTCGGCGCCTGAGCATTATCGATATCGAAGAAACCGGCGATCAGCCGATCTATAACGAAGACGGCTCGCTCGTCATTACCTATAACGGCGAGATCTACAACTACAAGGAGCTGCGCCGGGAGCTGACCGAGCTCGGCCACGTCTTCAAAACCAATACCGACACCGAGGTACTGATCCACGGCTTTGAGCAGTGGAAGGAAGAGATGCTCTGCCGCCTGCGCGGGATGTTCGCGTTCGCGATCTATAACCGCGCGGACCGTTCGATCTTCCTTGCGCGCGACTATTTCGGGATCAAGCCGCTGCATTATACGTTCGTCGGCGATCATTTCGTCTACGGTTCGGAGATCAAGAGCATCCTTGCGTTCCCGGGATTTGAGAAAAAATTCAATATGGATACCCTCAACCACTATCTTTCCTTCCAGTACGCGCCCCCGCCGCAGACCTTCTTCGAAGGCGTTTTCTGCCTGATGCCGGCGCACTATATGTGGGTGCGCGGCGGCGAGATCGAGACGAAGCGCTATTGGGATCCGATGTTTACCCCCGACGATTCCGTGACCGAGGAGCAGGCGATCGACGAGATCGAAAAGGTTTTCGAAAACAGCGTCAACGCCCATAAGATCGCGGACGTCGAGGTTGGCTGCTTCCTTTCGAGCGGCGTCGATTCCAGCTACGTTTCCACGTATTTTGCCGATCAGAAAACCTTTACCGTCGGCTTCGATTTCGGCGCGCGCTACAACGAGATCGACTGGGCGAAGGGGCTTTCCGAAAAAATCGGCGTCGACCACCATTACAAGGTCATTTCCTCCGAGGAATTCTGGGGAAACATCAAAAAGGTCCAGTACCATATGGATCAGCCGCTGGCCGATCCCTCCTGCATCGCGCTCTATTTCGTCTCGCGCCTTGCGAGCGAGTACGTCAAGGTCGTTCTCTCCGGCGAAGGCGCGGATGAGCTTTTCGGCGGCTATACCGTCTACAACGAGCCGCGCGTCTTCAAGGTCTATCATAAGCTGCCGCAGTGGCTGCGGACCGGCCTGCGCAAGCTCGTTCAGGCGATCCCCGGAACCTTCAAGGGACAGGGATATATCACGCGCGGCGAATATCCGACGAACGAATCCTTCATCGGCAACGCGAAGATGTTCAGTCTCGAGGACAAGCGCCGGCTGCTCAAGCAGCCCGAATACGCAACCCGGCCGCAGGAGCTGACGAAGAAATACTACGAAAAAGTCAAGGATCTCGACGACGTTACGCGGATGCAGTATCTCGACATCAACATGTGGATGGTCGGCGATATCCTCCTCAAGGCCGACCGGATGAGCATGGCCAACTCGCTGGAGCTGCGCGTTCCGTTCCTCGACCGCGAGGTCTTCAAGGTCGCCTCGAAGCTGCCCTCCAAGCTGCGCGTCAACAAAAAGAACACGAAGTACGCGATGCGCCAGGCCGCGATGCGCCACCTCCCGCAGGCGACGGCGCAGAAGGAGAAGCTCGGCTTCCCGGTGCCGACGCGCGTCTGGCTGCGCGACCGGCAGTATTACGAGATCGTCAAGGGCGCGTTCCAGAGCGAGATCGCGGAGAAATTCTTCCAGACCGAAGAGCTGATCAAATATCTCGATATCCATTTTTCCGGCAAGCGCGATTACTCGCGCCGGATCTGGACGGTGTTCATTTTCATCGTCTGGTACCAGATCTATTTTGAGGACGGCGGCCACGAGGTCGGCGACATCCCGGATTTTACGAAGAAATAAAGAAATAACGAAAGAACCGGCGCAGTCGAATGTGACTGCGCCGGTTTTGCTGTGTTGAACGGTATTTTGTCCGGTCCCGCGCGCCGAGCCGCTCAGCGGGACGGATCCGGGAGAAATTCGCTGAGCATTTTCCCGTAGAAGAAATCGTGGGTGAGCTTGTCGTATTCCGCCCAGAGGCGCAGCGTCTGGCATTCGGACGCGCGCGGGCAGGGCGCGGCGTCTTTTTCGAGGCAGGCGACCGCGGCGAGCGTTCCCTCCGTCAGCGCGAGGATCTCCCCCACGGAAGTATCCTCCGGCTTTTTGCAGAGCCGGTATCCGCCGCCCTTGCCGCTCGTTCCCGCAACGAGCTTCCCGGCGACGAGGTCCTTCACGATGATTTCAAGGTATTTTTTCGAGATCTGCTGGCGTTCGGCGATCTCCTTGAGGGGAATATAGCCCTCGCTTTCCCGCTCGGCGAGATCGATCATGACGCGCAGCGCGTAGCGGCCTTTCGTAGAAATCATTTTCGACGCTCCTTTCCGCGTTTGCTTCTATTACCTATTATACCGCAGGGTGAATTGGAAAATCAAGAGGGTTTCAAAATAAATTGCCTATTGACACGGTAGGCAAATAGGTGTATAATACGATTGAAAAGAAAAAGGAGGGATTTACGTGAAAATATACGCCGACAACGCGGCTACAACGAAGATGAGCCGCACCGCGATCGAGGCGATGCTGCACACGATGGAGGAGGAATACGGCAATCCCTCGAGCCTCTACGCGCTCGGTCAGCGCGCGAAGGAAATCATCGAAGAAGCGCGGGCGCGGATCGCCGCAGTGATCGACGCCGAGCCGCGGGAGATCCTCTTTACCTCCGGCGGCAGCGAAGCGGACAATCAGGCGATTCTTTCCGCCGCGGCGCTCGGAATAAGAGCCGGCAAGCGCCATATCATCTCGACCGCGTTCGAACATCACGCCGTTCTGCATACGCTGAAAAAGCTTGAAAACGAAGGGTTCGAAATTACGCTGCTCGACGTTCATTCCGACGGCATCGTCCGCCCGCAGGAACTGCGGGAGGCGATCCGCGAAGATACCTGCCTCGTGACGATCATGTACGCGAACAACGAGATCGGAACCGTTCAGCCGATCCGCGAACTCGGCGAGATCTGCCGCGAGAAAGGCGTGCTGTTCCATACCGACGCGGTCCAGGCGGTCGGGCATCTTCCGATCGACGTAAAGGCGCAGAACATCGACCTGCTCTCCGCCTCGGCGCATAAATTTCATGGCCCGAAGGGGCTCG
>JAEEGL011119752.1_pt1 | contig 10231 bp, 10 predicted proteins | sample 9134231 | NCBI WGS metagenome assembly JAEEGL01 (sample SAMN16246548, study PRJNA631951) | gut metagenome | biome: gut microbiome; feature: rumen; material: fiber-attached | host: Bos | place: Iran: Karaj | collected 2018-10 | reverse complement strand
TTGCCGTGTCGGCATGGACCAGACCGTCTGTGACCGTCATGTCGGTCACTAGGTCGCCGGAGATGAGTATGTCTTCCTTGACATCGAGCGCGTGGACTTTGACCGTGCCGCTATCTGCCGGCGCCTTGATCGCGAAGATATCCGCCGAAACGGGCTTCAGCGCGATCGTGTCGAGTACGCTCTCCGGGAATGCGAAGTTCGGCAGAACGAATTCGTCCGCCGGGGGGATCTTCTTTCCGTCGACCCAGACCGCGGCGACGGGGAACTTCTCAAGATCTTTTATCAGGACCATGTCTGCACAGAGGCCCGGCGCGATTGCGCCGATCTGATGGTCCAGCGCGTAGGCGCGCGCCACATTGATGGTAGCCATCTGGACCGCTGTGATCGGATCGACCCCTTCCGCTACGACCATACGCAGCGCCTCCATCATGGAGCCCTTGTTGATGAGGGTGTCCAGATAGATGCAGCCGTCAGTGGCCATCAACAAATTGCGGGTGTCCTTGATTCTGTCTGTGAGCTGCTTGGCCGTTACCGGCTCCGCAAGTGAGCCGCGGCGCACGACGACGTTGAAACCGAGGCGGTACTTTTCCAGCGCTTCTTCCAACCCGACGAACTCGTGATCTGTACACGGACCGGCTGCCGCATAAGCCTGCAGATCGTCGCCCACGATCTCCGGGCAGTGCCCGTCGATGTGGAAGCGCTGTTCTCTGGCCCAGTCCAGCATGTCCATCATATCCTTGTCCGCGCCGATAACGCGGTTGAAATCCATGGCTTCGCCGATGCCGACGAACCCCTCGACCTTCGTGGTCTGCTTCAGCTGGGGCAGATCCATGTTGAGCCCCGCGTGTTCGAGCTGCGGCGTGCTGGGGATACAGGGGTTGGCCGTGATGAAACCCTTGAGGGGCGTTGCTGCCATCTCTTTGCCGAACCAGAGCATGCATTCGTTGGACACGTTGCCGATGTCATGCGTGTCGAAGATGCCGGCTGTGGTGCCTTGAGGTAGGACCGCTTCAGCATAATGCGTGGCGGAAAGGAAGGACATCTCGACGTGCGCATGCGCGTCGATCAACCCGGGGATCATATACAGATCCTCTGCATCAACGATCTCCTTTGCGCTGTGGGAGCCGCGGTCTTTGCAGAGCGCGACCCGTGCGATGCGGCCGTCCGTGACCGAAACGTCTACTTTTTCGATCTCTTTGGTGAAGACGTTGACCAGCAGGGCGTTTTGGATCATCAGATCCGCGTCCCGGCGTCCGGCGGCGGTATCGACAAGATTTCTGGTATTCATGAAAAGCTCCTTTGTTTGCGAACTAAACAGGAATGAAAGGGTAAGGGACGATGGGTCTTCAGAACAGCTGAAAACTCTCCATGAAGGACTTCAGGAAGGTGTAGCCGAGCCAGCCGAACAGGGCGGCAAGGGCGAGCAGGACGAGGCCAAATAAAACGCGCTGGAATACTTCTTTCGGTGTCATGACAGTCCGTGGACCCGGCGCGCTCAAGCATCCGGGTCTTTCCTTTCTTAGATGATAGCGGTAGATCTAACGCAGGTGTTTTTCGATCAGATCGAGGAAGAGCTCGAGGTCTTCCTCGTTGTCGAAGATGGCGCGGGCGAGCTGCGGGCTGCCGCCGCCCTTGCCCTTGTAGAGCCTCGCGTTCTCCTTGACGAGCTTGCCGCAGGCGGGCTCGCCGGAGGAGGTGAGGATAACGGTGTGCTGCGCTTCGCTGACGAGGGCCAGAACGCCAGTGAACTTATTTTCGAGCTGAAGAGCAAGCTTCTGGAGATCGTCCGGCGACATAAAGGCAGGCCTGCGCAGTTTGAAGTGGGCGGGCTGATCCGGGAGCCAGTCGAGGATGGCGGCCTGTTCATCCGCGAGCAGGCTGCGCTTGATGGCGACGAGCTCTCGCTTGACGGCCTCGTTCTTTTCCTGCTGAGCGGCGAGGCTGTTCTGCAGCTTGCCGTATTCGGTGGAGAAGCTGTCGGCGATCTCCTGCAGGACCCTGAAACGGTCCTGATAATCGAGGAAGGCTTCCTTGCCGCATTTAACGGAGAGCCGCATCATGCCTTTGTTTTTTTCAGCCTTGACGACCTTGATCAGGCCGACCTGGCCGGCGGTAGTCGGGTGAGTGCCGCAGCAGGCGCAGCAGTCTATGGGGTCGTCGAAATCTCCGACGGTGACGACGGAGATATCCTCTTCAGCCTTGATGGCTTTGCGCAGCGGGCGCTTCTCCGCCTCGGCGATAGTGTCGAAGTATTCGGTGTGGACCGGGACATTGTCCCAGATGGCCAGATTGGCCATGAGCTCGGCTTCGCGGATCTGTTCGTCGCTGAGCAGTTCTCCGCCCGGGAGCCAGATGTCGATCGTGACGTGGTCTTCGTTCATGTGGAAGCCACGGTTCTCTCCCTTGAAGAGCTTATAGAAGCAGCCGGAAAGGATGTGCTCGCCGCAGTGCATCTGCATGTGACGGAAACGACGTTCCCAGTCAAGCACACAGCGGACTGTGTCGCCCACGGCGAATCCGGGGGCGGAGGCCAGGCGGACGAGGACCTCCCCTGTGGCCTTATCTTCTTTGACGTCGGTCACAGGTAGCCCGGCAACCGTTCCCAGGTCGCAGGGCTGACCGCCGCCTTCCGGGAAGAACAGTTCGTCTTCCAGGGTGATGACGCTGCCTTCGATGCTGCGCACTCGGGTATCTATCTCTTTTAAATATACATTTTTTTGATATAATCTCATTTGCTTCCTCTGTTTTTGATCTTTTTACTGGAAAAATACATCCGCCTATATTGTAGCATAAAAAAGAAAACATTTTGACGGAAAAAGCTTGAAAAGCTGTGGAAAAGCCTAAAACCCCTGAAACATAAGGATTTGCATCTTTTCTTTCTGATAAAAACGAAAAACTGTGGAAAACTTTCATATTGACAAAAATGAAAAAGCTTAAAACTCTTGTAAATCAAGCCTTTCACGGCTTATAAGTTTTCCACACCCGTGTGGGGAAAAGTTTTGATAAGTTTCTGACGACCATGCGGCAATGCGCAGATTTCATTGTCTGGCGGTGTTTTGGACAAGTTGTGGAAAACTTTATGCAGGAGGGTGTGATGGTTGACAGAAAGCGGTTACACAAAAAACCGCGAACAAAAATATTCTTGTTCTTTCAGGTATCAAAAATGGTAATCCCGAAAAATCGCCGGCATCCTTTTTCCCTTCCAGTTGTCATCATGTAACGGCACAATCCTGTCAGCAGCCAAAAAAGTAACATTTCAGGCTTGTTATATGCTATACTTTATAAGGTTATGTAGAAATAGGGGCAAGGTCCTCTCAATAGCCCGAAAGGACTGTTATAGATGTTTAAGAAATTGGAACTGGTATTACAGAAATACGAGGAGCTCAGCCTCACCGTCTCCGACCCTGATGTTATCGCTAACCAGAGCGAATGGCAGAAGCGGATCAAGGAGATGGGCGAGATGGAGCCCATCGTCACGAAGTACAGAGAGTACAAAAAGGTAGAGGAGGATTTAGCCTCCACCAAAGAACTGCTCGACGAATCCGGTCTCGACGATGAGATGCGCGAGATGGCCAAGGAAGAGCTCAAAGATCTTGACGAGCGTAAGGAAGCCCTTACAAAAGAGCTGCGCATCGCATTGCTGCCCAAGGACCCAAATGATGAAAAGAACGTCATTCTGGAAGTCCGTGCAGGCACAGGCGGAGAAGAAGCGGCTCTGTTCGGCGCGGACCTGCTCCGTATGTACACACGGTATGCTGAGCGCCGCGGCTGGAAAACAGAGCTGCTCGATGTCAATGACACCGGGATCGGCGGGGTCAAGGAAGCTACGCTCATGATCAAGGGCAAGGGCGCATATTCAAGGCTCAAGTACGAGTCAGGCGTCCACCGCGTGCAGCGTGTTCCTGAAACCGAGTCTGCCGGCCGCATCCATACATCGGCTGCGACGGTAGCGGTCATGCCTGAAGTAGAAGAGGTCGATTTCAAGCTTGATCCAAACGACATCCGGGTCGATGTCTACCGTTCTTCCGGCCACGGCGGCCAGTGTGTCAATACCACCGATTCCGCAGTCCGTATGACGCATATCCCAACAGGCGTGGTCGTCACGATCCAAGACGAGAAATCGCAGATCAAAAATAGGGAAAAAGCTTTCAGCGTCCTGCGCGCCAGGCTCTACGACATGGAGTTGCAAAAGCAGCACGATGAGCAGGCCGCGATCAAGAAGGGCCTCGTAGGCAGCGGAGACCGCAGTGAGCGTATCCGTACCTATAACTTCCCGCAGGGGCGCATCACAGATCATCGCATCGGCTTTACGATCTACAGGCTCGACAGTTTCTTGGACGGCGATATCGACGAAGTCATCGATGCCCTCATCACGAGCGATCAGGCTGAGAAGATGAAGAACTTCTGATGCAAACGATATATTTTACAACGAGTGATGATGACTTAAGAAAAGCTGGCGCAATCATAGCCGCGGGCGGCCTTGTGGCGTTTCCGACAGAAACGGTCTACGGGCTGGGCGCGGATGCGCTCAGCCCTTCTGCCGCGAAGGATACCTATGCGGCGAAAGGCCGGCCTTCAGACAATCCGCTCATCGTTCATATCTCGGTTTTTGAACAGATACAGGCCATTGCGGAAGAAGTCCCGGCGGTCGCAAAAACGCTGTCGGACGCTTTCTGGCCAGGGCCCCTTACGATGGTCTTTAAAAAGAAGCCGATCGTCCCGGATGAGACTACAGGCGGCCTTCCCACCGTTGCCGTCCGCCTTCCGGACAGCGAGGCCACTAGAAAGCTCATAGACTACGCGGGCACCCCGGTCTCCGGTCCCAGTGCCAATCTGTCGGGACATCCCAGTCCCACCAGTTGGCAGCACTGCAGTCACGACCTGGATGGTAAGGTAGACGGCATCATCATGGGAGATCCCTGCCGGGGCGGTATCGAATCTACCGTGTTGGATCTTACAGGCGATGCGCTGCAGGTGCTCCGTCCCGGGCTCATCACGCCGGCGATGATCACGGAGGCGACTGGTCTTCCCTGCGGTTATGATCCGGCCATCCTTGGCCGTCCGGAACCGTCCCTTCGCCCTAAAGCGCCGGGCATGAAATATAAACACTATGCGCCCAAAGCTGACATGATCCTCTACAGCGGCGAGCCGGACAAAGTCAGGACGACGATAGATGAAGAAGCGTCGCGCCAACGCGCGCAAGGCAAAAAAGTGGCTGTCCTTCTCTACGGAGATGAGGAAACGAGCTTGGTCGCACGAGAATTCTTTGCCAAACTTAGAGAGGCAGACGATCAGAACGTCGATCTCATACTGGCTGCCGCCCTTCCTGCCGGGGAGCAGCTGGCTTTTTCGGTCATGAACCGGATGCTGAAAGCGGCGGGTTACAGAGTCGTGGAGGTTTAGCACGATGAAGATCGCGGTAGGAAGTGACCATGGAGGTTTTGCTCTTAAGACGGCTGTTGCTGCCCATCTTAAGGGCAGGGGTTACGAAGTGCTCGACATGGGCACCTATTCAGAAGAATCAGTAGATTATCCTATCTACGGCAAAAAAACAGCGGAAGCTGTCGCAAGCGGTGAGGCCGATCTGGGAGTCGTCTGCTGCGGCACCGGTATCGGCATCGGTATTGCGGCCAACAAAGTCCACGGTATCCGCTGCGCAACAATCACAAACGAATACATGGCAGAGATGACCAAGCGCCACAACAACGCGAACATGATCGCGCTCGGAGGCAGGGTGCTGGAGGTCGAACATGCCTTAAAACTCGTCGACATCTGGCTCGACACTGACTTCGAGGGCGGACGCCACCAGCGCCGTATCGACATGCTCGACGAGATGTGATCCGTCATATTCAAACAGTCAATAACAGTCACAAGCTGAAGCAGTTCATTTTGGAGGAAACAATGGGCAAGGTATATGTATTTGATCATCCGCTTATCCAGCACAAGGTCGCTCTTATGAGAATGACCCAGACCAACACCAAAGATTTCCGGGAGCTCGCGAAAGAGGTCGTTACGCTGATGGCTTTCGAAGCCACCCGTGACCTTCCGCTCAGAGACGTCGAGATCGAGACCCCGATCTGCAAGACCACCGTCAAGATGCTCGCCGGCGAAGATATCGCAATCGTCCCCATCCTGCGCGCCGGTCTCGGTTTCGTGGACGGTATGCTTTCGCTCGTTCCTAACGCGAAGGTCGGTCATATCGGACTCTATCGTGATCCGAACACCCATCTTCCTGTCGAGTATTACTGCAAGCTGCCGAACGACATCGACAAGAGAGAGATCTTCGTTGTCGATCCCATGCTCGCGACAGGCGGCAGTGCCGTAGCGGCCATCGACTTCATCAAGCGGCGCGGCGGCAAGAGCATCAACTTCCTTTGCCTCATCGCAGCTCCGGAGGGTATCGACGCCCTGCAGGCGGCTCATCCTGACGTCAACATCTACATCGCTGCCAAGGATGAGTGTCTCAACGAGCATGCCTATATCGTCCCCGGCCTCGGCGATGCAGGCGACAGACTTTACGGAACCAAATAATAGGTGAAAGATTATGAAAGCATTGATCCCTGATAACGTAAGCAAATACACGAACGTCTTCGACGTGCTCAAGGAGCGCGGCTTCATCGAACAGACTACCGATGACGACGGCATCCGCGAGCTCCTCGGCCGCGAGAAAGTCCGCTTCTATATCGGTTTTGACGCCACGGCTGACTGCCTGCATGTCGGACACTTCATGCAGGTCATCATCATGATGTACATGCAGAAGTACGGTCACACTCCTGTCGTCCTTATCGGCGGCGGCACCACAATGCTAGGAGATCCTTCCGGCCGCACCGATGCTCGCGCTATGATGACGGTGGAGGAGATTGACGAGAACGGTCGTCAGTTCAAGAAGCTCTTTGACCGTTTCCTCGAATTTGACGAAGACTGGAAGCATATCAACGGCGAAGGCGTGCTCGGCAAGGGCGGAATGAACAAGGAGCCCGAACCCGGCAAGGCAATATGTGTCAACAATGCCGAATGGCTTCGCGACATCAACTATCTTGAGTTCATGCGCGATGTCGGCAAGCATTTCTCGGTCAATGACATGCTCCGTGCCGACGCCTTCAAGACCCGACTGGAGCGGGGGCTGTCCTTCCTTGAGTTCAACTACATGCTGCTGCAGGCCTATGATTTCTACGTTCAGGCACGCGACTTCGACTGCAAGATCCAGTTCGGAGGAAACGACCAGTGGAGCAACATCCTGGCGGGCAGAGATCTGTCCAGAAGACTTCTCGGTAAGGACAACTACTACGGTATGACCTTCGCCCTGCTCACCAAAGCTGACGGCACTAAAATGGGCAAATCCTTAAAGGGTGCCCTGTGGCTCCGTGCGGACCGCTGCTCGCCCTACGATTTCTATCAGTATTGGAGAAACGTGGATGATGCGGATGTCAACAAGTGCCTGCGCATGCTCACTTTCCTGCCGATGGAGGAGGTCGAGAGACTTTCCAACCTGCCCGGAGAGGAGATCAACCACGCCAAGGAAGTGCTGGCTTTTGAGGTCACGAAGCTCGTCCATGGCGAGGAAGAGGCTGCCAAGGCACAGGAAGCTGCCCGTGCGATGTTCGGCGGGGCCGGCGATTCGGCGAATATGCCGACGGTCGAGTTCGACAAGGCATTGTTTGACGGTGAGGGTATGGGCATTGCAGCCCTCTGCAAAGAAGCCGGAATGGTCTCCAGCAACAGTGAGGCTTTCCGTGCCATCGATCAGGGCGGCCTCTCACTTAACGGCGAGAAGGTGACTGACCGCAGGCGTATGGTCACTGCAGCCGACTTTTCAGACGGCGCGCTCATGCTCAAGAAGGGCAAGAAGACTTTCCTCAAAGTCGTGCTCAAATAAACTTACAGTCGACGGCCCGCGGCTTTGATACCGCGGGCCGATTTAGTTTTCAGTTTATGTTGACAAACGTGCGCGGTGTCATCTTTGATATTGATGACACGCTATATACAGAAAAATACTATGTTTACCGCGGTTTCGAGGCGGTTGCGCAATTTTTAGCAGACGAGGTCCCTGATGGAATGCACGGCATGGGAAATGACCACTCCAGAGAGCAGTTCTATGATCGCCTCTGGGACTATTTCGTACACGGCCGCTTCGGAATTGCACCGCTGTGCGAAGAACTCGGCATGCCTGAGAAGGCAGATGAGGCGCTGGCCGTGTATCAGGCAGTCTACCGCGAGATAGAATTGCTGCCCGGTGTTCGCGAACTGATGGAAACGCTGAAGGTGCACGGCATAAAGCTCGGCGTCATCTCTGACGGCGTACCTGAATCGCAGGGGGTCAAGCTCGAGGCGCTTGGAGTGGCGGATCTGATGGATGAAGTCATCTTCACTGAGACCCTCGGCGGACACGACTTCCGAAAGCCCAACCCCGCAGCCTTCCGTCTGATGGCGGAGCGCCTTGGCCTGCCCAAGGAGAGTCTCGTTTATATTGGTGATAATCCCAAAAAGGATTTTGCACCCTGCTTGGCGCTTGGCATGCAGGCCATCTTCTTTAAAAACCCGGAAGGATTATATACTAGCCGGCCATACGCTTTCCCATTTCCGATTGCAGAGAACTGGGACAGCGTCAGGGCGCTGCTCGAACAGGCATGATTGGTATGAACTTTCTCAATTTTTCCAAAAAGAATGCCACGTTCGTGCAAGTGCCGGAGCGATTTGCTATAATTAAGAAAACACTCAAGCCGTCCAATACCCTGACTGAAAGGAGTTCATTATGGCAAAGACCATTCGTCTGCTTTTCGGTGCGCTCGGCAATGCTACGCGCCCATCGCTTCCCATCTTCGAGGCAAACAAGGATAAATATCTCAAAGAATTTGATCTGGAATTCAAGATCGTTGGTGTCTGCGACAGCAAAGGCGCTGTCGTCAAGCCGGAAGGTATGGATTTCATGGAAGTCGAGGGCTATAAGGCACAGTACGGTACTGTGTCGAAAGTCCCCGAACTCGGCAGACCTGGGTGGACTGCCCAAGATATGATCGCCAACTGCGACGCGGACATCTATATTGAAGCGTTGCCTCCGAACCTTCCAACCGGCCAGCCCGGTACGGACAACATCATTGCCGCGCTCAACAGGGGCATGAATGTCGTCACGGCTAATAAGGCGCCTCTTGCGCTGCATTGGAACGAGACCGTTGGCCTTGCTAAGAAAAAGGGGCTCATGTTCATGTACGGTACGGCAGCCAGCGCGGGTCTTAATTCCCTGCAGCTGGAACAGTTCCTCGGTGGCGCGGGAGATATCAAGTGGTTTGACGGCATCTTCAACTGCTCGGCGAATTTCGTCATGCAGAAGATGCAGGAGGGACAGACCTACGAAGAGGCCGTAGCCGGCGCCAAGGCGATGGGCACGCTCGACCCGAATCCTGCATCCGATATTGAGGGCTGGGATTCAGCCATGAAGTGCTGCATCCATGCCAACAACATTTGGGGCACCGGGGTCACGCTCAACGACGCAGAGGTCAACGGCATTCAGAACGTCACACTTGCGGATATCAAGGCTGCTGAAGCCGAGGGCAACTGCCTCAGGCTCATCTCGCATGCGGAGATGGGCGAGGACGGCAAGGTCAAAATGTGGACAGGCGTGAAGAAGTATCCGGTGGACAGCCCAATCGGCCGCAATACCTGGGACGACAAGATGATCTTCATCAAATCGGCCCTGCAGGAGGATGTGCTCCTCTACGGCATGAAGAACGGCGCCACCTGTACGCCGGGCAATATTGTGCTCGACGTGGTGACTATCGCAAAGGCGCTAAGATAGGTAATGCTTCGGCCGCGTCCGAATGGGCGCGGCCGCCTTATGCTATAAAAAGTTAGAGGCTCTAACTTTTTGGCTTGACAAGGTCTCGCACGCGTAGTACACTACAGGTGGTTAGAGAAATCTAACTTCCGTGACTGCATCCGGTCCGGAGCGAAAACAAAGCTATCATACGAGGTAATATATCATGAGAAAAAGCTTTAAGGTAAATGGTATCGACTGTGCCAACTGTGCGGCAAAGCTCGAGAGAAACATCAGTAAGATCAAGGGTGTAGACGAGGCGATCGTTTCGTTTGCCACGGGCAAGCTGGTGTTGGAGGCTGCAGATGACAAGTTCGATGCTGTGCTGGATGAGGCTGTTGCGGTCACCAAGAAACTGGAACCTGACTGGGAGATCGTAAGATAACATGTCAGACACGCTGAAACTCATCTTATTTTTGG
>JAEEGL010679167.1_pt1 | contig 10231 bp, 4 predicted proteins | sample 9134231 | NCBI WGS metagenome assembly JAEEGL01 (sample SAMN16246548, study PRJNA631951) | gut metagenome | biome: gut microbiome; feature: rumen; material: fiber-attached | host: Bos | place: Iran: Karaj | collected 2018-10 | reverse complement strand
GACCATGTTGGCCTTGCCGGTCATGTAGTCGGCGCTGCCGTGGCGGCAGCAGACTTTGCCGGTGCCTTCATAGTTGGGGTAGTTGCAGTAGGTGATGGGGAGGTAGCGGTGGCGGTTGTCGGCGAAGGCCATGACGGAGGATGGATGGTGGATGGCGGCGAAGAGTTTGATGTTCCAGCCAGTGTCCTCGTAGCCAGTTGCCGGGCGCGAGGCGATGTAGCTGTTGATGCCGTATTGGGGAAGCACATACGGGCCGACGAGACCCTGCAGCGTGGGGTGGGTCTCATACGAGGTGGAGAAGGTGGCGGGTTCGGAGGGGCAGGACCAGAGGGTGCCCTTGGCGGCGGGGCTGGTCCACGGGGTGGTGTTCAGCGAGAAGTAGTGGTCGCGGAACTCCCACGCCCAGATGTGGGTGCGAGTGCCGTCCGAGGTGGGCGGGAACCAGTCGCCGTTGTCGTTGCCGTACATCGCGGCGGCGAGGCCGTACTGCTTGAGGTTGCTGACGCATTTGGCGGAACGGGCCTTCTCACGCGCCTTGGAGAGGGCAGGCAGCAGCATGGAGGCCAGGATCGCGATGATCGCGATGACGACCAGAAGTTCAATCAGGGTGAATCGCTTGCGGGTGGGAATCATGGGGGCTCCTATGGTTTGGGGGACAGTGGGGTTATTGAGGGCTTTAGGCAGGGATTCAAGGGATTCAAGAGATCAAAGGGATGTGCTGGGTTATGGGGGGAGGGGCGGGGATTGCTAATCCCTTGAATCCCTTGAATCCCTTGCATCCCTTGAATCTCTTTGGCTGGTCAGATGGTGACCTGTGCGACGGCGATGCCGCGCGGGGGAATGGGCAGGGTGAGGCAGTCGCCCTCGAGGGCGCACGGGCGGACGGGGAAGGAACTGCAGATGCGGCAATCGCGGATGGGGGCGGGGAGTTTGACGACGGCCTTGGCGCGGCCCCATGGGGCGCGGGCCTCGACGGCGACTTCCCAGGTCTTCTCGTCGATGCGCTGGTAGAGGAGGGAGCAGGGGAAGTTGGCGGAGACGAGGGCGGGCTTGCCGTCGCCGAAGGCGCCGAGGAGGAGTTTCGCGGCCTCGGCCCAGAAGGCGGGCGCGGCGATGGCGCGGTGGCGGATGAAGTAGAAGCCGAGGACGGCGAAGCCAGGCGCGCGGCGTTCGGCGGGGGCGTCGGCGCACTGGTGCGTGGCGTCGGGGCGTCCCGTGAGGACGAGGGTGGTCTGGCCGTCGGTGAGGCGTTCGCCTGGGATGCCGTCGAGCGCCTCGGCGCGGCCGCAGAGGACGGTGCCAGGGTGGCGCTGGAGGAGGGCGTCGAGGTCGGCGCGCGGCAGGAGATGAGCGGACGGCAGGAGGACGGGCTGTCCTGCGGGAGCGTTTTCGCGGGTGGTGAAGACCTGCAGGGGGAGGCCCGCGATCATCAGGGCGTTGACCTGGTCGAGGGCGGGCGGGAAGCTGTCGCCCCAGTAGTCGCTGGCGGCCGCGTCGGTGAAGGCGTCGGGGAGGAGGACGGGCAGGAGGCCTGCCTCCTGGGGGGCGGGGTGGTCGAAGGCGGCGTCCCAGCGTTCGCGGATGAAGGTCCATTCGTGGGGCGCGATGCCGTCGGCGAGGCAGGCGAGGAGTCGGTCTGCGGCGCGGGAGAGGGTGCCGTCGGGTCGGAGGGAGTAGAGGTGGGTGAGTTTGTAGAGTTCGCGCTCGTAGCCTGCGGGGGCCTGGCGGAGGTTGTCCCAGAACTCGTCGATGTCCTTGATGCCATGCAGGAAGACGAGTTTGAGATCGGGGAGGGCAGTATGGATGTCGGCGAGGGCGGCTGCGTAGGCGTCGTGGAAGGGGGTCTCGGGACGGGTCATGGACATGCCGAGGGCGACGGTCTCGACGACCATGGCGTCGACGCCCGCCCTGGCGATGCGGCGGTAGTCGAGGCCGAACTCGTGGTAGGCGTCGAAGCAGCCCTTGGTCCAGGCGGAGTTGATGACGGCCTTGAAGCCCTCGGCGTGGAGGGCCTTGAGGGCCTTGCTCCAGAACTGCTCCCAGCGGGCGGCGATGAACTCGCGCCATTCGGCGAAGTGGTTCTGGCAGATCCAGTCGCGGCGTGCGGCGAGCTGCGCGAGGCCCGCCTGGCTGTCGCTCTGCAGGAAGCCGTCCTTGCGGAACATGATCTCCTCGGTGGCGGCGGGGGAGACGGGGACGTCGGCCTTGCGGGCGGCGAGGACCTCGTTCATCGTGGCGATGCGCGGAATCGGCTGGAAGCACTCGGGGAGATCCCAGCCGCGGCCTGCGGTGAACTGCGGGACAGTGGCGTCGGAGAAGTCGGTGCCAGTGATGTTGCCGCCGCTCCAGGGGCCGTAGCCGTCGGGGCCGTGCCAGCCGTTGAAGCCGTAGTCGCGGCAGACCTCGACGACCTTGGGGATGAAGTAGTCCTCGAAGAGGGTGCCGTCGTTCAATTGGGCGAGGACGTTGAGTTCCTGGCCGCGCCAGAGGCCAGCCCAGGTCAGGCGGACCTCAGGATGTGCGGTGACGAACTTCTCCTCGTGGAAGCGGTTCTCCTGGTAGGTCGTGAAGCACGAGCAGTAGACCTCGCAGCCTGCCTTCTTCAATTCCGAGATGAGGTTGCGCAGCTGCCAGTTGGTCCACTCCTGGCGCTGGCGGCGTTCGTTGCCAGCCTGGCCGTTGCGGGCGCAGACATCGGGCGGGAGGACGCGCTCCTCGGCGCAACCCGTGTGTCCGAGGATGAAGTCGGGGGAGGAGGTCATCAGGCAGATGGCCTCGGGCGTGAAGCTCAGGGAGGCGAGGTATTCGGCGGCGCCGCCGTCGGGCTGGGTGTTGTCGAAGGCGAGGAGCTCGGTCCACGCCCAGGGAGCGAAGTTTTGCATGGGAGGTCTTTGTCTTGCGGGGGATGGGAACTGGGGTGTCTTTCAGGCCAGAAGCGGGCCGTGTCGTCGTCGGCGTATCAGCGGTCGCAGTGCTGGAGGATTTCGGCGTCGGTGAGGGCGCGCTTGTAGAGCCAGAGGTCGGAGATGACGCCGAAGGCGGGGCCGTAGCCTGCGGCGCTGCCGACGGCGAGGAAGGTCTTCCCTGGGAGGATGGGGCCTGACATCTTGGCGTCGCTGGTGCCGACGAGTTCGCCGTCGATGTAGACCTTGAAGGTGCCCTTGCCGTCGTGGGTGGCGGCGAAGTGGTGCCAGATGCCAGGCTTGATGGGCTTGGTGTTCTTGTTGGAGGCGGCGTATTTGGCGAGGGCGGCGCCGTTGCCGAGGATGATGCGCCCCCAGTGGATGCAGAGGCGGAAGCCCGTGGCGGCCTTGCCCGAGATCGCGAGATCCCAGATGGCCTGGTTGGTGAAGTGCTTGGGATCGGGCTGGAACCACAGCATGATGGTCAGGCCGTTGCTGAACTCGGCGGGGGCGAGTTTTTCAATCGCGATGAAGGCGGCCTTGCCCTTGGGGGCGTCGCCAAGGCGGAGCGCCTTGCCGCCGACACGGCCGTCCACCCAGGAGACGCCTTCGGGGTTGCAGATGCGCGCGTCGCGCTTGCCTGGGCCGAGATCCTTGACGACGGTGCCCGCGCCGTCGCCGATGGGCCAGTGCCCGAAGAGCGCGGGATCGTCGGCGGCGAAGACGGCGAGGGAGAAGACTGCGAAGATGAGGGAGAGTGTGGTTTTCATGGTTTTTCGTTAATTATAGGCAGAGGGACAAGGGGGGGGGAATGAGGGGGGCTCGCGCGCGGGCGGAGGTTGGCTTCCGCCGCAAGAATGCGGCGGCACGGCACCACGGAGGCTGGTGTGCGGCGCAGGCGGCGCGAAAACAGCGGCGGCGGCGCACAGGCGGGGAAAATGGGCGATGGGCGGTTTCGGGGGCGTGTGCCAGCGGGCTTGCCCGCTGGCGGGGGTTGGCGCTATCGGTAGAGTTCGATTTCGCGGAGGCGGGAGTGCCTGCCGCGGTTGGCGGTGATGAATACGCGGAGGCGGGAGAAGGTGGCGGCGGGGAAGGCCAGGGTGTGGGTGTCGCCCTGGGCGTCCCTGGCCTCGGCGACGGTCTGCCATTTGCCGTCCTTCCAGATCTGGATCTGGTAGTCCTTGAGGGACTGGTAGGCGGGGTAGAGGACGACGCGGGAGGCGGTGACGGGGTTGTCGAAGGCGAGCTCGACCCAGTCGGGGCACTGGTTCGGGGTGGTGTCGGACCAGACGGTGTAGTGGCTAATGTAATGGTCGAAGTCGGGCGGCTCAATGACGCCGTCGACGAGATGCCAGAGGCAGTTGTCGGCGCGGACGTTGAAGGCCTTGTTGGAGGAGGCGGTGACCCTGGCGCTGACGCCCTCGTATTTCTGGAAGGCGAGGTTGCCTGGCTTCTGGCGGGCGGCGTTCGCGCGGTTGATGGCGGCCTCGACCTCGGCGCACAGGTAGGGCTCGGGGAATGCGGGGTCGGTGGTGTAAACATGCACCTGCCAGGGGGTGAAGCGGTCGCGGATGCGTCCGCCCTGCGCCTTGACAGTGCGGCCCTCGCACATCACGCGGAGGCGCTGCCCCGCGAGTTCGGGGAGGTCGAGGGCGGCGTCGGAGAGTTCCTCGCCAGAGGCATTGGCGACGAAGAGCCATAGGTGGCCGTTGTGGCGCTTGGCGAGCCAGCGGATCTGGCGCGGGGCCTGGAGCGGGAGTTTGGCGGCGCGCTCGGCGAGCGCGGGGGCGAAGGCGATGAACTCCTTGGCGATGGAGAAGTGGCCGATGCCGAGTTCGGGGTAGTGGTCCTTGAGGCGGTCGTAGAAGGAGACGCCCGTGACGCCAGTGATGACGGCAATGTAGTACTCGGAGCGGAATTCGCGGAAGGCGGGGACGCGGGTGTTGACGGCGCCGTAGTCGGTGTAGTCGAAGCCCTGCACGCCCCAGCGGATGCAGCAGACGGATTCGCGGGAGGCGTTGGCGTCGGCGACGCTGTCGCAGAAGGCGAGGAGTCGCTCGAAGTTCGCGTAGTAGCGGTCGCGGGCGGGGCGCGGGAAGGCGTGCAGGCCCTGGAGGTCGTAGGTGTTCTGGTAGTCGAAGAAACCCTTGATGGTGTCGTTGGAGACGACCAGCGGATGGTAGGGGTCGATGTCGGTGACCAGGGAGTAGATCTGCTCCATGGCAGTGACGGTGTCGCCGAAGACCTCGGGCTCGTCGCTGAAGAGGTAGCAGAGGGTGTCGGGGAGGTCCTTGTGCTTCGCCAGGGCCTGGCGGATGTAGTCGCGGTCGGCGTCGGTGATGCTCTCCTTCTGCTTGATTTTCCGCATGGCCTTGTCGTGGCTGAAGATGGGGGAGATGAGCCAGGAGCCCTTGTAGGGCTTCCAGTCGACGAAGGCGGGCATGCCGATGCCGTCGTAGAAGTCCTGGTAGCCGCACCACTGGCTCAGGAAGAAGATGCGCTGTCCGTCGCGCACGAGCATGCCGTCGGTGTCGACCCAGACCTCGCCTTTCTTGTAGGGGAGTTTGCGCAGGGGGCGCGTGGCGTCGGCGAGGGGCTTGCCCGCCTCGTCGAGGAGGGTGGCATGGATGGCGAGACGGCCCTCGGGGAGAGGGGCGGCGGGGAAGGCGAAGGCGGTTTCGGGGGCGGCGGGGAGGGTGGCGGCGGCGAGGGTCTTGCCCGCCTCGTCGCGGATCTCGGCGCGGATCTCGGCGCGGATGGACTTGCCCTTGAGGCGGTCGGCGGGGAGGGCGGCACGGGCTCGGAAGCGCACCTCCTTCAGGTTCATCGTGGCGAAGATGGCGCCCTTGTAGTGCGGGGCGTCGAGTTTCAGGGAGAGCATCTGGTAGTCGAGCGGGATGGCGTATGGCACGCGCAGGAGCGTGCGCTTGGTCACGGCGTCCCGCAGGGCGGCCTCGCAGCGGTAGACGCCTGCGGCGTCGAAGTGGAAGCCGCGGATGGGGAAGGCGGCGGTGGCGCCCGCCGCGACTTCGATGGAGGCGGTGCGGCGCTGGACGGAGCGGCCGTCGGGGCTGCGGAAGTCGAGGGCGAGCTGGGCCTTTCGGGCGGTCTTCGCGGAGTTGGTGACGGTGACGACGGCGTCGGCGTTGAAGCCTTGGGGGGCCTGGGAGACGTGGACGGCGGGCTTGCGGAGGCCCCAGCCCGCGAAGGGGGCGAAGGAGGTGTCGAAGCCAACGAGGACGGGGTAGTTTCCTGCGGTGTGGTAGGCGCCAGTCTGGCTGATGGAGGAGTTTTCGACGCCCTTGCCGTCTGGCGGCATGTCGTAGGCGGAGCGGGCGATGTTGACGGCCCAGGTCAGGCTGTCGCCGTCGGGGAATTCGAGGCTGGCGAAGGGGATGCGGACTTCTGCGGTCCAGCCGTCGGCGTCGGTGGTGCATCTGGCCTCCCAGAGGGCGTCCCAGGACGGGTCGCCGACGAAGCCGCCCTGGTCGCGGTATTCGTCGAAGGTGGCGGCGTTCGGGTTGACGAGGAAGTGCAGGTAGCGCGTGCGGGTGGCGCCAGGGTCGAGCATGATCTCGACGCACTCGCCCGCGAAGAGGTTCCTGTCGTTGGCGATGATCGTCTTCGCGCCAGGGCCCAGGTGCGCGCGGACACCGATGTAGACGGCGCTGTCGTCGTAGGCGAAGCGGGCCTCCGTCTTCACCACCGCGGCGGCATGGCTGCGCGAACTGCGGAAGGCGGTGGCGGGCTGCGCCTGCTGCCAGGCCGCCTCGTCCAGCACGCCGTCCAAATGGATGGGCGCGGTGGCGCGCACGGCGGTGTATTCCACGGCAAAAAGCGGGAGACACGCGAGGATGGCGAGGAAAAGGGGCTTCATGGTAAACAACGGGGAGGGAATTTCGGGGGGCGGCGGGCTTGCCCGCTGGCGGGGGTTGGCTTCCGCCGCAAGAATGCGGCGGCACGGCACCGCGGAGGCTGGTGTGCTGCGCAGGCGGCGCGAAAACAACGGGGGCGGCGCACAGGCGGGGAAAATGGGCGATGGTGTTTGTGCGGCGGGGGAGATGGACGAGGGGGAGCCGCCGCTACCGCACTTCCACGGTGGTGGCGGCGGCCTTGCCCGAGGCGAGGTCGCGGAAGGTGCAGGTGATGGCGCCAGGGGGGAGGTTGGAGGGGACGGGGATGGTGACGGCGAGTTCGCCGTTCTCGGCGGCGTAGAAGCCGCTGCCAGGGAGGATGCGTCCGTCGGCGTCGGCAATGGTGAGTTCGGCAGGAAGGATGGCGGGAACGGCGTTGCACGCGTCGTCGAGGATGCGCGCCTTCACGGTGAAGGGGCGGCCGCGGTGGAGGGGGCCGTCGAGGAGGAGCTGGAGGCCCGCGATGGGACGCGGGAGCAGCAGGACGACGGTGCCGTCGGCGGGGGCGAGGCGCACCTGGAAGCGGACGCCGCCCTGGACGGGGGTGAGGCGGACGGGCTGGTGGCCGACGAGGTCGTAGGCGGCGCCTGCGGGGTGGCGCACGGTGACGCTGCCGTTGTTGGGGAGACCCTTCTCCATGACCATCTTCCATTGTCCCACGTAGTCGCCGAAGGTGCGCTTGTCGTTGACGACGAAGACGTAGTCGGCCTGGTCGGTGCCGCGGCGGCGGACGACGAGGTCGGGGTTGGAGGCGGCGAGGGCGGCGGGCAGGTGCGGCGCGAGGGCGCGGGCAATCGACTGCCCGAGCCGCTGCAGGGCGGCCTTGGTCTCGCGGGGGCGGGAATTTTCGCGGCGAATGGACTGGATGCGCAGGTCGACCATGAGGGCGGGGGTGGTGAACTCGTCGCCGACGAGGATCATGCCGCTGCGCTGGAGTTCCTGGAGTCTGGCGAGCACCTTGTCGGTCAGGACCTCGGCGCCTGGAAGGAAGAGGACCTGGACGGTGTCGGGGAGTTTTCCGTCGAGGAGATGCTCTTCGTAGAAGACGGCGGGTTCGAGGCCCGCCCACTGGAGGGCGAGGTGGAGTTCGGAGACCCAGCCGATGCCCCAGCCCCAGGAGAAGTGGCGGCTCGCGTAGAGGGTGCTGGTGAAACTCTGGAGGATGCCGACGCGCGGGGCGCGCTCGGGGACGCGCTTGACGACGGGGCCCAGCGGGCGCACGACGCGCTCGCACATCTCCTTGAGGACCTCCTTGCTGTGCGGGTTGGTGTAGCGGTAGCCGTGGGTGGGATGGGAGTGGAGGAGGGAGGTGGCGCCGTGGTACATGACCGCGTCGACCTGGTGCGACAACTCGCACCAGAGGGCCTCGCGGAGGCAGTCGGGCGCGATGGTGATGTATTCGGCTCTGGGTTCGCGGGCGAGCCACTCGGGGGGATTGGCGACCTTGACGCCGATGGGGGCGGTGTTCGAGCGGTACCAGATGGCCTGCGTCATGATGCCGAGTTTCTGCCCTGGGCAGCCGTCGGCCATGGCGCGCAGCTCGTCGAGGGCGGTGTTGAGTTTGATGGGGTCGGGATGCGCGTAGATCCACTGCGAGATGAGGTCGGACTTGCCGCCAGACCCCCACAGCGGCGGGACGCGGACGGCGGGGTCGTGGAAGGTGGTGAGAGGGCGACGGAGGTGCTGGTGCAGGGTCGCGGAGAGGGCGGTGTCGAGGTCGTTCCAGCCGTCGCCCGTCTTCCACCACCAGCGCAGGTAGAAGAGTTCGGGGCGGTCGTGGTCGACGATGCGGTTCCAGGGGAAGCCAGGGGTCTTTTCGTAGGGCGGGAGGGTGCTTCCGACGATGGCGGGGGGGATGCCGCGTCCCGAGAACTTGCGGAAGGCGGCCTCCTCGGGGCCGCCGAAGGCGGGCTGGCTGGTGCCGCGCACCTCGCTGTTCAATTGCGCGAAGTCCCAGGCGGGATGGTCGCCGAGGGCGTCGGCGACATCGGCGGCGACACGGGTGAACTCCTGGACGACCTCGGGATGCGATGCCTCCAGACCCTGGCGCGCGTAGGGCTTGCCGTCGCGGCCCTTGCGCAGAAAGCGTCCCTGCGCGACGAAGCGGTAGTGGGCGTAGAAGTCGGGGTAGCCGTAGAGGCCCGCGCGGAGCAGGTCGTCGAGGCGCGCGATGTGCTCGGGGGTGCTGGAGGGCTGGTAGTCGCCGCGCACGGGGTAGAGGCCGACCAGCTGGTGGGTGAAGCCGTGCGCGGCGACGATGCTGTCGTCGGTGGCGCCCCAGAGGATGACGGGGAGGAAGTCGCCCTTGGGCGGGGCGATGGTGACGGGGAGCGTGGTCTGCGCGAGTTCCCTGCCGTCGGCGGCGACGGCGCGGCATTGGAGTTTGTAGTCGCCTGGAAGAAGGCAGCCGTCGACGGGGATGTCGAAGGTGCGGCGGGCGCTCGGGGCGAGGCCGTCGGGGAGCGACTGGACGGGGAGGGGGCGGCCGTCGAGGGCGGCGTGGATGGTGCAGGGCGGCATGGGCGCCTGCCCGAAGTTGCACAGTTCGACGGCGGCGGCGCAGCCAGTCTCGCCGTAGAGGAAGACGCGGCGGCGTCCAGGCTGCGGGACGAGGCTGATCGGCTGGTAGGGCTCGTTGCGGAGGACGACTTTGAAGAGTTTGCCGCCGAGGGCGTGGTATTGGCTGCCGCAGCGGTTGCCGAGGGCGGTGCCGTTGGCGGCGGGCGCGAGGGGGCCTGCGGGGACCTCGCCGCCGCCGCAGTCCTCGCCGTCCACGGTGAAGAAGACTCTGCCCGCGGCGGTGAAGTGGAGTTTGACGGTGTGGGGGACGCCTGGCTTCATGGCGCGGGTGACGCCCTGGACCTGCTTGCTGGAGGCGCCGAAGCCGAAGGCGGCTGCAGGAGCGTAGCAGAATGGGTCGGCGGGCTGCAGCCAGAACTGGACGCCGCCATGGAACTTCGCCTGCGACGGGGCGGGCAAGGTGATGTATTTGTTGTCGAAGAGCATCGCGCGGAATCCACGGGGACGGCGGAAGTCCGCGTCCAGGACGATGGTCGCCTCGATGCTGAAGGCATTGGCAGGAGTGAGCGACGGGATGATGCGCTTCGTGATCGCGCCCGAGGGCTTCGAGGGATCCTCCTCCAGGACGACCAGCCCTCCCTCCAGTTTCGAGGCGCCGCGCAGATCCAGCGGAATCGCGCCCGAAAGCGCGCCAGGCGTCGTGAAGTCCCATTCGGCGATGGTCGTCGGCTCCGCCGCCACGAGGGAGAGCAGGGCGCTGAGGAGAAGGAGATGGAGGAGGTGTCGCATGGTGGTGGGGGGCTGCCGCATTTGCGGCGGGGTGGCTCGGCGGGCTCGCGCACGGGCGGGGGTTGGCTTCCGCCGCAAGAATGCGGCGGCACGGCACCGCGGAGG
>JAEEGL010217791.1_pt1 | contig 10231 bp, 11 predicted proteins | sample 9134231 | NCBI WGS metagenome assembly JAEEGL01 (sample SAMN16246548, study PRJNA631951) | gut metagenome | biome: gut microbiome; feature: rumen; material: fiber-attached | host: Bos | place: Iran: Karaj | collected 2018-10 | reverse complement strand
GAGGGTGGAATCAATTCCACATCGTATCCGCTCTCTAATAGATACTTGACCGTATTGTACTCGTGTTCCTCTAAGTGAACCCCGTTCTGTTTTAACTTTCCCTTTTCCATGTGCGGTATTCTACCATACTCTGGAACATAATGATATGACAATCACAGATATTTTGTAAGACACCTGTCATATCGGCTTATACCGAACAGCTGCTCACTTCTCGAAAGAAGATTTTCCGCTGTCTGTAATATAATATCCTGAAGCGGTGTGGGCCTATAGTATCGATATTTCACCCAAAAAAACACTCATTTTCATGAACATTTTTATCAGAGGTCGAATGTATGTTTTCCCACAGGTAATTCTTCGAACCCAAATAAACTTGTTTTCGCGAGTCTGAGTCGTTAAATATACGAACAAAGAACCCCCTTGGGTAAATCTACGTACTTGACTTTCAGTAGACTCCGAAAAACATCTCCGAATGAATTACTCGTAAACTCGCAATTCATTCTACGATATTTTTCGTCGTTAAATTATACGAATATAAAAGTCGCAAAAGCGGCTTTTATATTCGTATAATTTATATTATGCGAATACGTAGATAACTCTTCTACAAGATAAGCCAGGTAAGCCGGCTTAAACTTCATTCTTACGCCAATACCGGCTTATTTATTCCACCAAAGCTTCGGAACTCCACCAGGAATATAATATCCCCCAGCCGCATTATCAAGATCGGCATCTTCAAGGATAACACCTGCGTCCTCTGCCCCACCTTTAACATTTTCAAGGATGGTCTTTACTTCTTCTTCAGACTTTGCGTTATCAAGCTTTTCTTTGATGTTGTCTGTCAATTTCATACTGTTTCCCTCCATTCGTTCCACGTTTTTCATATGCGGGCGATATTATTAAAACGATTTATATGTTGTCCGCCGGCCGCCATATCCAGTTCTTCGTCGTGAAGTTCTTCCGGAGAATCTGTTACTTTTTCTCCCATCTTATCGGAAAACAACATATTACGAAGCTTTTCCTTATGGTCTGATCCTTTGGTAAAATCAGCCTTTTCAAAAATATTATCCATATACTTCACCCCTTATTCCTTATCCCAGAGTTCTTCTTTTGTATCCTCAAGCTTTATGGCAAGATCATATGGTGTCAAAGATATATCTTTAGCAATGATATCGGAAAATCGATCAAGCACATCACAGATCTTATGGATCAGAAAAGCATCAACCTCCGTATAGTTTTCAAGCCTTCCGCCGGTGTAAGTATTCCCGTCTATTCCAAGGAACAGTTTTTCCATACCGGCGTCATACTTTCCGAATGCTGCCACAACCCCCACCGCATCAGCCACCAGCTCATCCCATATTGCATCCTTTTTATCGGGATACAGCTTCCTGCATATAAAATGGGTACACTCATGATACTTTCTGATCTTAGCTGAAAGTGTGATCCATTCATCTTCGGAAACACCGATCTTTTCTGCCGGAATTGCGCTGTACGGGCCTATCGAGAGCACAATGAGAGCATCCTTGTAATTGCTTCTGTCTGCGGTAAATTTCCTGAACTCTTCGTTATAGTCAGGACCCGAAAACCCCTTCATGTGCTGCTCGATCTTCCGCCTGTTGATGACTCCGTCGATGATGGCTGCACCCTGGGTATCGGGGATATCCACCGGTTCACAGCGGTTTGCCATGATCCTTAAGAATGTCACGAAATCATCACGTCTTCCCAGGGTGATTATCGCAACAGTTCCTGTAGGGGTCTCTTCGTAAACCAGACTGTCATCCTCACTTGTTATAAAGTGGGAAAGATCTTTCGTTTCCGGTTCATGTCCACGCTCTACGATATCCAGATACTTCTCTTTCGCACCGGCTCCCGGAACCACAAAGAGCTGGCGGTAGATATCCGCCAATCTTTCTATGACTGTGATATATTGTTTCATCAGTCTTTAAACAAACAAAAGGCTTACGAGAAGTATTTTTTTTCAGGTAGCGCATCAAACGAATAGCCACCGGCCGCCTTATCAAGCTCTTCATCATCAAGAACAACGCCTGCCTCTTCAACCGCTTCCTTTGTTCTGTCAAGGATCTTCTTAGCCTCTTCAGCTGACCCTGCGTTTTCAAGCTTTCCCTTAAGTTCGTCTGTGATCTTCATTTATATTTCCTCCTTAATAATTTTTTGTTTTACTGAATATTTATACGAAACAACCTGATAAAATGCGACATATTATTCCGGATTTTTTTCTTCCGCAATATTCCGGCATTTTATAAGGAGTCTCTCCATCTTCTTCCCTACGGTCTTTTCGTTTGAAGACAGAACCTCTGCCATTTCCTTATATGACATCTCAAGACCGAATCTCATGGACAAAAGACTTCTCTCTTTTTCGTTCAGCCGGCTTAGGATCACATATGCACTCCTTGCATTTCCGTCCGTGAGCTTTTCAAGTTCGGGATCGTCAGATCCGTGCTCGAAACCGGCATCCATGTAGTCTTCCAGAGAAACAAGCTTATCAGAGCCTGCCTTTCTGTAATGGTCGTACAATGTGTTCGTTGCTATCGTGCACAGCCATGTATAAACGGATGAAACCTTGGGATCGAAGCGGTCGTATGCCTTCATAGCCTTAATAAAAGTATCCTGAACGATATCCTCAGTGTTCTCCATATTAAGAAGTCTCATGTATACGCTCTTGAACACCTTCTCATAATACTCGTTATATACTTCCTCAAAAGGGCGTTTTTCCTGACTATCCATTTTTCCTCTCCACCTGCTGACGGGATACAAGTTCGGCAAAATAGCCGTTCTTTGCCATCAGCTCATCATATGTTCCATCCTCTGCTATCTTTCCTTCATCGAGAACGATGATCCGGTCACAGTTCTTAATTGTAGACAGCCTGTGGGCTATGACTATCCTTGTACATTTTAATGAATCCAGCGAATCCGATACCTGCTTCTGGGTGATATTGTCAAGGGCAGATGTTGCCTCATCAAACATGAGGATCTTCGGTTTCGGGGCAATGGCCCGCGCTATCATGAGACGCTGCTTCTGGCCTCCGGATATCCCGCCGGCGCCTTCCCCGATAATCGTAAACATGTTCATGGGCATCTGTCTGATATCTTCGGCAATGCCAGCCATCTCAGCCGCTTCCCATGCATCATCCAGGGTCAGCTGGGGTGCGGAAATGACTATGTTCGAATAGATATCTCCCATAAACAGCGATCCGTTCTGCATTACAGTACCGATCCTGGAACGAAGTGATTTTAAGTCTATCCTGTTAAGGTCACGGCCGTCATAATATACCGCTCCCTTCTGGGGCTTCTCAAATCCCAGCATGATACGCATGAGGGTACTCTTACCGCAGCCCGTCTTGCCTGTTATGGCAACATACTGGCCCGGCCTGATCTTAAGGCTTAGATCATCAATAACGGCCGGCATGTCCTCGCTGTAACGGAAAGTTACATTATTAAGCTCGATAGCGCCGGAGAGCCTTTCTATGACCGGCTTATCCTCTGCTATCTCAGGTGCAGTCTCGATCACCGGGCGGATGAGTTCAAATGTGGGTGCTATATGTGCTGCAGGCTCTATCATCGGAACAAGGGTCTTAAATGCACCGCTTACAATGGCAAAAGCTGCGTTGAACGCGTAGTACTGGCTGACATCAACATGTGTCTTTATGGCCAGATAGTAAATGATGATAGTACCTGTAAGGGATATTGCTGTTATGATCGCCGGAAATACCTTTACGAACATCGGCGGGTCGTACATATACTTTGACTGGGTCGCATAGGCATTGGCCCATTTGGAAAAAGCACGGCGCTCTGCCCCGGACAGCTTTATCTTCTCGATACCGGTGATAAGTGAATAAGAAAGACCGCTCTCTTTTGAAGCCAGTTCCATCTGTGTCATGTTTATACGCGATCTTATGATAAGCGCTACGATAATGGTTATCAGCTGAAGAGCCGCCACGATAAAGGCAGGTGCGGCAAGGGCCGGCGCAAAGGATCTTATCTGGAAGATATAGATGAATGAGAACAGAGCGAAGGTAAAATCGGTCATGACCAGATTTAAAATCTCATATACCAGCAGGCTCATGTTGTTTACGCGGTTCGCCAGGTCTCCCGACGTGTATTTCGTAAAGAACGAACTGGGGAGAGTCAGGATCCTCATCATTGTTGCTGACTCGATACTCAGGTTGAACTTCTGCGTCAGCCTGTGAAGGAACAGCTCCTGTATCGTTTCAAACAGAAGGTTCGACAGAGATGCGCATATCAGAAATACAGCGATGGCAACAAGGGCGGATACACTCTTCATTGCCACGATATCCGAGAACAGGATCTTATTTATCCATGGAACAAGCATTCCAACGCAGGCAGCGATAAGAGCAAAGCCGAAGTATCCTAAAACCCCGTCCCTGTCAAGGTTTGAAAAGATGTAGCTGTACAGATCCTTCATGGTCATGGCTCTTGTGGGGAAGGCCTTGTAGAACACAAAGGCCCAGTCGCTGAAGAGTTTCTCCGAATCCGCTGTTACTGTTCGTTTCTGACCCGTTGCCGGATCCATATATTTATATCCCTTAGCTCCTGCCGGAATAAGGGCAACGGGCTTTCCATCCTCCGCAAAAGTGGTGAGCATCGCGCCTGAAGCATCATTTTTCCATCCCTCGCGAAGATACACCTGTCTTGTCATGATCCCGTAAGGGCGGAGAAGGTATTCCAAAACTTCTTCAATTGACTGCAGTCTTTCCGGAACTTCCCTGACCTTTATGTGATAGTATTTAAGGATCGATCCTATTGCATCTGTTGCCTGTTCCCGTTCATTCTGCAGGGCGGCAGACAGACTCTGCCCCATGACCGAGCCCGCGATCTTAAGGCAGGAATCCTCAAATGCTTCTATGTCGTTTTGCTTTCGAAGCTCTATCTGCTCCTCAAACCAGCTTGCCATCTGTTCTCCTGAATTGTTCTTATTCGCTTGTCACAAGCTTTGCGTAAAGTCCGTCCATAGACATCAGTTCATCATGGGTTCCCCGTTCTGCAACCTTACCATTGTCCAGCACTATGATCTCGTCGCAATCCCTTATGGTTGAGAGCCTGTGTGCCACTACTATAGTAGTGATGCCCCTTTCCTTTATGGATGAAACAACATCATACTCCGTCTGAGCATCCAGTGCGCTGGTGGCCTCATCCATTATGATCATGGTCGGATCCTGGGCAAGGACTCTCGCTATCTCTATCCTCTGCCTCTGACCGCCTGAAAAATCAAGTCCGCCGTCACGAACTTTATAGGAATAACCTCCGTCCCTCCTCATGATCTCTTCATGAATCTGCGCATCCCTGGCTGCAAGTATCATCTCAAAATCTTCTATGGAGTTATCCCACATCTTGATATTATTCGCTATCGTATCCTCGAACAGTATGATGTCCTGATTTACAACTGCCACGGAACCTGTAAACCGGTCCCTGTCTATCTCTGTAACGGGTTTGCCGTCAAACAGTATCTCTCCTGCCCAGGGACGGTACAGACCTGATATCAGCCGGGAAAGGGTGCTCTTTCCGCATCCGCTGCCACCCACAAAAGCAACGCTCTTTCCCCTTTCCAGGGTAAGGTTGAAGTCCTCGATAAGCGGCGGGGAAAGTTTTGAATAACCGAAGGTCACATTTTTAAGCTCCAGCCTGCCCGAAAGTTTCCCTGAGGAAGGATTTTCTTCGACGCTATCAGATTCTGCACGCTCAAGTATGGGATCTTTCGGATAATCCATGACGTCATCTATGCGTTCCATCTGGGTACGCATTTCCTGAAGGCTCTGTCCGGCTGTGATAAGTGACTGTGCCGGCAGCAGGAACTGCGCCAGGAATCCCTGAAATGCCAGAACCATACCAGATGTGAACTCGCCCTTTATCATAAGATACACTCCCATAAGGAGCACGATATCATTAACAAGTTCCATGACTATTTCAGGTACTTTTCCAAGCCCCGCATCTAACCCGGCAAACTTGACCCTCTGACTGTTTACGCTTGCTTCATATCCCGACCATTTGGCAAAGAAACCGTTCTCCGCACCGCTGGATTTGATCGTCTCTATCATCTCTATGCCAGATACCGTCTCGGAATAGAGCTTACTCTCATCCCGCATCATAACCCGGGTTATATTGACCCTTTTTACGCTGACATAATATGCCACGAAAACATTCAGGGCTATAGCGGCGATCCCAATTGCCGTCATGGCAACAGAATATGACAGCATCACGCATAGATAAAAGATCATCATAGCTGTGTTTATCACAAGGGGAGCAAATGTGTTTACAAGAAGATTTGCTATGTTGGCGTTGGCCTGTCGTCTTTGTTCGATATCCCCCGCCATACGCTGAGAAAAGAATCTCATGGGGAGCTGCAGCACATGCCAGAAATATGTGGCATTTCCGACGGCGGCAAACTTACCGCTTATCCTAAGTGAATAAAGGGCCGTGATCCATGCCGCAATGATCTGTACTATAGTAAGAATGATAAGAGCGGCCATAAAGTATCCCACAAGGGAAGGATTCCTTCCGGGAAGAAGTTCGTCCATGAAGAAGCGGGAAAAACCTGCTAAAGCAATGGCTCCTATTGATGTGACGGAGGTAGTTATGGCAACAAAGGCAGAAGCGGAGCCGGCTCCTTCCATGCGCTTTTTTGCGAAGGCGATCATGCTCTTCGGATTTCCCGAAGGCTCATACTCTTCCCCCGGTGTAATGACCACGGTAACGCCGGTAAATCCTTCGTCAAATTCCTGCTCAGTTATTACCACATCGCCCCTTGCGGGGTCGTTTATATATACCTTTCCTTTTTTGAAGCCGCATAAAACAACGAAATGATTGAATTCCCAATGTATTATGCACGGAAATTTAGCCTGAGCTTTAATCTGCTCAGGTTCGAAACGGTATCCCTTAGCATTAAAACCATAGGTCCTTGCAGCCCTTGCGATATTGCCCGCTTTGGCTCCGTCCCGGGATACACCGCAGTCCTCCCTGACCTGCTCAAGGGGAACCCACTTTCCGTACTAAGCCATGACCATGGTAAGGCTCGCCGCACCGCACTCAAGCGCTTCCATCTGCATTACGACGGGAACCTTTGCTACGCCATTTGTCACCGGCTGTTTGATCCTGTTATTACCTGATGACATAGTTTATAGGTGCTACTTCCTTTACTCCGGTATCAGTGTTTACCTGTATCTTTCCAAACACGGACCAGAAAAGTGTACCGATGATAAGTATCAGTGTAGCGATCAGTATCATCCACACAGACGGTGTAGTCACTTTAATATAGTCGTTAAGCTGCTCGGGGGATGTTACGCGTTCCAGACTTTTTTCGCGAAATATCGATTTTTGTTCCATAAGTCCTGCTTTCTTAGAAAAGTCACTTTGTTTTACTATTTTACCATATCTGAGCATTAAAAAACAGGGAGCCTTTTTCTGGTTCCCTGTGGGATATGATATGGACTGTATATTGAAAATAGTTGATATTAAGTTATTCCGCATAAATATCAGTAGGGGATGCCGTTACCGTTATAGCCCCAACGAGGTCTATCATTGCCGCCTGCTGCATTATCCAGTTCTTCGTCAGAGATCTCAAATCCGGCTTCTTCCGCACCCTTCTTCGCGTCAGTAAGGATCGTCTTTGCTTCCTCCTCAGACTTTGCATTCTCCAATTTGCTTTTCAGTTCATCTGTAAGTTTCATATCGGTACCTCCCGTTTTTTTTATATTTAACACTATATACGTAACAGATTAAAAAAATGCGACACCCTTGGGGACGGGGTTACAGGTCCATCAGGAATTATTTAATATATATCTTATCATATCTTCATCAGACCTGAATTCAGTTTTATCTATAAACACCGCCTCTTTTTCTTTTTTGAACCAGGTGAGCTGCCGCTTGGCAAAATGTCTGGTCTCTTTTTTTATGCGCTCAATACATTCATCCCTGCTTATCTCACCGCTTAAGTACATATAAGCCTGTTTGTATCCCAGCCCCTGCATACTGGTCATATCAGGTTTTACGCCCATTCCAATAAGCTTTTCCGTTTCCTCAAAGAGCCCCTTTTCAACCATGATATCCACTCTTTTATTAATCCTGTCATAGAGGATCTCCCGGGGCATGGTAAGAACATAGAACTTAAGGTCATAGGGAGATTCCTTCTCCCGTTCGCGCATATTATGTTCCGAGATCTTCTCCCCTGTGACATGGAAGTATTCCAGGGCCCGGATCACTCTTTTAACGTTTCCCGGGGGAATGGCAGCGGCAGCCTCCGGATCTTTGATACGAAGCTCTTCATAGAGCTTCATGGGTTCGGAAGCCCCGGTTTTTTCCAGTTCATTTCTGTATATGGGATCGGAAGCACCGTCGGAAAAATCGTTGTCATAGATAAGGGCATGCAGATAAAATCCCGTACCCCCAACGATCAGGGGAACATTGGATCGTGAATAAATATCGGACATGGCTGATTTAGCCATTTCCTGAAAACGGGCCACATCAAAGCTTTCCGTGGGCTCAAGACAGTCTATAAGATGATGGGGTACATCTCCCATTTCTTCGGGAGTGATCTTTGCGGAACCGATGTCCATGTATTTATATACCTGTATGGAATCGGCAGAGATTATCTCTCCATTTAGCTTCTTTGCAAGCTTCAGGGAGAGCTCGGTCTTTCCCACCGCAGTGGGTCCGGCAAGTACATAGAGTAAGGGCTTTTTTTCGCTGCTTGAATTCATACTATACGCTTAAACTTTTTCTCCAGCTCGTACTTCGACATCTTTATTATGGTGGGCCTGCCATGGGGGCAGTTGTAGGGATCCTTACAGGACATAAGCTGCTTAAGGAGAGCCTCTGCTTCAGCGTAACTTATCTCTTCGTTTCCCTTAATGGAAGCTTTACATGCCATGGAGGCTATCTTATCGTGGATAATACTTATGTCTTCGTCCTTTACGCCGGAAGAAAGCTCTTCCAAAAGAGCAGTCATCACTTCATGTTCACTTAGGCCGTAGAGGTTTACGGGTACGGTTCTAAGGGCAAAATCATTTCCGCCGAAGGGCTCGATTTCAAAGCCCATTTCAGTAAAGCGGTCAAGGAAACGCTCTAAAACAGTCCTCTCCTTCCCGTTTAAGGTCATGATCACCGGAGGGTTTAAGTTCTGTGACATTATATCCTTATTTCGGAACTCCTCCATGAAACGCTCGTAGTTCACCTTTTCATGGGCAGCATGCTGGTCTATAAGGAGCATTTCATCCTTATATTGTAGTATCCAGTAAGTATTGAAGATCTGCCCGATAATTTTATAGTCGGAAAAAGCGTCTTTAGATAAAATCTTTTCTTCAAAGAGATCAAGCTGGGAGCCTTTTTCCGGTACATCCCTGTATTCATCCCAGTTTCCTGGAGTTTCCGGCTCATATGCATTTTCCTGAACAGTATCTTCTGCCGGAGTCTCGGGAACCTCAGTTTTTTCCTCCCTAACGCTTTCAGGAATGATGCTGGTGAATAAATGATCGTCACTGTCTTCCGAATCCGCGTTGTAGGCATTCACCTTTTCTTCCCTTAAGATAACCGGTTTTTCAAAGGGTTCCGGAGCCTTTTCGGGAGCTTTCGGCGGCAGTTCCGTCTTTTCCTCATCAAAGGAAAAATCATTTATGAATTCTTTTCCTGACAGAGTATCCTTTATGGCTGCTTTTATGAATTCATATACAGCAGGGGGATCTGAAAACTTGATCTCCATTTTTCTCGGATGAACGTTTATATCCGTGTTTTCCGGAGAAAGGGTAAGGAAAAGCGCCGTGAAGGGGAACCTATGCTGCATCAGGAAGCCCGCATATCCGTCTTCTATGGCTTTCGCGATAATGTCATCCTTGATATAGCGGGAATTCACGAAATAATTTTCATAAGCCCTGCTGTTCCTGACAACCACAGGTTTTGCGATATAGCCCTTAAGGCTCATATTCCCGTCTTCCGCATTTACTTCCATGAGATTATCCGAAATATCCCTGCCGTAAATACGGTAGATCACTTCCTTTAAGTCCCCGTTTCCGTTGGTGACCAGCCTGTTGGAGCCGTTCACGCTGTATTTATAAGCGATATCCGGCCTGTCCATTGCCATCTCTTCGATGAGAGTCGTAATATAACCGGCCTCTGTATGTCCGGTCTTTAAGAATTTACGGCGGGCAGGGGTATTATAGAAAAGATCCCGGATAATAAAGGTAGTGCCGTCCGGAACTCCTGCTTCTTC
>JAEEGL010039419.1_pt1 | contig 10231 bp, 6 predicted proteins | sample 9134231 | NCBI WGS metagenome assembly JAEEGL01 (sample SAMN16246548, study PRJNA631951) | gut metagenome | biome: gut microbiome; feature: rumen; material: fiber-attached | host: Bos | place: Iran: Karaj | collected 2018-10 | reverse complement strand
TTATCCCCGCCGCAGCGGGAGATTTACAACCGTATTTTACCATATCCCCCCGGGTTGTCAACGCGGGTCGGGGTTTTCAAAGCCGACGTTTTGTGGTATGATCCTCTCAGGATTCTTTTCCCGCGCGGGATAGGGGCGCTGCGTATCATGTTCGGTTTTTTCCTGTTTTTTACTCTCTTGGGCGGTCTTAACGCCTATATCACCCTGCGGCTGTGGCAGTGGCTGCGCTGCCTTCGGCCCGGTCTGGGCCCCGGCTGGGGCGTCGGGCTGTTCGTGTTTCTTTTGGGACTGCTGATGCTGGGCTTCCTGCGATCCCGTCTGCCCGTGGGGCCGGGAGTAAAGTACGCTCTGAACGTGACCGGCTCCGTGTGGATGGGTGTATTCATTTACCTTTTATTGTTTCTGCTGGCGGGAGACGCGCTGCTGCTCTCGGGGCGTCTGCTGCGGCTCATACCGGCGGAGGCAATGCCCCGGGGCCGCCTGGTTGCCGTCAGCGCCGCGCTGGTCCTGGCCGTGTTGGTCAGCGTGGGGGGCGTTCTCCACGGGGGAAGGCTGTCCATAGCCCGCTATGACGTCCCTGCTGTCACCCCCATGGAGGGAGAACTCCGTATCGTGCTGCTCACCGATCTCCACCTGGGGGCCGTGGGCTCGGAGGCGCGGCTGCCCGGGATCGTGGACCAGGTCAACGCCCTGGAGCCGGATGTGATCTGCATCGCCGGTGACTTTTTCGACAACGATATGGCCGCCGTCCGCCGTCCGGATACCGACGCGGCTCTGCTCCGGCAGCTTCGGGCTCCGTTGGGGGTCTATATGTGCCCGGGCAACCATGACGCCGGGGCCTCCCGGTCCCGGATGCTGGACTTTCTGGGGCGCTGCGGGATCACGCTGCTGGCGGAGGAGGCTGCGGAAGCAGGCGGGCGGCTCACCCTGGTGGGTCGGGCTGATCGCTCCCCCATCGGCCTTCAGCTCACCGGGCACACCCGGGGCGACACCCGGGAGCTGATGGAACGCGTTGCAGGGACTCTGCCCACGGTGGTGATGGACCACAACCCTGCCGGCGTGGATGACTACGACGTCGGAGACCTGATCTTGTGCGGTCACACCCACAAGGGTCAGATCTTCCCCGGGAATCTTTTCACCCGCCGGCTGTATACCGTGGACTACGGTCACTACCGCCGGGATGAGGCCGCGCCCCATGTGATCGTCAGCTCCGGCGCGGGGACCTGGGGGATGCCCATGCGTGTGGGCACGAACTGCGAGGTCGTTCTCATCCGCCTCCTGGGTCAGTCGGAGAATAAATAATTCCCCTTCAGGGAAAGGAGAAATCAACATGAAAACCATCTATCTGGCGGGCGGGTGCTTCTGGGGGCTCCAGAAGTTCATCGACCAGTTTGACGGCGTGACCGAAACGGAGGTGGGCTACGCCAATGGCCCGGACAGGGCTCCTACCTATCAGGAGGTCTGCCGGGACAGCGGCCACGCCGAAACTGTTCGCGTGGTCTATGACGAGGCGGTCATCTCCCTGGAAAAGCTGCTGGAATACTACTTCATGGTCATCGACCCTCTGTCCGTGAACAGGCAGGGCGAGGACAAGGGCATCCAGTACCGCACCGGCGTGTACTACAGCGACGAAAGCCAGCGTCCCGTGATCGAAACTGCCTTTGCCCGGGAGCGGGAGAAGGCCGGCGCGCCGCTGGCAGTGGCATTGGAGCCCATTCGGAATTTCTTCAGCGCCGAAGAGTATCACCAGAAATACCTGGAGAAAAACCCCGACGGTTACTGCCACATCCCCCGCAGCTATTTCTCCATCGCCGGAAAAACCTGACATTCCTATCCTTTGACGGATGACGGCGCATGGTCAATGATGATAGGATATAGACAGATTTTTAAAGGAGGACAGCCATGAAGAAGCACAAGTTCTTTGCCTGGGCTACCGTGATCTGCTTTTTCCTGACCATGGTCACCGGATACAAGAAGAAATAAACACACCGCCCCCCGCAGCTGTGCTGCGGGGGGCAATTTTCATTGTGACAGCTTTTTCAGCTCGTAGAGCAGCTCCAGGGCTTCCCGGGGCGTAAGGCTGTCCGGGTCCACCCCCCGCAGCCGCTCCGCCAGGGCGTCGGCTCCCATGTCCGCCAGAGACACCTGATCGGAGCGGACTTTTTCTTTTGCCGCCGGGGCGGCTCCCTTCTCGGTGAGCTCCCGCAGATGGCCGGAGGCCGCGCGGATCACCGCATCGGGTACCCCCGCCAGCTTGGCTACCTCGATGCCGTAGCTCTCGTCGGTGGCGCCGGGCATGATCTTGCGCAGGAAGATAAGCTTCCCGTTCTGCCGCTTGGCTGTGATGTTGTAGTTGCGCACCCCGGGCAGGGTCCCCTCCAGTACGCTCAGCTCGTGGTAGTGGGTGGCGAACATAGTCTTGGCCCCCAGGCGCTTGGGGTCGGCGCAGTACTCCAGCACCGCCCGGGCGATGGCCATGCCGTCGTAAGTGGAGGTGCCCCGGCCGATCTCATCCAGGATCAGCAGGGAGTCGGAGGTGGCGTTTTTCAGGATGGAGGCCACCTCGCTCATCTCCACCATGAAGGTGGACTGGCCCCCCGCCAGATCGTCGGAGGCGCCGATACGGGTGAACACCCGGTCCACCACCCCGATCACCGCGTCCTTGGCCGGGACAAAGGAGCCCATTTGCGCCATGAGCACGATGATCGCCGTCTGGCGCATGTAGGTGCTCTTGCCTGCCATGTTGGGCCCGGTGACGATGGCGACCCGGTCCTGAGCGTCGTTCAGGTGGGTGTCGTTGGGCACGAAAAGCACATCCGGCTGCATCTGCTCCACTACAGGGTGGCGGCCCTGGGTGATCTGTATCCGGCGGGACACCTCCACCTGGGGGCAGACGTAGCCATTGCGCACGGCCGCCTCGGCAAGGGAACACAGAGCGTCCAGCTCGCCCACGGCGGCGGCGGTATTCTGGATGTCGTCCACCCGCTGGGCAACCTGCCGCAGCACGTCCATGAAATAATCGTATTCCAGCTGCTCGATCCGGTCCCGGGCAGAGGTGATGTCTTCCTCCAGCGCCTTCAGCTCCGGGGTGAAGTACCGCTCGGCGTTCACCAGAGTCTGCTTTCGGATGTATTCCTCCGGCAGGGCTGTGGCCCCGGCGGAGTTGGGCACGTCGATGTAATAGCCGAAAACCTTGTTATAGCTCACCCGAAGCTTTTTGATGCCGGTCCGCTCCCGCTCCCGGGCCTCCAGCTCGGCCACACGGTCGGCGCCGTGCTGCCGGAGATCCCGGAGCCGGTCCACCTCCTCGCTGTATCCGGTCCGGAGGATGCCTCCCTCCCGGACGGAAAAGGGCGGCTCATCACAGATGGCCCGGCGCAGCAGAAGGGCGATATCCTCCAGGGCGTCAGCCCGGGCCAGACCTGTCAGCATGGCGCTTTTATATTTGCCCGCCCGGGACAGCAGCTCCGGCAGAAGCGAGAGGTAATTGCCCAGGGCCAGCATGTCCCGGCCGTTGGCGGTGCCGTATACTGCCCGGCTGGTGAGCCGCTGGATATCTCCCATGGAGCGCAGCAGCTCCATGAGTTCTCCCCGGCCCACGTTGTCCCGGTACAGCTCCTCCACCGCGGCCAGCCGTCGGCGGATGGCAAGGGGCGAGAGCAGCGGCCTCTCCACCCAGCTGCGCAGGGTCCGGCCGCCCATGGGGGTGCGGGTCTTGTCCAGCACCCACAGCAGCGAGCCCTTCTTCTCCCCGGTGCGCAGGTTTTCCGTCAGCTCCAGATGTCGTCGGGTGCTGGCGTCCAGCTCCATATACCGGCCCCGGGAAAACACATCCGGTCGGCGCAGCTGGCTCATGTTCCCCCGCTGAGCCTCGGTGAGGTATCCCAGCAGGGCGCCCAGGGCGGGCAGGGCGTTTTCGTCCAGGCCCAGAGCGGAGGCGTCGGCGGCGTACTGGGCGCTGACCCGCTCGGCGGCCTGCCCGGGATCAAAGAGGCCCTCCGCCTCCTCCAGCCGGCAGTCAAGACGCTTGTCCAGCATATCCCGTATCTCGGCGCTCTTTCCCGCGGCGGCGGAGAGCACCGCCTCCCGGGGGCGGAAGCGGCTCAGCTCGTTGAGAAGGTGGGTCACGGCGTTCTTTTCAAAGGAGGCGGCGCATACCTCGCCGGTGGACACGTCCGCAAAGGCGCAGCCGCCCCTGCCGCCGTTCAGGTACACCGCGCCCAGGTAGTTGGATTCGCCCTCGCTGAGCATGGAGCTCTCAATGACAGTGCCCGGAGAGATGATGCGGATCACGCCCCGCTTCACGATCCCCTTGGCCAGCTTGGGGTCCTCCATCTGCTCGCACACGGCCACCTTGTAGCCCTTGGCGATCAGCCGGGAAATGTACTGCTCCGCGCTGTGGAAGGGCACCCCGCACATGGGGGTCTGCTCATCCTCGGGCTTGCCCCGGTCCCTGGTGGTCAGGGCCAGCTCCAGCTCCCGGGCGCCCACAACGGCGTCCTCGTCGAACATCTCGTAGAAGTCCCCCAGCCGGTAGAACAGCAGGCAGTCGGGGTGCTCTGCCTTGATGGTGTTGTATTGTATTTTCATGGGAGTGGTCTCTGCGGGCAATGTCTGTTCCTCCCTCTGCGTTGCATAAAATTCTGTGGCTGGTCCCGCCCCGGGGACCGCGGAAGATCACTGGATGCGCCCGAACCGCTTGTCCAGCTCGGCGCGGGTGAACACCTGCATGACGGGCCGGCCGTGGGGGCAGTGGGTGACTTCTCCGGAGAGCACCCGCTCCGCCAGGGCCATAAGCTCCCGCTCATCCAGCTGCATCCCCGCCTTGACGGCGGCCTTGCAGGCCACGGTGGCGGCCAGCCGTTCCCACACATCGGCGGCAGACAGGCTCTGTCCCTCCCGAAGTTTTTCGACGAGCTCCTCCAACAGCGGCACCGCAGCCGCCTGGTCTATGTCCGCCGGCACGGCCCTGACGGCGAAGGCGTCCTCTCCGTAGCCCTCCAGCTCAAAGCCCAGCCGGGCAAGGAGCTCCTTCTCCTGCCGGATGATCCGGGCTCCCTCCGGGTCGGTGGTGAAGGTCAGCGGCAGCAGAAGCTCCTGGCTCATCAGGGGCTTTTCGTTCAGGCGCATTTTGTCGAAGAGGATCCGCTCGTGGGCGGCGTGCTTGTCCACGACGCACAGCTTGTCGCCCCGCTCCAGCAGGATGTATGTCCCCAAAGCCTCTCCGATACAGCGGATGGGCTCGGTGCGGAAGCTCCGGTCCAGCACAGTCTGGTCGGCGGGGGCGCTCTCCTTCGCCGGCGGCCCGGGGGGCGTCACGGCGGGGACAGAGCGGATCCTTCCCGGCTCATACTCCGCCCGGTAGGGGACGCCGTCCCGGACCATCTTATGCTCCGTCGGGGTGCGCGGAGGCGGAGAATAGCGTTTTTTGAACTCCGCGGCGTCCATGCTGCGGAAGAAATCCTTTTTAGGCGCGCTGAAAGCACTGACGGCGCCGGCTCCCGGCACTTTGGCAGGCGCTTCCGGCGTCATGATCTGGGGGGCGTTCACTCCCAGGGCGGCCAGGGCGCCGTAGTATACCCCGTCGAACACCGCCTTTTCCCGGGCAAACTTCACCTCCGCCTTGGTGGGATGGACATTCACGTCCACCAGGCCGTTGGGCAGGGTGATATACAGCACGCAGGCAGGAAATTTGCCCACCATGGCCAGATTTTTGTACGCCTGCTCCAGCGCCGCCTGCATGGTGCGGGAACGGATGGACCGGCCGTTGACGAAAAAGTACTGGCCCGAGCGGTTGCCCCGGCAGTGGCCCGGGTCGGAGACAAAGCCCGTGACTCCCACGCCCTCGTTCTCCGTATCCACCGGCTTGAGACCGGCGGCGAAGTCCCGGCCCAGCAGGGCGTAGACGGCGGAATCGACTCTGCCGTCCCCGGGAGAGAAGAACTCCTCCTGTCCGTCCCGCAGGCAGCGGACGGACACCTCCGGCCGGCCCAGGGCGCAGCGCAGCGCCGCCTGGACGCATCCCGCTGTCTCCGAGCGGTCGGAGCCCAGGAACTTCTGCCGGGCGGGCGTGTTGAAAAAGAGATCCCGGACCCGGATGGTGGTGCCCTCCGGACAGCCGGTCTCCTCCATGGATTCGATCTCCCCGGCGTTCAGCTCCATGCGCACGCCGACGGCCGCGCCCCTCTCCCGGGTGGTGAGAGTGATGCGGGAAACGCTGGCGATGGCGGCCAGAGCTTCGCCACGAAAGCCCAGGGTGCCGATGGCCTCCAGCCCCCGCTCGTCGGAGAGCTTGCTGGTGGCGTGGCGCAGGAAGCACACGCCCGCGTCCTCCGGGGACATGCCGCAACCGTCGTCGGTGACGCGGATCAGCTCCCGGCCGCCGGCGCGGATTTCTACCACCACGGTCCGGGCCCCGGCATCAAAGGCGTTTTCCAGCAGCTCCTTCACGGCGCTGGCAGGCCGCTCCACCACCTCGCCGGCGGCGATCAGGTCCGCCACATGAGGAGACAGTATGTTGATATGAGGCATAATGAATCTCCAATCCGTCCATATACAGAAGAATTATACAGCAGATCGGTTGAACTTTCCATAGGAAAATGATAAGATAATGACCCGCAATCCACAGAAGGGACCTTTGTTATGGCTTACACAAGACGGGAGATCGCCCCCGAGAAGATAACCGAACAGATGGAGATATGCGCCCGGCTCCGCGCACAGCTGGGCGAGGGAGAGCGCTTCGCCATGGTGGATACCTACGGCTGCCAGCAGAACGAGTCTGACAGTGAGGTCCTCCGCGGCTACCTTCGCGCCATGGGATATGCCATGACCGGCGACGAGGAGAAGGCGGAGATCATCGTGGTGAACACCTGCGCCGTGCGGGAGCACGCCCAGATGCGGGTCTTCGGCAACGTGGGCGCTCTGACCCATATCAAGAGGGAGCACCCCGAGCGGATTGTGGTCCTGTGCGGCTGCATGGCCCAGAGCGAAGAGATCCGGGAACAGGTGAAGCGCTCCTATCGGATGGTGGATCTGTGCTTCGGCCCCCACGATCTGTGGCGCTTTCCGGAGCTGATGGCCGAGGCCTTCCGGGTCCACGGCATGAGCGGCAACAAGGGCCGTGTGTTCTCCGCCGGCTCTGAGGAGGCCGTGGCGGAAAACCTGCCCCGGGCCCGGGACGGCAGCGTGAAGGCCTGGCTCACCATCATGAACGGCTGCAACAACTTCTGCTCCTACTGCATCGTGCCCTATGTCCGGGGCAGGGAGCGCTCCAGGCGCAGCGCCGACATCCTGGCTGAGGCCCGCATGCTTGTGGAGGCGGGCTACAAGGACATCACCCTGCTGGGACAGAACGTGAACTCCTACGGCCGGGGGCTGGATGAGGATACGGATTTTGCCGATCTGCTGCGGATGATCAATGACATCCCCGGTGATTTCCGCCTCCGCTTCATGACCAGTCACCCCAAGGACGCAACGGAAAAGCTGTTCCGCACCATGGCGGAGTGCGAAAAATGCGCCCCGCACATCCACCTGCCGGTCCAGTCCGGGAGCGACAGGATACTCAAGGCCATGAACCGCCATTACACCCGGGAGAAATACCTGTCCCTGGCAGAGACTGCCCGGCGGTATATCCCGGAGCTGGTGCTCACCACCGATATCATCGTGGGCTTTCCCGGGGAGACGGAGGAGGATTTTCTGGACACCCTCCATCTGACGGAAGAGGTGCGCTTCGACTCCATGTTCACCTTCATCTATTCCCGCCGGCCCGGCACCCCGGCGGCGAAGCTGGAGCCCAACGCCTCCCGGGAGGAGATACAGAGCCGCTTCGACCGCCTCGTCGAGAGCGCCAACGCCGTTTCGGCCGAGCTGCACAGGGCCCAGGAGGGCAAGACCTTCACCGTGCTCATAGACGGGGAGGGCGCCCACGGGAACTTCAACCTGTCCTCCCGGACGCCGGGCGGGCGGCTGGTGCATCTCAAAGGCGATCCCTCGCTGGTGGGCCAGTTCCGGGACGTGAGGATCACCGGCAGCAATACCTACGCCCTGTTCGGGGAGATATAGCTTTTATGGACGCTTTGCCCTTCATCGTGATCACCGGCCCCACCGCCACCGGGAAAACGGACCTGGGGGCGGCGCTGGCCCTTGCCCTGGGCGGCGAGGTGATCTCCGCCGATTCCATGCAGATCTACCGCGGCATGGACATCGGCACCGCCAAGGCCACAGCGGCGGAGATGCGGGGCGTGCCTCATCATATGATCGACGTGGCCGATCCCCGGGAGAGCTGGTCCGTGGCCCGCTGGGCCGCCGAGGCCGCCGCCGCGGCGGAGGATATCCGCTCCCGGGGCCGCCGGGTGATCGTGGTGGGCGGCACGGGCCAGTACATCGACGCGCTGCTGGCCGGCACGGACTTTGCCGACAGCCCGGGGGATTCCGGTCTCCGGGCCAGGCTGAGTGCGGAGTACGACGCCCTGGGGGGCGAGGCCTTTCGGCAGAAGCTGGCCGCGTCGGACCCGGAGCGGGCCGCGAAGCTCCCTTCCGGCGACAAAAAGCGGCTGGTCCGGGCCATGGAGGTGTGGCTGATCACCGGAGAGACCATCACCGATCACGACAAACGAACCGCCGCGCTGCCGCCCCGGTATCCCTCCGTCCGCTTCGCCCTGACCTACCGGGACCGGGAGACGCTGTATGAGCGCATCCGCCGCCGCGTGGACCGCATGGCCGAGGCCGGTCTCTTTGACGAGGTGGCGGGGCTGCTGGATCGGGGCCTCTCCCCCGACAGCACCGCTATGCAGGCCATCGGCTACAAGGAGGCCGCCGCGGCCCTTCGGGGAGAGTGCAGCCGGGAGGAAGCTCTGGACGCCGTCAAGCTGGCCTCCTGCCGCTACGCCAAGCGTCAGCTCACCTGGCTGCGCCGGGACGCGGAGCTCCACTGGCTGTTCCGGGAGGACTGCCCGGACGAGACCGGTGCCCTGGCCGAGATTTCCCGAGTGCTTCGACAGTAAGCGACGGTGTTTGCGCCGTCCTCTCTTTACAATAAAAGGACATACAAAAGGGCTCCTTTTGTACGAATTTTATTGGAATGTCCGGGTATGTCCCGGACGAAAGGGAGTTTTACGATGCAAAAAACACAGAATCTGCAGGATCTTTTCCTCAACCAGACCCGGAAGGACCGCCAGACCGTCACGCTGTTCCTGATGAACGGCTTTCAGATGCGGGGCATCGTCCGGGGCTTCGACAGCTTTACCGTAGTTCTGGAGTCGGAGGGCCGGCAGCAGCTCATCTACAAGCACGCCATCTCCACCCTGGTGCCCAGCCACCCGGTGGATATGACCTCCGGCAGTCCTACATAACTTGACCCGGCAGAACGTCCGCGCCGCCCTGGCGGTCGGGCTGACGCTGCTGGCCGCCGGGACCGCCTACGCTCTGGTCTTCCTTTTCGGCCGATTCCGGGCCGGACCGGACCGGGCCGTGGTGCGCTCCTACCTGCGGGAGGACACCGTGGCGCTGCGATGCGTGGTGATCCGGGAGGAGGCGGCCCTTGCCGTATCCCGGAAGCAGCTGCGCCCGGTGGTGCCGGAGGGGACCCGGCTGGCCGCCGGGGAGGCCGCGGCCATCCTCTGGAAGGACGCCGGGGAGTATATGCGCGCCGCCCTGCTGCTCCGGCTGCGGCGGGAGCTGCAGGCTCTGGAATGCGCCTCCCCCGCTCCCGCCCCCAGGGACGCCGTGGCGGCTGACCGCAGGTCCCTCGCTTCGGCCCTCGTCCGGGGCGACTTTGACGCCGTCAACGCCTCGGCCCATTCCCTGGCCCTGGGGCTGCTGCCCGGCGCCGCCGGGCCCTCCCGTGCCCAGGCGCTCAGGGAGGAGATCCTCTCATTGGAGGCGTCCGGCGCCGCGGAGTGCCTGGTGACCGCCAAAGGCGGGGCCGTCTGGTCCGCTCACGCGGACGGATGGGAGGCCCTGTCTCCCTCCCGGCTCGATGAGCTGGACCGCAGCCTGCTGGCAGCGGTGCTCCGCTCCCCCGTGCTGGTCCCTTCCGACACAGGGCGAATGGTCACCGGCGGGGCCTGGCTGCTGGCAGCTGCTGCCGATAAAGAGACAGGCGCGCTGTTCCCGCCGGGGGACGTTTTTACGCTGAAAACACCTGTCGGCATCTTTTCCGGCGAGGTCATTCTCCTTCGGACGGACAGCGAGGGCGCCGTCGTCGTTTTTCGCTGCCGGGATGCGGCGGAAC
>JAEEGL017437578.1_pt1 | contig 10232 bp, 5 predicted proteins | sample 9134231 | NCBI WGS metagenome assembly JAEEGL01 (sample SAMN16246548, study PRJNA631951) | gut metagenome | biome: gut microbiome; feature: rumen; material: fiber-attached | host: Bos | place: Iran: Karaj | collected 2018-10 | reverse complement strand
GGGATCTCGATCATGGTGCCGACCATGTAGGGGATCTCAACGCCGCGCTCCTGCATGACCTTCTTCGCGGTCGCGTCAACGTAGCTCTTAACGTAAGCGAGCTCTTTGACTTCGCCGACGAGAGGTATCATGATCTCGGGAACGATCTCGAGACCGGTCTCCTGACGGACCTCGATGGCCGCCTCGATGACGGCGCGGGTCTGCATCTCGGCGATCTCGGGATAGGTGACGGAGAGACGGCAGCCGCGGTGGCCCATCATGGGGTTGGACTCGTGAAGAGCGGCGACGGTCTCGCGCAGGGTCTCGAACTCGATACCCATGGTCTTGGCGAGATCGGCGATATCCTCATCCTTGGTGGGAAGGAACTCGTGGAGAGGCGGATCCAGGAAGCGGATGGTGACAGGACGGCCTTCCATGGCCTTGTAGATGCCCTTGAAATCTTCACGCTGCATGGGGAGGATCTTGGCAAGAGCCTTCTCGCGCTCCTCAACGGTCTTGGAGACGATCATCTCACGGACGGCGGGGATCCTGTCCTCATCGAAGAACATATGCTCAGTGCGGCAGAGGCCGATACCCTCAGCGCCGAACCTGACGGCCATGGCGGCCTGAGAGGGAGAGTCGGCGTTGGTGCGGATCTTGAGAGTGCGGATGCTGTCAGCCCACTCCATGATGGTGGCGAAATTGCCGGAAAGCTCGGCGGGAGCGGTCTTGATAGCTTCGGCGTAGACCTTACCGGTGGTACCGTCGAGGCTCATCCAGTCGCCTTCCTTAACAACGAGACCGTTGGCAAAGGTGATGGTCTTCGCCGGTTCGTCGATGAAGGCTTCCTTACAGCCGGATACGCAGCAGGTGCCGAGCTGACGGGCAACGACGGCCGCATGGCTGGTCATGCCGCCGAAGGAGGTGAAGATACCCTCGGAAGCAGTCATGCCCTCGATATCCTCGGGGCTGGTCTCCTTGCGGGCAAGAACGACCTTTTCACCGGCCTCGTGATGCGCCTTGGCATCGTCGGCGGAGAAATAGACCTTACCGCAGGCTGCTCCGGGAGAGGCGGCCAGACCGGTCGCAACGGGCTTGGCGGCCTTGAGAGCGGCGGCGTCGAAAGTGGGATGCAGGAGAGCGTCAAGGGACTTGGGATCGATCATCTTGACTGCTTCTTCCTTGGTGATCATACCCTCGTTGACGAGATCGACGGCGATCTGGAGAGCGGCGGCGGCGGTGCGCTTGCCGTTCCTGGTCTGGAGCATGAAGAGCCTGCCGCGCTCGATGGTGAACTCCATATCCTGCATGTCGCGGTAGTGGTTCTCGAGGATGTTGGCGACGTCTACGAACTGGTTGTATACAGCCTCGTTGATCGTCTTAAGCGACTCGATGGTCTCGGGAGTGCGGATGCCGGCTACGACGTCCTCGCCCTGAGCGTTCATGAGGAACTCGCCGAAGAGCTTCTTCTCGCCCGTCGCGGGGTTTCTGGTGAAAGCGACGCCGGTACCGGAGTCATCGCCCATATTGCCGAATACCATGCTCTGAACGTTTACGGCAGTGCCCCAGCTGGAGGGGATGTCGTGCATGCGGCGATAAACGATCGCGCGGGGGTTGTCCCAGCTCCTGAATACGGCCTTTACGGCTTCAAGAAGCTGTACCATGGGATCCTGGGGGAAGTCCTCCCCCTTCTCCGCCTTATAAAGAGCCTTGTACTCTTCGATGAGCTCCTTGAGGTTCTCGGCGGTAAGATCCTTATCGAGGACGACGTTATTGTCCTTTTTCTTATTCTCAAGCAGCTTGGAGAACTTCTCCTTGTCGATCTCCATAACGACGTCCGAGAACATCTGGATGAAACGGCGATAGCTGTCGTATGCAAAGCGGGGATTGTTGGTAAGACGCGAAAGCGCCTCGACGGTCTCGTCGTTAAGACCGAGGTTGAGTATCGTATCCATCATGCCGGGCATGCTCGCGCGGGCGCCGGAACGAACGGAAACGAGGAAGGGATTCTCGGTGGAGCCGAACTTCTTGCCTGCCTTCTCTTCGGTCACGGCGAGAGCGGCCTTGATCTCCTCGACTATCTCGTCGGCGATCGTCCTGCCGTCCTCGTAGTAACGGGTGCAGGCCTCGGTGGTCACGGTGAAACCGTAAGGAACGGGAAGACCGAGCGTAGTCATCTCGGCGAGGTTGGCGCCTTTGCCGCCGAGAAGATTCCGCATGCCCGCGTTACCTTCATTAAAGAGGTAAACGTACTTCTGTGACATAAACTTTCCTCCAAAATGTATTTCGTAAAATTGTAAACGTAAATAACTTTACGGTAGAACAATTAATTATAATACACTATGCCGATTTTTTCAAGTGCAAATTGTTGATATATTGTCCCGTTCCGCACATAATAAACGTCAATCAAACCAATATTGAGAGATTTCGCGGTAAATCGACGAAATATATCGTTTCGGCATGCAGGAAAAAAGAAGAATTCGGAGAATAGGAACAAGGACATAGTTTGGAAAGGAGCTGAGCTCGGTGGCGTTTCCGGAAACTTGGATGGCGGAACTTATGAGCAAGAACGACATAGCCTCCGTCGTATCCGAGTATATAGAGCTCAGATCCAGGGGCGGCAGGCTTTGGGGCCACTGCCCTTTTCATGCCGATAAGACCCCTTCTTTTTCGGTCTCGCCCGACAAGCAGCTGTTCCATTGTTTCTCCTGCAAAGCAGGCGGAAGCGTGATTCAGTTCATAATGCAGGCCGAGACTCTCTCTTACGTCGACGCTGTAAGGCATTTGGCTTCAAGGGCCGGTATGGACATGCCCGAAGAGGTCGACGACAAGAGGCTCATTGAGCAGAAGCTCAGGCGCGAGAAGATCTTCGAAGCGAACCGCGAGGCGGCCGTTTTCTTCATGAAAGCCCTCTTTTCCGAAAACGGAGGCGGAGCGCAGCGCTATCTAGGCAACAGGGGCGTGAGCGCGGAGACCGCAAAGCGATTCGGGCTCGGGTTTTCTCCGGACGGGTTCGACGTTCTGACCGAGCATCTTTTGGAAAAAGGGTTTTCACGCGAGGTATTGCTCGATGCGGGGCTGTCCGTCAAGGGCAGGAAGGATCCCGATAAGCTCTTCGATTTCTTCCGCGGAAGGCTGATGTTCCCCGTTATAAACGCATCCGGCAGGGTGATCGCCTTCGGAGGCAGGACCATGAGCGGAGATGAGCCCAAGTACATCAATACGGGCGATACTCCCGTTTACAACAAGCGTGAGAACATCTACGCAATAAACCTGCTCAAAGGTAAGAAGCTGGACGATATTATAATGGTCGAAGGCTATATGGACGTTATCAGCCTTCATCAGGCCGGGATCGAGAACGCCGTCGCTTCTCTCGGAACTGCTCTTACGACCCAGCAGGCAAGGCTTTTGAAACGATACGCGCAGAAGGTCTATTACGCCTACGACGGTGACGAAGCTGGTCAAAAAGCGATGGTTAGAGGTATCGACATACTTCGCTCCGCCGATATCGAGCCCAAGGTGATAATGATCCCCGGAGGAAGAGATCCCGACGAATACGTTAAAGCCTTTGGCAAGGACGGTTTCCTTTCTCTGAAGGATTCCGCAATTACCGGCGTCAGGTTCAAGCTGGAGCGCATAGCGCGTGAGAAGGGCGTCGATACTGCCGACGGGAGACAGGAGTTTGCTATTGAAGCCTGCTCGCTTATCTCGAAGCTCGAACCGGTCGAGCGCGACCGATACATCCCCTTCGTTTCGGAAATGAGCGGGCTTCCGCAGGCCACCGTCCGAGAGCAGTGCGGCGTGGATTCCGCCGCTCCCGAAAAGGATCGCGCTCCCGCCAGATACATAAACTACAAGCGCCCCAAGCGCGACAGCGAGCGCATCTCGGCAGAGAAGAGGCTTCTCGCCTGTATGATGACCTCTCCCGAAGCGGGAAAGCTCATCGGAGGCAATCCTTCATTTTCGCTCAAGCTCTTCTCCTCCCCTTCCATGCGGGCGTTTGCCGCAAGGCTCATCGCGGCGTACAGTACAAAGGGCAAAGCGGATATACCCGTGATGATCGCCGATCTTGAAGCTGACGAGGCCGAAGACGTTTCAAGCGCCTATGCCATGACGGACGAGATCAGCTCCCCCGTCCCCGCAGCCGTCGAGATCATGGAAAGGCTCTCGGTGCTTGCGATCAAGACCGATCTCGAGGAGATATCTTCAAAGCTAAACAACGCATCGGGGGATGAGCGCAAAGCGCTTATGGATGCATATTCGGTAAAATACGCGGAGCTCAAAAGGCTTACCGCCAAACGGAAATAAACGCTGTAAACAACCAAGGAGGTTCAGATAGACAATGGAAGAAGAAAAGAAGGACCATCTCAAGCTGGTCGACGAGCTGATCGAGCGAAATAAGGACAAGGGCGTTATGACCTATAAGGACGTCATGGACACCTTCGAGAACATGGATCTTTCTTCCGAGAAGATCGAGTCCATCTACGACCGTTTCGAAGCCGCCAACATCGACGTCGTCGAGGATATCGACGTCAACGAAGGAATCGATATCGACGTTCCCGAGATCGAAAACTCAGATAACTCCCGCGCGTCGTCCGATACTGCCGTCGATGCGATCGCCATAGACGATCCCGTCCGCATGTATCTCAAGGAGATCGGCCGCGTTCCTCTTTTGACGAATACCGAGGAAGTCGAGATAGCGACGAGGATGGCCAACGGCAAGCCCGCCGAGCTTGCGATAATCAACTTTGCGAAGGCGCAGACCGGTTGCGATTACGAGAACTTCAAGGCTGCCATTGTCGATCTTGCGAACAAAAAGCTGGGCAAGAGCTTCAAGGAAAAGGATTACGCCTACGCCGTCGACGCGCTTTCGGAGTCGGATTCCGCGATAGATCCCGCAACCCTCGAGCTCGCAGAGGACGGTCAGGAGGCAAAGAGCCAGCTTGCCGAAGCCAATCTACGCCTCGTCGTCAGCGTTGCGAAACGCTACGTCGGACGCGGAATGCTCTTCCTCGATCTCATTCAGGAGGGCAATCTCGGCCTTATCAAAGCCGTTGAAAAATTCGATTACCGCAAGGGCTACAAGTTCTCCACCTACGCTACGTGGTGGATCAGGCAGGCGATCACCAGGGCTATCGCAGATCAGGCGAGGACGATAAGGATCCCCGTCCACATGGTCGAAACGATCAACAAGCTCGTCCGCGTCAACCGTCAGCTCCTTCAGGAGCTCGGACGCGAACCCCGTCCCGAGGAGATAGCCAAGGAAATGGGCATCACGGAGGACAAGGTGCGCGAGATAATCAAAATCGCCCAGGAGCCCGTATCGCTTGAAACGCCTATCGGCGAAGAGGAGGATTCGCATCTCGGCGACTTTATCGCCGACGACGAAGCGCCCGCTCCCGAGAACATAGCCTCCACCTCCATGCTCCAGTCCCATCTCGAAGAAGTCCTCCGCACGCTTACTCCGCGTGAGGAAAAGGTTCTGAGGCTCCGCTTCGGACTTGACGACGGCAAGACGCGCACGCTCGAGGACGTTGGAAAGGAGTTCAACGTAACAAGGGAGCGCATACGCCAGATCGAAGCCAAGGCGTTGAGAAAGCTCCGCCATCCCTCGAGGAGCAAGCGCCTTAAGGATTTCCTCGATTGATAACGATCAGTTCGGCCCCTCCTTCCGCGGAGGGGCTTTTCGTATGGTTTTCGTTCAGTCGGAAGTCTTGGCTTGAAAACTTCGGATCGGGTTTTTGATAAAAAAAGGGCGCGCTTTCCCGTTTCCGGCAGGAAAGCGCGCCATTAAATGATCAGTAATTGTAGTCAATTACCGCCCTTTCGGACTTGACCTTTGCGATATAACCCGCGACTTTGACGTGCTCGGGGTGATCGCGATATGCGATCATGCCGTCAAGATCGTCGAAATCGCAGATCAGGCACATGTCGAAGCTCATGCCCGAGTGCAGGACGTCCTGCCCCACCTCCGCGGAGCGCAGGCTCGGGACCTTACCCATTAGACCGAGAAGACCTTCCTTCACGATATCCATGTTCTCCTGCTTCGTGTGACCCTCGGCACTATCCAAAAAACGCCAAAATACGATATGTTTGAGCATTCTTCCATCTCCTTTGTTCATGATACCCATTATATAACAGATAAGCCTCCTTATTCAAGGGGTCTTTTTTTCGCATCCGTGAGAGAATACTATCGTTAAGGAGACAAATTATGAAGAGATTATTTGAAAGGATCATCAATGCGGTCAAGACGGAACGCTTCAAAACGGCGCTCAAGCTGACCGTTGGAATAATGCTTTTGATCTCGGGCGTCGTTTTGATCGCAGTCTCGTCGATCGTTCGATTCGAGGATTGGCGCGACCTCGATCCCACGCTCATACTCGATGCTCCGCGCGCTCTCGTTATAAAAGACAGAGACGGAAACGAGGTCAGCCTTCTCGGAACTGAAAAACGCATACCCGTGAAATTAGAAGAGCTTCAAAAGCATACGGTCGACGCTTTCGTTTCCGCTGAAGACGCGAGGTTTTATTCGCATAGAGGCATTGATCTTTACCGTATTTTCGGGGCGGCATGGGCGGATATCAAGGCCGGAAGCTACGTTCAGGGAGCGTCTACAATAAGCCAGCAGCTTATCAAGCTTTCGCATCTTTCAAGCGAGAAGACTCTCGACCGAAAAATCGAAGAGGCTTTCCTCGCCGCAGAACTCGAGAGGGTCTTCGATAAAGACGAGATAATGGAAATGTATCTTAACTACATTTATTTCGGAGGCGGCTGCTACGGCATAGAAGCGGCTTCACTCGGGTACTTCGGCGTGCACGCTTCAGAACTGACTGTCGCCGAGTCCGCTCAGCTTGCGGGTATCCTGAAGAGCCCCTCGGCTTATGCTCCGCATCTCGATCCCGATTCTTCGCTTAAAAGGAGGAACGTCATACTCGGGCTGATGCTCAAATACGGATATCTGGACCGGAGCGAGTACGATCTTGCGTGCCGGGAGGAATGCGTTCTCGTAAATGCTCTGCCGAACGAAAGGAACGCGCTCATTGATCACGCTTTGAACGAGGCGTGCGGGATACTCGGTCTGTCGTACGACGAGCTTATGACCTCCGGTCTTACGATAGAGCTTGCAATGGACGGCGCGGTTATGAGAAAGGCCGAAGCCATTATGAGCGACGATTCGTATTTTCCAACCGAGAACGCACAGGCTGCTTTGATCGTGATAGACGAAAGCGGCGGGATCGCAGCGATGATTGGCGGCAGAGGCGATTATTCTCCGAACAACCTTAACCGCGCGTCTTCCATCGAACGACAGCCCGGCTCGCTTATCAAACCCATCCTCGTATATGCTCCTGCATTGGAGCTTTCGGGATACTCTGCCTCGACCGTTCTCGAAGACGAACCAAAAAGCTTCGGGGATTACTCGCCGAGGAATTCGGATGAAAAATACTACGGAAGGGTCACTTTGCGAACTGCGGTAACAAAGTCGCTGAACATACCAGCCGTCGAGGTGCTCGAGGACGTCGGGATAAGCTGCGCGGTCGGTTTCGCAAAAACTCTCGGAGTTTCTTTCGAGAAAGAAAGCATAGGTCTCCCCCTTGCTCTTGGCGGATTCACACACGGCGTTTCCCCGCTCGAGATGGCGGGAGCATATTCGGCTTTTTCACGGGGCGGTCTTTATATAGAGCCGAAGGCTGTGAACAGGATCGCAGACAGAAATGGGAGCGTGATCTATAAAAGACCGATATCCGGAAAGAGAGCCATGAACGAGGATAACGCTTTTATTCTGACGAGCATGCTGCAAAGCGTGGCTCAGGATGGGACCGGAAGGAGGCTGAAGGATTACGGTCTTCCGCTCGCGGTCAAGACCGGTACATCCATCGACGAGAGCGGGGTGCGCGACGCATGGTGCGCCGCGTATTCGAAGGAATACACCGCAGTCGTATGGATGGGTACAGATTCGTCGAACGAGGGCAGTCTCCCCTCCTCCGCCGTTGGAGGGAACAACACGGCGATAATCCTCGGCGAGCTGTTTAAGGGGATCTACGACGGCAGACAGTGTCCGTGCTTCGATCAGCCCGAAAACGTGATCGGCGTCGGCGTCGATCTCTCAAGCGCAGCGGACGGGCGCATCTATACCGCAGGTGAATTGACTCCTCGAGAGAGCGTCGGTTTCGAGTACTACATAAAGGGCACCGAGCCTACGGCGGCAAATCCGCTTTGGACCCGACCTGTGGCTCCGGATGATGCGGGCTGGTCCATAGACGGAGGCGTCCCGGTCATATGCTTCACGGCATGCGGCGAGGAATACACCTATCTGATCCTCCGTTCCGACGCCGGAGGAGCTGAAACGACGGTATGCGAGATAAGCGGTAAAAAGGGCTTGGTGAGCTTCAGGGATACGGGAGCTGTCCCGGGAGGATCCTACGTCTATCGGATCGTTGCAGTGCATCCTATTCTCAAAGAAAACGACGGCAGCCCGATGATGAGCCTGCCGTCGCGAAAGATGCGGGTAGTCGTGCCGTTTTACGGTTAGAAATGAAAATGCGCCGTGACGAGACGAACGATCTTTTTGTCGATAAGGTATGCGTATCCTCCCCCGCTCTCGGATGACGAGGGCGTGAAGCCTGCGAATATGATCGGCGTGTCGGAATCGACGGAGGCGTACATCTCGCAGGCCATCTCCTCTCCGAAGCACGGCAGCGCAAACTCGTCTCCCGGAAGGACGTCCGCGCGGAATTCGAAGAACACCTCCAAGGTCTCGTTAACCGGCAGTTCTTCCGTAAACGGAATCGTAAGCAAACCGTCTTCCGTGATAGAGAACCGCGCCGGATAACCGTTCACGGACGCAGATATGACCGTGAGACCGGTCGTGATGAAGTTTGCGGAATACAGAGGGATATCCGTATTGTTGACAAATTCCGCGGAGCAGTATCCTGTAACGCTCTCCATAATCCCTCCGTCAGTACCGCTTGCGGAGACGGCGCGCATTATGATTATGACACGGCTGTTCTCGTCCGAGATCCTGACCGGAACAGGCTCCGTGCTTTCAGGCGCGGGCGTGTGGGAAGGAGCCTCCGAAATAAGCTCCGTAACGGACGGGATGTCGGTCGGAAGATCGGATCCGACTGCAGCGGAGGAAGGATCCGGATCCTTCCTCTTCTTTGCGTTTTTCGTTAAAAAAACGACCGCAAGAACTGCTAAGGCAATGAGCAATACTCCGGCGGCTATAGCTGCCGGAAGTATTATCCTGTTCTTCCTTCTGCTCTCAATGTTTGACATTATAAAAGATAAGGGCGGAACACGTCCCGCCCTGAATATGGCGATCAGCCTTTGACCGAGAATTCGTGCGCCTGTTCTTCGCCGCGAAGCACCCTGAGGCCGCCCGCTGCGAGGGCTTCCATCTCGAACTCGCCCGCCATTACCTCGACGGGAGCGATCCATTCGATGCGGGGCTTCAGCATTCCTATGAACATATCGGAATGAGCGAGACCGCCCGTAATAACGATCCTGTCGACTTTGCCGTTTACGGCAGCGGCGAGTTCGGCTAAACCCTTGGCGTGTGAGAGAGCCATGGCTTCGTAAAGCGTCCTTGCTTTTTCGTCGCCGGAGTCGATCATCCTTTCGATCTCAAGGCCGTCGCTCGTGCCGAGATAGGCTTTCAGCCCGGAGTTGCCCCTGATATAACGGCTCATCTCCTCTTTGGTGTATTTGCCGCTGTAACATAGCATGGCGAGATCCATCGCCTGCAGACGGCCGCACCTTTCGGGAGCGAAGCCGGCGTCGTCATCGGAATAGCAGTCGATGAGCCTGCCCTTGTGGGAAAGCCATGCAGAGCAGCCGCCGCCGATGTGCAGGACGATTATCGTACATTCCTCCAGCTTCTTTCCGAGCCTTTCCTCGGCGCATTTCCTCGCCATAGCGCGGCTGTTGAGAACGTGACCGCGGCTCTTCTTGGGAAGCTCGGGCATGCCGGTGATACGCGAGATGGGATCGAGCTCATCGACCGCAACGGGGTCGTAAACCATGGCGGGAATGCCGAGAGGCCTTGCGATAGCGTCCGCAAGCACGCAGGCAAGGTTCGAAATATGGGTGTCGACCTTGGCAGCGTAGAAGTAGTCGATCATAGCCTGATTGATCCTGAATGCTCCGGAGGGTACCGGAGGAAGCAGACCGCCGCGCGCCATTACGCAGGTAAGGCTTTCCTTTTCGATCCCGTTTTCCTCGAGCGCCTTGTTGATAAGCGCCATGCGGTAATC
>JAEEGL016258481.1_pt1 | contig 10232 bp, 10 predicted proteins | sample 9134231 | NCBI WGS metagenome assembly JAEEGL01 (sample SAMN16246548, study PRJNA631951) | gut metagenome | biome: gut microbiome; feature: rumen; material: fiber-attached | host: Bos | place: Iran: Karaj | collected 2018-10 | reverse complement strand
TCTTTGTGTTCCTGCTTGGGTTTATGTCTAACAATACTGCCATTCAGAAGATGAAGCAAGTGAAGAGAGTTATCCGCTTTGCTGTAGATGATGGGTATATAAAGGTTTCTCCATACAAAATTACATTGAAGAAAGAAAAGAAGGAAGTCCATCCGTTGACGATTAAAGAGGTGAATACTATTAGGAAGAAGAAGATTGATATTAAAAGATTAGCCCAAATACGTGACCTCTTCATCTTTGAGTGTTATACAGGTCTAGCATTCGCAGATTTAATGTCTCTTAATGACAATGATTTCCATATTGATGAATCTGGCAACAAGTGGATAATCAAGAAACGTCATAAGACCAATGTTGTTGCAACGATACCATTATTACCTATTGCTTTGGAGATACTCGATAAGTATAATTACAAGTTGCCCCACATGAGTAATGTCAAATATAATGCTTATCTTAAAGAGATAGGTGATATTTGTGGTATAAAGAAGAGTCTGCACTCGCATTTGGCTAGACACACTTGGGCTACAATACTTTTGAACGCAGGCATGGATATGGTATCTGTTTCAAAATGTCTTGGTCATTCTAATTCTAAGATAACAGAATCGACTTATGCTAAAGTTTTACCAGACAAACTCTTTGAGAAGGTAAAAAAGGTGAATGAGGTTCTTACAAAAGAAGATGATTCATAATGTCTCTTATAATAAGGCCTTCCTTGCAATCGGAGATCGCAAGGAAGGCCAATTTGATTCTTGCAAAGTCTGTATATTCTGCCTATTACATACTTTGGCGAAGGCTATAGGCGACTATCTCCATCTGACGAATGGCTTTTATGAATATAACTGCTGAATATCAGACGATTACGATCCCATTTGCAGTCCAAGCCATTAAAGAAGATCGCCCGATCAGAACGCAAAAAAAGAGTCCAACGATGTTACTCATTGAACTCTTGGCGGAGAGAGAGGTTTCCTTAACTCTCTCATGCGGAAGGAGAGGTTCTTGTCCTCTATCCTCTATAGTTCTGAGTATCTTCACTATATCAAAGATGCTATATGTCTGGTATCAATATTTGATGCACTTCTGACTTCATCTGCAAAGGTAGTACTTTTTCCAGACATGTCAATGGCGAAAGGAATAATTAACACGTCTTTAACGATCATGTGTCCTTCTGATTGACTTTCATTTGTACTGCTATACTTTTTATAATAATGGAAAAAGTCTATCTAAAAAATGGAAAGATTCAAATGTCTTACCCTGTTGGAGTTATAGGGGATAGTCCTATAGGTTAAGTCAACTTCCATTTTTCAAAGGGTATCAAGCTTCTATTTCCTTTATATAAAGGCACTTCCGTTTAGTAGGAAGTATTTCTCTGCTGAATACAAGTCGTAAGTTTGATGGTTTTTCGTACATCTTAATTCACTTTTTTCAGGTATTCCACAGTTTTTTCCGATTTTTCGTCCATCTTATTTGTCGAAAGTATTACCGTTTACTATGTGATGCTGTCATTGTCTCAATATACAAGGAAATGTTAGAAGAACAAAATGCTGTCGTTGTCTCAACATACAAGGAAACGTACAAAGAAGTTAGTGCTGTCATTGTCTCAATTCTGATAGTCTGTGTGAGGGTGTTGGTTGTGTTTGGGGGTTGGACAGATGCGTTCTTGCTCAGAGATTTCTCCCACGGAACGAGGACATGAAGGTGTGACAGAACTAAGGTGGATACACAACATCAAGTAGGTGATAGTACCCTCAGAGATCCTGGAGTAACAGGATACTTACAGTTTGTAATCTCATTGAAGTTAAGGCCAAAACGACGAAGCTGCCCATTGGGGCAAATCCGTACATCGGCGACAACTTGAAATCCTAAAGGAATATCTTTCCAAGAACCTGGATGAACAGGACTCACACTGTAAATAATCTCATTGATATTAAATTGCTGTGGTGATCCTGTCCATCAGGATGTCAGCAACCTCTGCGATGACTTGAGTTGGAGATGAGTGGCCTCCTAGGTTAATTTAATCTCGATGAGATTATGCAGCTCAAAACGACTGTCCAGCATCTGTTTTCAAGATAATCTTCTGATACTGAAGAGGATCGATCTGGCTGGGGACCTGAAAATAATCTCATCGAGATTAAGACTGGAAGCCAGAAGACTCCTCCACAGTCTGTTCTGGTACAAAAAAGTTGCAAGCCATACCATCAGATACGATTTGCAACCTAACTTGTTATATGAGTAAGGCCATCAAAGACAGAACTCCTTCTTTATACGCTGGCATGTGCTAACCGACACGTTGCTTATCTTTGCTGCATCCCTCAGCGACAAGCCACGTTTCAATGCTTTGATGGTAGCTGCATACTCCTGTTCCTTCCTTTCCTTTGTCTTGACAGAGCCTTTCGGCCTACCGAATCCGACATCAGCAAGCGTCTTACCGCTTGACAGGGCCAACTCTATCTTCCTTCTACGGGCATCATTGAGTCTGAACTTGATGGAGTCTCGTTCCACTTTGGCGCATGTGGATATGACAGAACAGAAGATAGCGAGGAAGGGATTCTCCGTACCATCATCAAGATAGAGGCTCATGCCCTCCTTCTGGAAGATGCAGTTGATTTGATTGTCGAGACAGAACTTGATGCTTTCCAGCACCTCCCATATAGCTCTGCCCATGCGATCCATCGAACTGAAGTAGATGACATCTACCGCATTGTCCTTTGCGTAATTGAGACAGTCCATAAAGACAGGTCTGTCCTTATTGGGTGTAGCACCAGATATATGCTCCAAGAATGGATCGTGTACCAGCAAATCATTGTTTGCGTCTATCAGTTTTGTCAGGCTGTATGTCTGGCGGTCAGTGTTCTGTCTATCGCCTGTAGAGCTTACTCTACCGTATATTATGCTACGTCTATTCATATTTTTATTCAAATAAATCTTGGATTTTTATTGTAACTTTTGTTTCGGAAAAACTTGGGAAAAAGATTAGTCAAAAAAATGCAAAATATATTTTTGGAAACAGTGGGATTTTTGACTACGAAAATTGAACTGAGGAGAACTTAGGCAAATATCACCAATGATAGAATGATAAAAATACGGATAGTATTATTGTATCTTACATTTTTTATAGAATTATTTTTATATGTTATATTTTGGGTGTATATTTGCAATGAAAGAGAATAAAGTAAACATTAAAATACATAAGAAATGAAAGAAAAAGATCATTCCAAAGAGTTACTCAATGTACTCACCAGAAAGGAAATCTACTCAGTAGAGAGTAATGAACCTGTAGTTTTTGTAAATGACATTTATAATGAATCGTTATCTAAAGATAATGTATACTCTGATGGGCTAAACATGATTGATTATATTGCAGACTTTGAAGATGACATAAGTATGATGTATTGCATCCTTAAAAATGGGGGAATCTGCAATATGGAGGATTTCTATTCAGATAACGGTGCTTTTGATGATTTTGATACATTCTTCAAAAACGTAAAAGAACTTATTGCAGACAGAGACAACTATGAGGATTTTTGACTAATAAATATCAAAAGAAACAGATGGTAATCAATGCTTTATTACAAAACAGATAATACTATTTACGCAAATCGTAAACAATTAAGAGAAAAGATTGGCCTCAATGAATATAAGAGAGAGGTGAAAAAGGGGAACATAGCATACCTCACAGACAATCTATTTGAAAATGTACAGAACAATTCTGATGCTATAAATAAAATTCTTCATAACCATTATGATTCAAAACAAGGACTATAGATTTCCCGTATCAATAAGCAAAGAAACTTTTGTAGATAAGGTAATCAGTGGAGCTATGATTGGCTCTAACACATCAGAAAACAAAGAAATTCGTAAGCAATATGACTACAAGGGTTCGGACACTATACACTATCAGAAAATATACGTTACTTCAGAAGAATTATTGGACTATCTTCTGAATGGACATGTAATTTGTCACATTTTTGCCAACGATTTATTCACAAAGTCATTTAAGAATAACAGTAATTTCAAATGTGCTTATATGATAGGTGTAGATATTGATGATACCCAGTACACTGTTGAAGAGTTCATAGACAAATTATCTTTCAAACCGACATTCTTTTACACGTCATATAGCAACATGAAGAATGGTAATGGAGCAAGATTCAGGCTTGTTTATGTCGTCAACACCAGACAAAGTGGCCCACCAATAAAGAATCCATATTTTTTCAGATATTGTGTGTACTGCCTTAACACAATTATTGAAAGAGATACAAATGAAGTTATTAAGGACAAATGTAACCAGAACTGTTCTCAGTACTTTAATGGAACAAACAAGAATAATAAAGACATCATTCTTGAACACGGTATTACAAACTACGTATATGAACTTGAAGACTTTGGCATCAACGCTGAAGGATTCAAAGACTTCCTTATCAATTATTGCTATTACAAGACAGCTAATAAGGAACATACACGAGGAATGCTTGATCTTCTTAATAGAATATTCAAGATAAAATGTATATACGATTCTTCCATAATGATGTTTGTTGAGACACCTAATAACGATTCAGAATGTCAAACAACAGGAATCATCCCACAAGAGAAAACGAAGTGCTCAAATTGGTTTGTAAATCTGCTTAAAAGAAAAGGATTCGAAGGTTATGAAACTGTTCTAAAACTTTATAGGCACAAATTCCCTTACATCTACAGAAAAGAAAAGGATGAATGGATAGACAATTTATACCAGTTCGTAGACAATGACTATTTTTCGTTGTACTACAACTACAATATAGTAAAGGATGGAAACCAAAGAAGGAAGAAACTATATGAAAGGATGTGCCTCAGACGCATATTATATCCAAATGCAGATGCAGATACACTACTGTTCAACGCATTTATAGATGTATGCAGATTCTTTGAAGTAGACAACGACCTTACTATAGAGTGCTTGGTCAGAAACGTAGAAAGTGTAATGTCAATGAGTATAGAAGACATACAGAACAATTTCAAGCAAGCAATAGAAGAACTACAAGAAACAAGAAGGCCCAAATGCGGCATCATTCTCAAAAGAGGTGTTTGTTTTGGTGCAGTTGAAACAAATAAGAAACTCAGGGAAATTAGATGGAACATAATAGCAGAATCTTACAAGACGAATTCTTCACTTCAGGAAAATTTAATATTTATCAATGACTGTTTGGGAATAAGTGTAAGTAGGTCAACATTATACAGATTCTGCAAGGAACGTAATTACAGAACTTCAATTGATTCAAAGAATAGACTTACGGATGAAGAGCTACTAGAACTAATTGATACGAATTTGAGCGAAAGAAAGAATATGAAATTTCTAAAAGACAATGATATTTGTGTAGGAAATAAAAGGATGAGAAAACTTCTGAAACAAAAAAGAGATAATGAGTGCAGTCTTTGTCTCAACACACAAGGAAAAACTAATGTTGATGATGGTGCGGTTGTTGTCTCAATGCACAAGGAAACACTAGAAAGAACTGAGTGCGATTGTCATACCAATTCAGATTGTTTGTGTGAGAGGGGAAAGGGTGTAAAGAAAGATTACAATTTTGATGGCATTTTTGAAATAGCCAATAGGATAGTATCCGATCCATCCTATTATAAGCAAATTAAGGAATGCGTATAACTGTCGTGACAATTTGAAATAGAGGAATGATAAAAAGACCTGTTTCAATGGTCTCTTTATCGTAACGATTTCACTACCAATTCTCTCCGCTTGTTCCATAAGATTGACGAATCCGCCCATATTCATTTGACCTTTGATATAGATCTCAAACTCTTCCAGATTATTAGTCCATCTTGCAGGAATCAATACTAGACCCAACCTCTTGTATAAGTTCTGTTGGCTGGCTGATTCGGCTAACGGTACTATCAGGACAATAGGCTCTTGAAGGTCTTTAATAATCTGTTCTAAAAGTTGTGCTTCATTTTTTTCGTGCTCTCCATACAAAAACACCACGTCAGCCCTATATTCCTCCCAACGATCGTTGTCCCTCATCCGTATAGACACCGCATAATCTTTTGTGCAACTTGCAGGCCAGAATTTCGGATTATCATATCCATGTTCCTTGCAATAATCTTTCAACTCGTTTGCCATAATGCTTATGTCTTTATGTGTATTTTTATCTGTAACGGCGCGTATAAAATTCAAGTCCCCACCAGTCATAAAACAACTCTACCATAGATGAAAGAACAATAATCGACGTAGAGATTATTGCGCTATATACATCCCTAAATGCACAACGTTTCTCCCAGTCACCCGCATCTTTGCATTTTGCAGCTTGAAGTCCCTTCTCTTCATTCCTCCAAGCTCGTACGGCGATCCGATAATATCACCTGCCAGTGCTCCTAACATTTTTATCTGTTTCATAATTATATATCAGTATATTCTTTCCAGATCTCCTGCAATTGCTCTTAGCATGTCGATGTCTTCTGACATTCTCTTCAAGTTCATAGCCTCATTTCGCACGTTCTCAATAGCTCCAGTAGAGTCGCTCATCAGGTAATCAAGGAAATCACTTGCTTTCCGTTCATCTTTCTCAAAATAACAAGGAATACCAGTTGCTTCCCCTAGAATAGGATAGAGGTCATCACCTTTATACCAGTGATAAAGGGATTTTATGTCTCCTGTACCTTTACTCATAAGCTTCCAAATGTCTTCCTCTGTTGAACAGAAGAAGAGTTGACAAAGCACCTCTGTATCGGTAATCTCTTCATTTTCTCGCTTGAAGAAATCGAGATAGCCATTGAGCCAGTCTGTTGCAAATTTACCTACTGGAAGTTTCAATAAAGGGAAACAAGTCCCCATAAGTACCTCCACTCGTATTTCTTCATCTTCTATAAGTTCATAGTCTTTTTCAATCATAAACTTGTAGAAATCGAAACCGCTCTTCTTAAAAGTCTGCCAGACGGGTAGGAGTTCTGGAATGATAGCATCCTCTTTGAATTTCGGCTTCTCTTTCTCTTCCACGCCACAACAGTATGCATAGATTGCTTTTTTTAATTCATAAACTCCCACGGCATGCATTTGTTTGTATTGTGGGTTGTGCATAGGTAAATTCAATGGTTTTATATCTTCATTATCGAAAGACTGACTAATTAATTCATAGCAGAACAGTTTCTCCTGATATTTGGGATTGCCATATTCCTGAATACTGGCATACAAAGCATCGGCAGCATCCCACAGTGTTGGAAATGTTTTGTCCTTATACTCATCCGTTAGTTTACACATTGGTTCGTATGGTTTGCCTTTGGGTTTTAGTATAAAACCACTTGCACCATTATCAAACTTTATTTTGGTATAAGTACCATTTTTGGGGTGAGTAGTTCCCAAAATACATCTAAAATTTGGTACATTCAGACTCTTGTCCTTTTTATCTTTCTTCTCTTCCATGTCATTTGTTTTTGTTACAATTGTTTGTTATATCATCTAATTCTTCTTGAGCATCAGTAAGTTCATCCTTTGCAGCTTTTTCTAACCATTTCACAGCTTCTTCCACATTTTTATCAACCCCATACCCCAAAAGGTAACATAGCCCTAAATGATACTGTGCTTTACTATTACCTTGTTCAGCCAATTTACTAAACCATTTTACCGCACTTTTTTCATCATCCCAAGGTAAATCAATCCAGTAATCTTCACTATGACATGCTTTAAACCATTTCTTTGCTTCTTCTATATTTTTTGCTGTGCCTCTACCATAGAGATAGCATTCGAATAATTTATATTGCGCTTGAGGATCCCCTTGTATAGCAGCTTTTCTATACCAAATAATAGCTTCTTCCGCATTTTTGTCAACACCACGTCCGTAAAAGTAAAGCAGACCTAAAAGTGACCAGGCTTCGAAGTCTTCCTGTTCTGCCGACATCTTTATCAACTTAAATGCTTCTATGTCGTTTTGTTGCACCCCAAATCCATTAAAGTAACATACTCCTAAATAACACTGTGCTAAAGAGTTCCCTTGTTCTGCCGACATTTTAAACCATTTTGCGGCCTCTTCTTCATTTTGCATATCGTTAATCCCCCAATGATATAAATAGCCAAGTCTATTTTGGCTATATTCATTTCCCTGTTCCGCAGATAGTTTATACCATCTTAATGCTTCTTTGAAATTATGAGCAACACCATCACCATATTCATAACAATACCCCATATCAAATTGAGCTTCAGGATTACCTTGTTTGGCAGATTTCCTTATCCATTTTAACTCAACTTTCTTGATTTTTTCTTCAGGGCTATTTAAATCTAATCTGCGCATCGCACCAACATGTCCATTTTCTGCTGCTTTTCGAATCCATTTCACTGCCTCTTTCCTGTTTACAGTTATGCCTATACCATATTTATAGCACATCCCCAATCCAAATTGACCGTTAGCATTTCCTTGCTCTGCCGATATTCTATACCACTTTACAGCTTCGCAATCATCTTTAGGTAAACCTCCATCCCCATTGTGGTAGAGAAATCCCAAATCGTATTGAGCTTCGGGATCACCTTGTTTAGCTTTCTTTAATATACAATCTATGCTTTGTTTCATAATTATTTACACTTCTTCGTGTCGTGCGCAACTGCTAAAGTTTGATGACAAAAAACTAACTGTTCCATGTCGCTAAACCCCAAATGATAAAGATGATGCAAATAATAGTAAATATGATATAACCAGCATCACTACCCATAGTGGCAAACGAAATGCCAAACAACCCACTAGCCTCCTTGATGACTAACCACAGCAACGGCAAGATAATGACTAACATGATCAATGCCAGAAGCACACAGAACAGTGTTTTCAGAATACCACCCATATCACGAATACTATTTACCTTCGATCATACAAATCCTCGTAGTTATACTCCTCATAACGTGTTGCAATCTGATGCAGACGATGGGCCAGTTTGTTGTCCTGGGTATAAATTCCATGCTGTCTGGCATAGCCATCAATAAGATCCTCCAGCGTCACCTTCTGTTTTGAACGATTGAATCGTTCATCAATGGCATCACGCAGTGGGTGACTTTTACTGGCTTCGGAAATCGCATATCCAGCTGCTCCTGCTAATATATCCTCTATTATTCCCATACCTTTAGAGTTTAAATTGTGACTTTTATTGTTTCTGGGACAAAATTAGTCACAAGGTGTGCAATACCATTTCATCACTTTCGGAATAATCAAACAATTAACATGATTTAAGGTTTGCCCAACAAGGCAACCCTTAAATGGTATAGGTAGATATCTACAAATGCTTGCTTGGTAAAGAAAAGGTTTTTATATCATAGTACAGCGGGTTTACTCATTGCTTCATTATACTGCTCTTCTGTGAAAAGCGCAAATGGATCTGTTTCGTTTAATATCTCATAACGATACTTTTCTAATTTACGCTTTAATGTAAACAATGCGAAAGGGGTCTTGGGAAGTTCAAATCTAACAATGACATAATTGCTTGCTATGAAATCGAATGTACTTTCCCCCTCCTGCCTATGCCTAAATTCTACTCCTAATTGAAATTGGCTTAATGGGTAATTGTCTAAATTTAATTCTTGAGGGTTATAACTTTTGATTTTTACGGCTATGTGTATTCTTTCACTTGTCACGCCATAGATCATATTTTGGCATTCCCCCGCAGAGTAGCTTGCTGGGTATTTATATGGGAGATTAGTTATATGGGCTCCTCCTCTTTTATAATATAACAATGGTATCCTCATCAGACCATACTCATCCGTTTTACCAATGATATACCATTGAGAACATATATGATGCAATTGATATGGAGCAACATTCAGCACCTGATACATATCGGGATTATTGACATCCTTGAATTTCGCTAGTTTTACTTTATGCATTGTCTTTATGGCATCCATAACAACTATAACTTTTTCCTCACGGAACAAGTCGAAATAATCCCCAACAAATATATTCTTGTTAAGTTGCTTGTCGGTAATGGCCTCATTCAATGTATTCAATGTAGAGAGCAATCCTATTTTGGGAAGAATCTCCTTTGCATCTTCTACAATATAATATTTGTATCCAAGCCCGCATTCAATATGAATGCCATATTCCTCACGGATAGCCTTGATGTGATTAAAGAATGTGCGTTTGAGTATGGGGATGTTTTCGTCTTCAGTATTTCGACGAAATTTGAGCCACTCTTCGTTAATAGCCTCAAAGGTCTTTCCGTCCGTCCCGTGAAGCAGCCTTATAAGCCATAGATATTTTCCTAATACTGTCATTTTG
>JAEEGL016188447.1_pt1 | contig 10232 bp, 9 predicted proteins | sample 9134231 | NCBI WGS metagenome assembly JAEEGL01 (sample SAMN16246548, study PRJNA631951) | gut metagenome | biome: gut microbiome; feature: rumen; material: fiber-attached | host: Bos | place: Iran: Karaj | collected 2018-10 | reverse complement strand
GAGGAAGTTGACCATCTGGTTGCAGAGCGTCGAGAGATGCCCGGCCGGGGAAGACGTGATCTTGCCCGGAACACCGCCTAAACCTTCCTGGATCAACTGCTTTAAGGACCAGCCCGCGCAGTAGCCTGTGAGCATGGACAGGTCATGGATATGAATGTCCGCATTCCTGTGCGCGTTCGCGATCTCTTCGTCATAGACTTCCGACAGCCAGTAGTTTGCCGTGATCGCGCCCGAGTTCGAGAGGATCAGTCCGCCGACGGAATACGTCACGGTCGAATTCTCTTTCACGCGCCAATCGGCGATCTTCAGATAATTGTCAACGATCTGCTTGTAGTCCAGAAGCGTCGTGGACAGGTTGCGGAAGCGCTCGCGCTGCTTGCGGTAAAGAATGTAAGCCTTCGCAACGTCGTCGTACCCGGCCTTGATCAGGACGGATTCGACGGAGTCCTGGATCTGCTCGACCTGGATCTGGTTATCGACGATCTTGTCGCTGAAATCCGCGGTGACCTTCAGTCCGAGGAAATCGATGACGTCCGGATGATACTGCATCTCGCAGGCATCGAACGCCTTGGTGATCGCATCTGTAATCTTCGAAAGGTCGAAATCGACGACTTTGCCGTCACGTTTCACTACTCTGTACATCTTATCTATCTCTCCTTGCTTTTGCTGCGTGTGTAAAAGACCGAAATCTACCGCAAATATATCGTATATATATGGCTTTGTCAAGACAAAAAGCACAATATCTTGTGTTTTTCAACAGGTGATCAGACGCCCCGGATCCCGACGTTTTTAACATATTTTTCAGCCTCTGCCTTCATCAGAAGCAGCGTCTCTTTTTCAACGGGATGCATGTTTTCGCCGATCAGGTTGCCTGAATCGACAAAATTCTGAAGGAAATAGTTCTCGGCACCGGTGATCCATTGTCCGATTTTTCCGATATCCTCCACGTCATGGAACTCCCGGACGATCGTGGTCCGGAACTCGTATGGCACGTTTCCCGACAGCAGCAGGTCCACGGTCTTTTCGAAGGGCTCCAAGGCAATGTTCGGCACGCCAGCGGTGATGCCGTACTTCTCCCTGCAGTTCTTCACGTCGACCGCCACGTAGTCCACAAGTTTCCGGTCGATGATCTCCTTTAAAAGCGCAGGCCGCGTGCCATTATGATCCAGCTTCACCGCGTAGCCCAACGCTTTGATCTTCTCGAGGAACGGGATGATGTCCGGCTGCAGCAGCGGTTCTCCTCCGGTGACTGCAACGCCGTCCAGAATCCCTTTGCGCTTCTTCAGCAGGCTGAAGAGCTGTTCTTCTCCGATCTCTTCCGCTTCGTCCAGTTCCGTGACAAGCAGCGCGTTATGACAGAACGGGCAGCGCAGATCGCAGCCGCCGGTAAAGACGGTGCACGCGACCTTCCCCGGATAATCCAAGAGCGTCATCTTCTGTAAACCGCAGAGTTTCATTCGCTTCTCCCTTCCGTCCTCACGAACGTCCTGCTTTCTGGAACGGACCCTTGCAGGCTGCTGCAGAATATCGTAAGAAAAATCCGCGCCGCAAAAGGCGGCGCGGATGTCATCATACCATATCTTGTGGTTTAGGTCAAGCAGAATAACTATATATTTCGTTTGTTTCGACACTTCTGTCTGATGCCGGCCGATGGGCCCATAAGTGTCCGAAGCGTGTTATCTCTTTTGAAGATACCATGCCGTCAGATCCCGTACGACTTCGTTGTAGGATCGGACACCGGATTCTTCCGAGAATGCCTTCAGATAGGTGTCGTTGACCGTCTCGCCGACGTCCGCAATCGGTGTGTCATAAGGCTCGTAGACCTTTCGTGCGACATCGCAGTACTCATAGACCTTGTCGTAGCCGGGTCCTTTCCGCGTGTCCAGGATCTTCCAGAGATAGTTCTGATCCTCTCCGTAGATCTCGTTATAAAGATAGACGAATGCCGAATAATAGCCGGAAAATCTGAACCGCACGTCATCGGAGGCTTCGCACGCAAGAAACGCCGCGAAATTGCAGGACTCCTCGCTTGCATACCCCAGACGGTGCGCCGCTTCGTGACACATCGTGAATGGCAGTGATACGCCCGCGCAGCTGAAAGCTACCGAAGATTCGCCGGAAAGCGGCATGAATTCACCGGTAAATCCCTGATACATCAGCACTTCACTGTAAAGAAGAAGGCCCTTGACAGGAGCCGTTGAACCGTCCAGCGAAGGATACGTTCCTGCCAGCTTCTCATAACTTCTCCCAGCCAGCCGGCCAAGTTCCAGAAACGTTTCGCGGTCCGCTTTTTCTCCCAGTTCTTCAGGAAATTTCCCTGCGATCGCCGCCGCTTCGTCAAAATAATACAGCAGCGCTTCGCCGAGTTTTTGCTTGTCGAATTTTTCAGGCATCTCAAGACCGATGTCCTTATCGATCGCCGGTCCGTAGTGATTCAGCATCCACCCGCAGATCACGAACGTGCCCATGGCGGAAGCGATCAGGACGATCGTGGAGAGCCAGTTTAAAAACCGCTTTTTCTTTACGATCATCACGATCACCGATATGATGAACGCCAGGATCAGCAGAACGGCCGCGATGTCCCATACGGCATACGGGAACAGCCCCGTTACAAAAGAGAGTCCCTTCATCAGCGTCCGGGACGCAGACCTGTACCATGGGAAGAAAAAGTCAGGGAACGTTTTAAACAAAATCATCAGGACTCCTGACAATGCCAGGAGTCCGAATGCGATGATCAGTTTTTTCAACCACTTCTTCATAAATGAAATCAATCAGACCAAGCCGTAACGAAAGACCGTAAGCGGCGGGGCGCCTTCATGCGTTATTTGACGCGGATCACATAGTTCTCTTTACGCGGGGCCAGCGGTCTGAAGCCGTCTTCTGCAGGATAACCGAAGATCATGTGGCCGATGCCTTCCAGATCGCCTTCGACACCGAGTTCCTTCAGGAGCGCTTTGCCCTCTTCCGTTTCATAAGCTTCCTTTGCCTGATGGATCCAGCATGTTCCGATACCGAGGTCGGCTGCTTCATTCATCATGTTGCCCATGACCAGCGAACCGTCGTAAACGTGTGGTCCGATGTTCTTATCGGCAAGGACCAGCATCACGAACGGCGCGCCGTAGAACGGGTTCCCGTCCGTGCCCTTCGCCTTGCGGTCGAGGTCCTCCATGCGGTCGCGGATCTTTTTGTTCGTCACGCAGACGATGACCGGCGACTGCTTGCCCATCGCGGTCGGGGCATACATGCCCGCCCGCAGAATCCTCTCGATGATCTCCTCCGGGACTTCATCCTGCTTATAGCTTCTGCAGCTTCTTCTGGTGACCAAAGTCTTCAATGTTTCTGCCATTTCAAGTTCCTCCCATGATGTGTTTCGTCCTTCGCCCCAATACTTGAAAGCGAATCCAGACTACATTATTCTACCTTGTTCTATACAATGCGGCCGCTTCTGTCCGTCAATGCACCGTGAAACTGCCGTGCGCTTTACAGGAGGCCGTCAGCGGCATGTCCGTGACAGAATGCGCTTCCTGCCCTTCATATGCCATGATCGACGCCATGACGGTGTACTCGCCTGCCGACCAGATGCTTCGGCTTCCTTCCTCGATGAGCCACTTGTCTTCCACCCGGTAAAACTCTCCCGGCTGCAGCGTGACATACTTAAGGGAAAGCTCCCGTCCTCCCGAGACCTGTTCTCCGCCCTTGCAAATATCAATCTCAAAGCAGCTCATCATCAGGTTCAGTTCCCGCTTGCCGGTATTCATGATGAGGAACACGTACGACTGTTCCCCACCCAACGGAACATCCTGCTTATCCAGAAAAAGCCAGCACTGCAAAGTACCGTTCCACTGGTTATTGACGGGTGAACCGTACTCAGGCGCTCCGTAATCCATCCCGACAAACGTTCCGTTGTCGAAAAACATGTTGCAGAACAGGTAACGGATCTGTGTCAATTTCCTGCCCTGTATCTCAACGCCCCCTTCGGGACCGATCACCGTCCGCGGGTTCTCCGCTTTGTATTCCTTGTTCAGGATCGTTCCCTGATCCCACGTGACCAAGGCCTTCTCATCGTCCTGAAGATACCACCATGCTTTCTGCAGAAGGAGTTCATCTTCGGTATAAGCCTTTTCGGTTTCACGCGGGTTACCGGCTTCCTTGCAAGCCGTCAGCAAAAGAACTGCCGAAAGAATGAGCATAAATATGTACTTCGATTTCCTGCAGCTTCTTCTGGTGACCAAAGTCTTCAATGTTTCCGCCATTTCAAGATCCTCCCATGGTGTGTTTCGTCCATCGCCCCAATACTTGAAAGCGAATCCAGATTTGTGGATTATTCGAAGACTCTCCTGGCTTGCTTTACGTGATCGGTGCCGGGTTGAACACACACATGTCGTTATAGAATCCGTGCTGGTCGCTGAACGTCTTCTTTTCATTGCTTGCGACGGCAAGGATGAATTCAAAGATCTCCGTGCCGACGTCGGCGATCGTCTTCTCTCCGGTCGCGACGTCTCCTGCGGAGATGTCGATCAGGTCGAACCAGTGCTTCTTCAGTTCGTTCCGGGAACTGACCTTGATGACCGGGCAGATTTCCAGATTGTAGGGCGTTCCACGGCCCGTCATGAAGACCTGCAATCCGATGCCGGACGCCGCCTGGCACGGACCGCAGCAGATGTCGGAACCGGGTGTGGCCGCAAAGATCAGGCCGTGCTTCGAAGGCTTCTCAGCCGGCGACAACACTTCTTCGATCGGTGCCGTGCCGGATTTCGCGATCGAGCCCATCGCCTTCTCGACGATGTTCGCAAGCCCGCCCTTCTTGTTGCCGGGCGTCGGGTTCGCGTTGCGGTTCACGCCGCCTTCGTCCAGATAGTCGTCGTACCACTTCATCTCGGAGGCGAGCTTGTCGCGGGTCTCTTCGTCCCGGCAGCGCTCCGCGATCAGCTGGACGCCGTCGCGGACCTCAGTGACTTCCGAGAATAAAACGGTTGCCCCGCCGCGGACCAGCATGTCGGAAGCATAGCCTGCGGACGGATTTGCAGAGACGCCGGAGAAGGCGTCGGAACCGCCGCACTGCATGCCGATCAGCAGTTTCGAGAGCGGAAGCTCGGTGCGTGTGCGCTTGTTCAGCCGCTCGAGCTTCTTCTTCGCCATTTCCATGATGGCATCCGACATCGCGTCGAAGCCCTCGTAATCCTGCAGCGTCAGGACGTTCTCAGGCGTGATCTCCGAAGGCTCCAGCACGCGCTCATAAGTCAGTTTTTCACAGCCCAAGCCCACGACCATGATCTCGCCGCCGAAATTCGGATGGCGGATGAGGTTTCTGATCGCGCGGATCGGGATCGGCGCGTTCGTCGCGTTGATCGCGACGCCGCAGCCGTAAGGATGCGTGATCGCGATGACGTTGTCGACATTCGGGTAAAGCGGCAGAAGTTCCTTCCTGATCCTATCGACGACGACCTTCAATACGCCTGCCGCGCACTGAACGGTCGTGACGATGCCGAGATAATTCCGCGTTCCCGCAAAGCCTTCGCCGTTATCGTAGCCCATCCAGGTCGTCCTGGTCGGAAGCGGCAGATCTTCGATCGCTTTCACGTTCGTGCCGAATGCCATGTTGTCAAGCGACGGGCTTTTGGGCAAATCGATCATGTATTCGTTGATCCACTCCCCTTTTTCGATATCCCTGACGGCCGGGCCAAGAACCACGCCGTAGCGGATGACGGGCTCGCCCTTTTTGATGTCGGTCAGCGCCACTTTATGCGCCTGCGGGATCTCATTCTTCGTGACGACGCCCGGCAGCACCTCGACCCCGGGCTTGAGGTCGAGGATCGCCACCGCGACGTTGTCGTTATCCTTGATCTTCACGACTAAATCGTTCACTTGAAAAACCTCACTTTACGAGACCCATGTCTTCAAGGACTTTGTGCAGCTTCGATTTCTCGTCCGGCGTAAGCTCGCCGATCGGATCCAGACACTTGCCGACCGGAACGCCCTGCATCATCAGGCCTTCCTTGATGACCTCGGGGAACGTGCCCATGCCGCAGGCAATGCGAAGCGGCGCAAGCTTGAACTGCGCTTCCAGGGCGCCCTCATGGTCGCCGGATACGAACTTGTCGTAGATCGACGCTACAAGCGCCGGTGCGACGTTTGCGCAGGATGCAATGGAACCGGCCGCGCCGTAGCACAGGGCAGCATAGATCAGCGTATCGCGGCCCATCAGGACGCTGAAGTCCGGGATACCGCGCGTCAGGCGGATATACTCCGCCGTGTTCGTCATGTCGCCCGTCGAATCCTTCACACCGATGATGTTCGGTATCTCAGCCAGCTTCGCGGCCGTCTTCGGCTCGATCGTGACGTTCGTTTTCGGGCGGTTGTTGTACATGATGATCGGGAGGTCCGTGGACTTCGCGATCGCTTCATAGTACTTGTACAGCTCGTCCTGCGTCTGCGACACGAACATCGGTGTCAGGACCGAAACGGCGTCGATGCCGCCGAGCTTCTCATAACGGTGCAGCAGATCGATGACGCCGCGCGTCGTGATGTGGTTCGCGCCGGCATAGATGTCTACGCGGCCGTTGGCCTGATCCTTTACGCATTCGATGATCTCGCAGGCCGTCTCCGGGCCGAACGCGTAGAACTCACCGGTCGTGCCAAGCGGAAACAGTCCGTGAACGCCGCCGTCGATCAGGAAATCGACCATCTGGCGCAGCACCGGGTAATTGACGCCGCCGTCCTCAGTAAAGGGCGTGATGATCGGCGGGATGATGCCATGCGGTTTGAACATTGTTATTTCTCCTCTTTCGCAACGGAAACGCCTGCGATCTTCTCATAGTATTTGACAAGCGCGCTGTGGTCGAGCATCTGGTCGCCGTCGCCCTTAAGCGCCTGCATGATCTCCATGACGGAAGCCGTGAGCGGGACCGGGCAGTTGACTGCATGCGCCGCGTTCAATGCGTTCGTCAGATCCTTGATGTGGAGTTCAATGCGGAAGCCGGGCTTGAAATTGTGCGCAAGCATCATCGGGCCCTTCGCATCCATGACCGTGGAGCCTGCAAGGCCGCCGCGGATGGCCTGATAGACCTTCTCCGGATCCGTGCCGTTCTTCTCGGCCAGAGTGAACGCTTCCGCGACAGCGGCAATGTTCAGCGCGACAACGATCTGATTCGACAGCTTCGCGACGTTGCCGGAGCCCAAGGGACCGACGTAGACGCAGGAACCGGCCATGCACATGATCATGTCGTAATATTTCTTGTAGGTTTCCTCATTACCGCCGCACATGACGGACATCGTGCCGTCGATCGCCTTCGGCTCGCCGCCGGAGACCGGGCAGTCCATCAGTTCGATGCCGTATTTCTCAAGTTCGGCGCCGATCTTCTTCGATTCGACCGGATCGATCGAGGACATGTCGATAACGACCGTGCCCGGCTTCGCGCCGTCTTTGACGCCGTTTTCGCCAAGGCAGACAGCACGCACATGCGGAGAGTTCGGGACCATCGTGATGATGACGTCGCACTGCTCCGCGACCGCCTTTGCGCTCGGAGCAGATTCAGCGCCCAGCGCGCAGACTTCCGCGACAGCGTCCTTGTTCAGATCGCAGACGACCAGCTGATAGCCCGCCTTGATCAGGTTCTTGCTCATCGGCTTGCCCATGATGCCTAATCCGATAAAACCAACTTTTCCCATACGTAAACCTTCCTTCCCAAATAATGATGGTTGCTCACCGGGTGCCACGCACCCGAATACCATGAGGGCGCTATGCGCCCGTCATTTCGTGTTTGGCTCCGGCGGCTTTACGCCGAACCAGAGTTCATCGGCGGCCTGGTAAAACAGCCGCTCCCTGTCATGCTCCGTCAGAAAACCGCAGTAATCCGTGACCGTCCTGATGCACTGCGCGTACGTGACTTTCGCTGTCGTTCCGGGATAATCCGTTCCGAACATCACGCGTTCGAACCCGATCTCCTCCTGCACGGTCTTCATGACACCGGCAAAATGCGGATAAGGGAACTGTTCGAAGCGCTGGCAGGCGGACGTTGAGACAGACGACATGTCCCACCAGACGTTTTCGTTGAATTCCGTCAGGCTGAACATCCTCTTCATATGTTCATAGTGTCGGACGTCATGCTCTTCCATATCCCAAAGACGCGACACGCCCAGATGAGGGAAGACCCATGTCAGCTCCTTATAGGTCTTTACGGCCTTTGCGATGATCTCAAACGGGAAATCCCATTCACCGCTACCCCAGCCCATGTCGATCATGATGAGCTTATTTCGCTCCATCAATGTCTCAAAGATATAGGAATACTCCGGCAGATCCGCGCGGAAGGGCGTGTCCGGCATCTCAAACTTCAGTCCGAGGTACCCGTGCTCATCCAGTGCTTCCTTTGCTTCCTCCAGAAACCGTTCCTTCGAACCGCACGGATAAGCCAGTCCGACAGTCGCGAACTTCCCGGGATACGCCTTCATGACGCCGTCGATGTAGTCGTAATGCTTTCCGTAGACAGGCGTCTGGGGGATGAAGGCCTTGTCGACCCCGTTCAGCTCCATGATCTTTAAATAGACCTCTGCCGGAGATGACGAATCGGTGTAAGACGGATCGAACTGCTGGCGCGGTTCATCGCCCCAGTAAACGATGCCGTACCGTCCGGAGCGCGTAGGGACGTTCCGGTACTTGAAGCCGTCCATGTAAGGAAACAGATGCACGTGGGCGTCGATCAGCGGGATCCGCTTCGTTCCGATGTCGATCATATGGCCGCATCCTCCCACTTTCTGTGTCTGATTTGATTATACTATACGAAAAAACAATTTACAATTCCAAATCTTGTGATATAATAACATTCGCAAGCGGCATTAGTACATCGGTAGTGCACTAGCTTCCCAAGCTAGGAAGGCGGGTCCGACTCCCGTATGCCGCTCTTCCGACGCAGAAGCTTTTGTAAGAAAGTCTCTGCGTCTTTTTTTCGAAGGAGACATCATGAAAAAGCTTTGTTTCAGTTCTCTCAACTGTCCGGAACTGACGCATGAAGAGATGGTCCTGCTCGCGCGGCAGTACGGTCTGTACGGGATCGAGCTCAGAGGCAGGTCCGCCGGCGAGCATATCAGTCCCGAAACGCCTGCCGCTCGCCTCTCAGAGCTGCGGAAACTGTATAAGGAAAACGGCGTCGCCGTTGTCGGCATCACAAGTTACGTGAAACTTGCTGACATCGCAAATGCCGAAGATAACTTGGAGACCCTGAAGCGTTATGCATCTCTTGCTGAATCCATGAACGCCGAATATGTCCGTGTATATTACGGCAAGGGGTTCTCGCCCTCCGAGGAAGCGCTCTCGGAGACGGTCGGAAAGGCGTGTCACGCCTTCCGCGGCACACATGTCAAACTCCTGATGGAGATTCATGACGAACTGAAGACCGCAAAGCAGGCCTCTGCCCTGTTTGAGGCTGCAGGCAGGCCTTCAGGCTTCGGTTTCATCTACAACACGCTTTATGCGTTCCGTTTTGACAAGGATTCGCCGCGCGTATCCTGGGAAGACGTCGGAAAATACTGCGGCGCCACGCACATCAACCCCCACCGTTTTGCGGCATCCGGCATTGTCGGAGATTCCCAGTGCCTGCCGCAGGACTGCGATTACAACCTGAGGGGTCTTCTTGATATCATTGACGAAAGCGCCTTCGACGGGCCGAACGTCATCATGTGGGAAACGCCCTTCGATCCCAACCTTCAAAAACTGCCGGAAGTCCTGCGGGCGTTCATGAGATATCTTCATTAAAAACAGCGTCACTCGGAGAGAGCGTCCTGTCATGATGCTGCCACAAGGAGGAACACCTATGATCATTACCGAATTCAGACACCTTTCACACGACGGAAGCGACTGGACAGAGGCATTCGAAGCCGCCGTCTCGGAGCTCTGTGCAAACGGTGGCGGCGAACTTGTCGTCCCGCCGGGAACCTACCCGACCGGTTCGATCAGGCTCGAGAGCCACATCACGCTGAATCTGCAGAACGGCGCCCTGCTGAAGTTCATTGACGACGAGGACCATTATCCGCTCGAATGGCTGCAGGAAGACGGCATCCCGGGCTACGTGCACCGGGCATGCATCTTCGCGCGCAACGCCGAACACGTCCGCGTCACGGGCGACGGCGCCATGGACGGCCAGGGCGCGTTCTGGTGGACGAATTTCAAAGCCGGAACATTAAAGCATCCGCGCCCGAAGTCCCTCTGCTTTGCTTACTGCAACGATGTCAAGATCGAG
>JAEEGL015514807.1_pt1 | contig 10232 bp, 9 predicted proteins | sample 9134231 | NCBI WGS metagenome assembly JAEEGL01 (sample SAMN16246548, study PRJNA631951) | gut metagenome | biome: gut microbiome; feature: rumen; material: fiber-attached | host: Bos | place: Iran: Karaj | collected 2018-10 | reverse complement strand
TTCCATCAATCCTAAAGTATCAATTTCAGGGTTATCGATGTAAGCAATACATCCATCAATAACCTCACCTAAATTATGAGGAGGAATATTAGTCGCCATACCAACAGCTATACCCATAGAACCGTTAACTAAAACATTAGGAAATCTTGATGGTAATACTTTTGGTTCTTTTCTAGTAACATCAAAGTTATCATCCATATCAACTGTATCTTTATTGATATCTCTTAATAATTCTAATGATATTTTTGCTAATCTTGATTCTGTGTAACGCATAGCAGCTGCGCCATCACCTTCAATATTACCAAAGTTACCATGTCCATCTATTAACATATATCTTTGGTTAAAATCTTGAGCTAAACGAACCATTGCTTCATATATTGATGAGTCACCATGTGGATGGTAATTACCCATAACTTCACCAACAGTTTTAGCACTTTTTCTATGTGGTTTATCTGGTGTATAACCTGATTCATACATTGACCAAAGTATTCTTCTGTGAACTGGTTTTAAACCATCTCTTAAATCAGGAAGTGCACGAGATGCGATAACACTCATTGAATATTCCATAAAAGATGTTTTAACTTCATCTACTATATTATTATGATCTAATCTATCTCTTTCATGGAAATAACCACTAAAATTATTATCAACACTTACTTTATCAACTTCTTCTTCAACTGATGTTTCAGTGTTTGTTTCTTCAATATTTTCTAAATCTTCTTCCATGACAACCCTCCTAAATATCTAGATTTTGTACGTATCCAGCATTTTCTTCAATGAATTTTCTTCGAGGTTCTACTTCATCACCCATAAGTTTTTCAAATATTGCATCTGCTGCGATACAGTCATCTACTGTTATTTTTCTAAGTACTCTCTTATTAATATCCATTGTTGTTTCATTTAGTTCTTCTGCATCCATTTCACCTAAACCTTTCATACGTGCTATTTCTGCTCTAGAACGTATATTTTCAGGTAATGCATTCATATATTCATTTAATTCTTCTTCATTTAATACATATTTTCTTGTTTTACCATGCATTATTCTAAATAATGGAGGCTGAGCTGCATAAACATGTCCTGCTTCAACAATTGGTCTAAAGAATCTATAGAATAATGTTAATAATAGTACTCTTATGTGAGATCCATCAACATCGGCATCGGTCATGATTATTATTTTGTCATATCTTAACTTAGATAAATCAAAATATTCGCCAATTCCAGTACCAAATGCTGTAATAATTGATCTTATTTCTTCATTTCCTAGTGCTTTATCTTGTCTTGCTTTTTCAACATTTAATATTTTTCCTCTTAAAGGAAGAATTGCTTGTGTCATTGAATCTCTACCTTTTTTAGCAGAACCACCGGCAGAATCTCCCTCGACTATAAAGATTTCAGATACTGTAGGATCTTTACTCTTACAATCAGATAACTTTCCAAAAAAGTTTGTAGTAGCTAAATCACTTTTTCTTGTTGCTTCTCTTGCCTTTTTAGCAGCCATTCTAGCATTTCTTGCTAAAATTGATTTACTAACAATTATTCTTGCTTCATCTGGATTTTCTAATAAAAATTGTTCATATCCTTCAGCAAATACACTGTCAGCAAGATTTTTAACCTCTGAGTTTCCTAATCTTCCTTTTGTTTGTCCTTCAAATTGAGGATTTGGATGCTTACAAGAAATAATCATTGTAAGTCCTTCTTTTACATCATCTATTGTTAAATTTTCATCATTTTCTTTTAGTATTTTATTCTTTCTAGCATAACTGTTTGTTACTCTAACAAGAGCTCTTTTAACTCCTTCTTCATGAGTACCACCATCATGTGTATTTATATTATTAACAAATGAATAAATATTATCATTATATCCATTGTTATATTGCATTGCTACTTCAAATACAATTCCATCTTTTTCACCATTTAGATGAATAATATCATCATGTAAAGGTGTTTTTCCTTGATTTATAAATCTAACATATTCACTAATTCCACCTTCATATAAGAACTTTTCTCCTTGTGTATCTTCTTCATCTCTATCATCTCTTAATGTTAATTGAAGGCCTCTATTTAAGAAAGCTAACTCTCTTGTTCTTGTTTTTAAAGTTTCATAGTCATATATTTCTGAATCAAAAATATCTGGGTCTGGTTTAAATGAAACCGTAGTTCCTGTTCTTTCTTTTTCACATTCACCTATTACAGTTAACTTTTGAACAGTTTTTCCACCATTTTCAAATTTAGCTTCATGAATTTTACCATCTCTATAAACGGTTACGGTTACCCATTTAGATAATGCATTAACAACAGAAGCACCAACACCATGAAGACCACCACTGACTTTGTAGCCGCCTCCACCAAATTTTCCACCTGCGTGAAGTACTGTATAAACGGTTTCAACAGTTGATATTCCTGTCTTTGGGTGAATTTCTACTGGAATTCCACGTCCATCATCTTTAACAGTAATTGAATTATCTTTATTTATAATAATTTCAATATTTTTACAATAACCAGCTAATGCTTCATCTATTGAGTTATCAACAATCTCCCATACAAGATGATGTAATCCTTTTAGATCAGTAGTACCAATGTACATACCTGGTCTTTTTCTTACAGCCTCTAATCCTTCTAATACTTGAATATCATTTACTCCATATTCATTTTCCATTATTTACACCTCTCATCTAAATCAAATATCTTTGCCTTATTTATTATTCTTTTATTAATATTTTTTAAATCTGTTGTTGTTATAAATACTTGTATTTTATCATCTAATGATTTAAATATATTATTTCTATTTTTTTCATCTAATTCACTAAATAAATCATCAAGTAATAATATAGGATATATATTATAATCTTCAATGAATATTTTAACTTCTGATATTTTCATAGCTAACACTATTAATTTTTGAAGTCCTTGTGAACTATATTCTTTTGAATTCCTATCATTATGAATAAAATCATAATCATCTCTATGAATACCAAAATCAGTCATTCCAACATTAATTTCTCTTCTTCGATTTTTCTTTAATTCTTTTAATAATTTATCTCTATCATCTATTTCATAATCAGAAATATATTTAATATATAAATTATTATTTTTAACGAACTTAGAAAAAATATCATTAATATATTTATTTATAGAATCGATATATTCTTTTCTAAATTTATATATTTTCATTCCTTCATCTACTATTTTTTCATCTATAATATCTAAATATCTTGTGTCTAAATTACTATTTAACATTAATTTTTTTAAATAATCATTTTTATTTTTTATTAAGTTATTATAGTTATTTAAATAATAGATGTATTCTTTATTTAATTGAGAAATCTGAATGTTTAAATAATTTCTTCTTGTATTTGGTGATGACTTAATAATTTTTAATTCATCTGGGGAAAGTAATATTATTCTATATTGAGAAATAAAATCACTTAATCTTTTTTGAATTTTAGAATTGATTTTAGTTTTTTTACCTTTTTTGTCCAAAAATATTTCTAAATTCTTTTTAGGGCCATAATCAAAATAGTGAACTTTAACTTTGAAAAAATCACTATTTTCATTAATAATTGATAATTCATTATTAGTTTTAAAAGACTTTGCTAAACTACCTAAATAAATAGCTTCAATGATAGATGTTTTACCAATACCATTTTTACCAATAATAATATTTAAATTAGAAAAATTATCAAAACTTTTTTTTGTATAATTTCTAAAATTTAGTAGTTCTAATTTAGTAATATTCATTTTAACCCCACTTTAACATATCAATTTTTAATTTTTTAATTTTATGGTACACCTACCCACTGATTAAATTATACCATAAAATTACATATAAAAAAAGATAATTTAGTAATTATTATCTCTTTTTATAGCAATTCTATCCTCTAAAATGTATTTTAATCTCGTTGCTCTTAAAATTTGATTAGTTAATGATCCAATTGATATATCAAAATTAACAATATCTCCATTTTTAAACTGAATAGAAGATTTCTTCTTTCCTGATTTATAATACTTATCTATTTTATCTAAACATATCCATATACAATTTTCTTTTTCTGGAGATGTTGTTGGAAAAAATATTATTTTTCTACTCTCTTCTATTATTATTGGAGATTTATGTGTTATACCCAAAAGTTTCTTAGTTCCTTCCTTTCTACCATTTAATGAGCTACCAAAGTATTCACAACTATGTTCTAAAATATTTAATGTATTATCTTTAATAAAATATTCATCTTCTGTTTCTATTATTTTAGAACTATTTTTACCTATTGGCATTATCAATTGAGTATCATCATTAATTTCATAATTCATATTATTCCTCCTTTGTTGCAATATAATTTAACATCAACAATTGTCGAAATATGTCGAATCATGTCGATACCAATAAAAAAAGTGAATTTCTTCACTTTTAATATGTTTTCATTGGTAAAATTAATTGAATCATTTCTTCACTATCTATATTTTTTAATATAATAGGACTTATTTCTCCATTAAGTAATAAGTATATTGTTTCTCCTTCAAACATTTTTAATGCATCTAACATAAATTTAGCACTAAATGAGATTTTTATATTATTAGAAGTTTCATTTTCAATTTCCATTTTTTCTTCTACATTACCCATCTCACTACTATTAGCTCTAATTATTAACTTATTATTATTAATTTCCATATCTATAATGTTTTTATCTTTTGACTGAGTTAATAATGAAGCTCTATCTAAAATGCTATAGAAGTTTTTAAGATCAACTTTTAACATATATTTAAATTCTTTTGCTATTGAATTATCAGTATTAGGATAATTTCCATTTAATAAAGAACTTTGGAAAGTAATATTTTTTGTTCTAAATATAATCTTATTACTATATATATTCATTTCTACTTCTTGTTCATCATTTAATAGTTTAACAAATTCATTAATATTTCTAGAAGGTATTACTATATTAATATTTTCAGTTGAATCTCTTTTAATTGTATAAGTTAGTTTAGCTAATCTATAAGAATCTGTTGCTATACATTCAAATATATCTCCTGTTATCTTTATATTAATACCTGTTAATAAAGGTCTACTTTCTTGTAATGAGCAAGCAAATGAAGTTTTGTTAATAGTTTCTTTAAATTTAATACTATCAAGCATAATTGGTTCTTTAGATTCATCAAGGTATACTTGTGGAAAATCTTCTTCTAAGAAACAATTAAAATTATAGATTGAATTTTCTGTTTTGAAAGATATTTCATTTCCTTCAAAATTTTCAACTAAAATATCTGTATCAGGTAATCTTTTTATTATTTCTAATAATGATTTTCCATATATAATTGATACTCCTACTTCTTCTATATTTTTGATATCTTTCTTATCTATATAATATTGTATAGTAATATCATTATCTGTAGCTGTTAGATATAAACCTGTTTTCTTTAGTTCAAATTTAATACCATTTAGTACAGGAATAATATTTCTTGTAGATAATGCTCTACTTACTGCATTTAATCCTTCCAATAAAACTTTTTTTTCTATTAACATTTTCATAATTTTACCTCCCTATTTTATTATGATTAATAATATTATATGTTGTTAATTTGTTAATAACTTAATTTATAGTCCATAATTTCTTACATTTTATGTTAATTTATAAACAATAAATGTTAAGAATTTATTCACAAATTTTTTCTTTTAGTATTTTTATCTCTTCTTGAAGATTTGTATTTGTTTTTAATTCTTTAGTAATCTTATCACAAGAATATATAACTGTTGAATGATCTCTTCCACCTATTTCTAAACCAATCTTTTCATAAGTTTCATCAGTCATCATCTTACATAAGTACATTGCTATGCTTCTTGCATCAGCAACTTTCTTCTTTTTCATCTTACCTTTTATCATAGATACTTCTAAACCATAATATTTAGCAACTGTATCTATGATTTTTGCTACTGAATTTGTTTGAAATACTCTTTTATCTACATATTCTTCTAAAGCTGATTTAACTATATTTAATGAGAACTCTTCTACATGGAACATTGTTTTATAAGCAAATAATCTTTTCAAACATCCTTCTAAATCTCTAACATTTGATCCACAATTATTAGCTATATAGTCTAATATCTCATCATTTAAACCTAATTGAAAATCATATACTTTATCTTTATTAATAATAATTTTCTTTTTAAGTTCTATATCTGGAGCATTTATACATGCTGTTAATCCCCATTTGAATCTTGTTTTTAATCTTTCTTCTAATAATTTAAAGTCATTAACAGATCTATCAGATGCCATAATTATTTGTTTATTTGAATCATGTAATGTATTAAATGTGTTATAAAATTCAATTTGAGTCTTACCATATTTTTCTAATAATTGAATATCATCTATTATTAATACATCTATATTTCTATATTTGTCTCTAAAAGCATTCAAATATTTAATATTATTATCATTTTCACCTTTATAATTAGCAATAACTCTATAATCGTGCATAAATTGTTCAATTGTAATATATAAAACCTTCTTATCAGAATTATTAATAATATAATTACCAATTGCATTCATTAAGTGAGTTTTACCAAGTCCACTCTTTGAATAAAGAAAGAATGGATTATATAATTTACCTGGATTTTGTGCTACTGTTAAAGCAGTTTCATATGCAAGTTTATTAGATTCACCAACTACGAAATTATCAAATGTGTATAATTCGTTGAATGAACTACTATATTTATAATTATATAAATCATCTTCTAGATTAACAAAATCTTCTTTTTCTATATTTTTAATAGTTTGTTTAGTAGTTTCCTTCTTTTTTATTTCTTTATTTTGTACATATTTAATAGTACATGTATCATTTGTAATATCATTTAATATTTCTTCTATTATAGGACCATAGTTCTTTTCTATAGTTTGCAATAAAAGATCATTATCACTCTTAATTGTTAAAATGATTTCATTATTTTCATAGGAATATATAGTAATATCTTTCAACATAGTATTAAAAGATACTAAAGATGTCTTTTTTCTTATCTGATTAAGTAATTTTTCCAAAACCTCATCCTTTGTCATCTTAAATATTCCTTTCTAAAATGTTCCTTCTATAAAAATTATAAAAACTAATTATTTTAATGTCAAACAAAAAAACTTATTAACAAATATACTAACAAGTTATATACATTTTGTAAATAATTTTTTTATTTTAATTTCAATAAAAAAATATAGTTATCAACAATATCAACAAATTTATTTAACACATATTTTAGTGATGTTGAAAACTTGTTGATAAGTTAACATAATATGTTGAAAACTTGTTGATAAGTTAACATAAAATTGATTTTTTTGAACAAATTTACATAATATTAGAAAAAAATAAATAAAAATAGCCTTATATATATAATAAGGATAGGAGAAAGAGATTTGACATTTTAAATAACATATAATATAATCTATGTCAGTTAATTGAAAGGGAGGATTATAATGAAAAGAACATTTCAACCAAATAAAAGTAAAAAAAGTAAAACTTCTGGATTTTTAGCAAGAAGAGGTACTAGTGTACTAAAATCAAGAAGAGCAAAAGGAAGAAAAGAATTAGCAAAATAAATTACTTTAAATTAAGTAATTTTTTTTATATAATTATTTTACCAGGTGAATTAGTATGAATAAAAAATACATAGTTAAAAAAAATGAAGAAATTCAAAATATAGTAAATAATTCATCTAAAGTAGTTAATAATTATTATGTTGTTTATTACTTAAAGAATAATTTATCTTTTAGTAGGTTTTGTGTGAGTGTAAGTAAAAAAATAGGTAAAGCTAATATTAGAAATTTATATAAAAGAAGAATTAAAGATATATTAATGAAAAATAAACTAGATAAAAATTATGATTGTGTTATAATACTTAGGAAAGCCATATTGGATATTAATTATGATTTATTAAAAAAAGAATTATTAAGTATTTTGGAGGATATAAAATGAAAAAGAAAATAATAGTAGTCATATTATTATTAGTCATGTTATGTGGTTGTACTAAAAGAACTACAGTTACTTTAGAAGATAATAGTACAAAAACATATGTAACTAATATATTGTGTAGACCAGAAAGTGAAGAATTAGTTGCAGCTTATGATAGATTAGGCAATGAAACTAAAGATGATTATTTAAGTCTTCCAGCATGTAAAGATTTAAAGATAAATTCTGGTGGATATGAAGGTTTATGGACTTCATTATTTGTAAAACCATTAGCATGGTTGATTGTAAAAATAGGAGTAGTTGTTAAAAATAATGGTTTAGCTATTATGATCATGGGTCTTTTATTAAGAGCAGCTCTTTATCCAATATCTAAAAAATCAACTAATATGAGTGAAAATATGAAAAAAGCTCAAAAAGACATGGAAAAGATTGAAAAGAAATATCAAGGTAAAGATGATAAAGATTCAATGATGGCTAAGAGCCAAGAAATGATGCTTATATATAAAAAATATGAAATCAATCCATTCTCAAGTTGTTTATTTGCTTTCTTACAAATGCCTATATTCTTTGCATTTTTAGAAGCAGTTTACAGAGTTCCAGCATTTTTTGAAAATAACTTTCTTGTATATAACTTAGGAACAACTCCTCTTGAGGGAATTAAATTAGGTAATTATTGGTATATATTATTAGTAGTATTGATACTTGCATGTACATACTTCTCATTTAAGAATATGAATACAGCTGGTGGAGATGAAGCTCAACAAAAACAAATGAAAATGATGAGTACTATGATGGTAGTATTTATAGGTATTATGTCATTCTCACTTCCAACTTCAATCGCATTATATTGGATAGTATCAAATGCATTTACAATAGTACAAAATATTATAGTTAAGAATAAGAAGAAAAATACTATATAGTAATATTTACAATTAATATAAAGAAAGGTAGTAGATAATATGGAAAAATACAAATTTCAAGCTAAGAGTAAAGAGGGTTTATTAGAAAAAGCACTAGAAGAGTTAAATGAAAAAGAAGAAAACATATTAACTAACCTATATGAAGAAAAAGGTGGATTATTTAGTGGAAAAAAATATACACTTGAAGTAGTAAAATTATCTGATGTTGCTGAAATAGGAAAAGAAATATTAAAAGAATTATTATTATCATTAAATATTAAAGCAAATGTAGAGACTAAAATAAGAGAGGGAAAAATTAAATATGAAATCTATTCACAAAATAATTCAGTTCTTATAGGTAAAAAAGGACATATATTAGATTCAATTCAAACATATGTAAGACAAGCTATTTTTAATGCAATTGACTTATATGTAAATATAACAATTGATGTTGAAAAATATAAAGAAAAACAAAATTATTATTTAGAAAAGAAAGTTAAGAAAATAGCTAGAGATGTAACTTTATCTAAAGTAGAAGTTAAATTAGATCCAATGAACTCTTATGAAAGAAAATTAGTTCATGAAGCATTACAAGGATTTAAGTACATTACAACCGAATCAGAAGGTGAAGAACCAAATAGATGTGTTGTGATAAAATATTGTGAAAATAAAGAAGAAAATGAAGAGTAGAAATACTCTTTTTTTATTTACAATAAAGGGTGTTTATGCTATAATCTTGTGGAAAGAAGGGACCTATATGAATGATACTATATGTGCAATAGCAACATTAGTTGGAGAAAGTTCTATTAATGTTATTAGAGTAAGTGGTGATAAATCATTAAAGATAGTTAATAAAATATTTGATAAAGATTTATCTAAAAAAGAAACTCATACTATAACATATGGTTTTATAATGAATAAAAATGAAAAAGTAGATGAAGTTTTAGTATCATATTTTAAAGGACCTAAATCTTTTACAACAGAAGATACAATAGAAATTAATACACATGGTGGAAAAATATGTGTAAATAAAATAATGGAATTATTATTATCTAATGGATGTAGGCTTGCGGAACCTGGAGAATTTACAAAAAGAGCATTTTTAAATGGAAGAATAGATTTATTAGAAGCAGAAGCTGTATCTGATTTAATTGAATCAAAGACAGAGGCTGCTAGAAAAATGTCTATGAGAGGAATAAATCATGAATTATCTAAGAAAATTAATGATCTTAGAAGTAATATTTTAACTTTAATAGCTAATATTGAAGTAAATATAGATTATCCTGAATATGAAGATGCGGTAGTGGTAACTAAAGAACTTGTAGAAGAAAAAGTGAAATATGTTGAAGATAAAATTAATGAATTAATAGATAATAGTAAAAATGGATT
>JAEEGL015379190.1_pt1 | contig 10232 bp, 6 predicted proteins | sample 9134231 | NCBI WGS metagenome assembly JAEEGL01 (sample SAMN16246548, study PRJNA631951) | gut metagenome | biome: gut microbiome; feature: rumen; material: fiber-attached | host: Bos | place: Iran: Karaj | collected 2018-10 | reverse complement strand
TGGAATTTGTTTGTATTTTGTATATTGTATTTTGTTATAAAAAAATATTTTTCTGATAAAGATGGTGTAATTTTTTATTCTTATTTAATATTATATTCAGTTGGCAGATTATTTATTGAATTCATGAGAACAGATAGTGTAATGTATATATATGGGATTTCTGTTGCTATTTGGGTAAGTTTATTGATAATAATTTTTTCATCGGTAATGCTTTGGTGCAGATGTAAAGGTGAGTAAAACCTGTGTGTAGGCATGCAGCTTTGAATTGCGTATCCACCGATTTATTTTGGTGCAAACACTTGAAAGGTTATATTTCATATATCAAAACTCGTAGGATTTGTTTATACGAACCGATAAAATAACAAGAAGAATATGCAAAAAATCGAAAATATTGTTTTTTATGTAATAATTGATATAATTGAAATATATTGATTTTATCGAGGTAATTTTTATGAAAAAAAGATGTAGGGTGGGTAAAGCCAATATTTACCAAATGTTTTCAAAAATACATTTCTATTGGAGAACCTACCGAATTGATTTTATGAAAAAAGCCTTCACGTTAATAGAATTATTACTTGTTATGATGATTTTGGGAACAATTTTGGGCATGGTTTTGCACAAAAAAATCATTAATTATAAAAAAGTGTATAACGGATATCAAAAAAAAGCTACTGAGGATGTTATTAATGCAACTAATTTAGTCTTTTACAGATATCCATCTTTAAGAAATTTTGAAACTTTGATTGATGGTCCCAATTGGAATCAAAAAATTAATAATGCAAACTTAAACAGTGGTTGTAGAAATGTTGGTACTACTCCAGATACATGTATCAGAGCTTTTTATAAATCGGCATTAAAAGGAAAGGAATGTGACACTCTTGCTGATTGTAGATTAAATATAAATTTTCATACATGTGAAAATACTTATGCAGAATATAATGCAATGCCTTCTGCTACACCTTATGTAAGTAATGACTGTAATGATACTGATATTGAAGGAAATCCTAATTCAAAATTAAGTTATCCTAATCCAAATTTTGATTCTAATATTGCTGTAGATCCTGTAAATAATCCACTTTTAATTTCATGGAATCAGCCTTCAATGGGAATAAGAATGAAAAACGGTGAAGTTATTATGTTTAGTGTAAAAAATGCTATATGTAATGCAGATAATCCGGATTGTTTTATGGTTTTTGTTGATATGAACGGTGCAAAAGGTCCAAATTTATACGGACAGGACAGATACAGATTTTTTGTTGATTATCAAAATAATGTTAAACATGAAGACAACAGTGATTTGGCTTATATAAACCCAAACGGCTTGTCTGATGAAGAAGTTAAGATTTTAGATGAAATGCGAAATTTAGCAGTAGTTTGTAATGCAAAAAAATCGAGTGATACTGGTTATACTGTATGTCAAAATTTTCTTAGTTGTTATAATAAATATCCTGCAGATGTTTTGGCTAAATCACAAGTTGAGGCATGTCAATGTAAATGTTATGCAGCAGGAGGACAAGAACATTGTAAAGAAAATGATTCTAAATGTGAATAATACGTAGGGTAGACTTTAGTCTACCAAAAATACTAAAATATTTATGCTCTTGAAAAAACTTCCATATCAAGATAATTTTTATCTTCCTTCAAAAAGTATGCGGCACTTGCTATCATGGCAGCATTATCGGTACAAAATTTCATGTGGGGTGCATAAACTTTAAATCCTTCATTTTGGAGTTCAAAAGCCTGTTTTCTTATTTCGCTGTTGGCAGCTACACCTCCTGCTAAAGCAACCGTTTTATAGCCCTTTTGCAGAGCATATTTTTTAACTTTTTCCGTTAAATATTCCGCAACTGTATGTTGAAAACTTGCTGCGACATCTTCAATAGGGAGGTCATTTTCGGTTTTTAAGCTATTAACGAGCTTAAGCATGTGAGTTTTTATTCCGCTGAAACTGAAATCAAATTCTGATACTTTTGGTTTTGGGATATAAAAAGCTTTACTATTGCCTTTTTGAGCAAGTTTATCCAAATTCGGACCTCCGGGGTAGGGGATATTGAATAATCTTGCAACCTTGTCATAACATTCACCTACGGCATCATCAATGGTTTCGCCAATTATGGTTTGTTCATTATAAGATTTTATATCGATTATTTGTGTATGACCGCCGCTGACAAGCAAGCATACAAATGGTGGCTCTAAGTCCGTTTCCAAATAATTTGCGCAAACATGTCCTTTTAAATGATTTACTCCGATATAAGGCTTGTTATACATTATAGAGAGTGTTTTTGCGGCATTAGCACCGATTAACAGACATCCGACCAAGCCGGGACCTAATGTTGAAGCAAAAGCAGTAATGTCGTTTTTATCTATATCGGCATTATTAAAACATTCTTCGATGACCGCATTAATTGTTAAAAGGTGTTCTCTTGCGGCGACTTCGGGAATTACACCTCCGTATTGTCTGTGTATGGGGATTTGCGTAGAAATTATGCTTGATATAACTTTTCTGCCGTTTTCGACAATTGCACATGCGCTTTCATCACAGCTTGTTTCTATTGCAAAAATTAACTCTTTTTTCATAAATCATATCCTCTGAAAAGAGTTTAGCACAAAACAGGTTATGAGTTAAATTAAAAAATTCAATTATACCTGAATATCAGACGATATGTAAAGAAGTATTAAGAAATATTGAATGAATATATATAAAATATAGCAATTTTTTTTAAGAGTTTGTTTTTAATAAAGTATAAGAGCTAAGAAACCACAAAAGAGAGAAAATTAGAGAAATTTTAATTCATAAATCCCATTTTTTTACCCCTGTATTTTGAACCCTAAAGCGAAACCTTAGGGTTTTTTCTTGCGGATTTTGCATATTTGTGAAACTTATTATGATGAGGATTGCGGTGGAATGTAATATTTTGCTTTAGCAAAATATGGAATGAAATTCAAGCAATCCGAATTAGGTAAAATCCAAGAAGCGGATTTTTTGGTAGGGCGCCGTGTGTAGCTGAACGAAGTTCAGCGAAATCCAGCCCGTAAGAGCAAAAACTAACTAAAAAAGAGAATGACTTTTTGGTCATCCTCTTTTTTAAAATTTTTAAATAATGTTTAGGCGTTTTTTTCGTCTTTTTTCAAAACATCTTGAACTTTTGTAATGAGTTCTTCACCTTTTTTTTGCAAATCATCAACAACTGCTTCTGTTTTTGATTTAATTTCTTTTATAGATGCTTCTGTTTTATCATAAATATCTGAAGATTTTTGTGCAATCAGTTCTCTTGTTTCTTCACCTGATTTTGGTGCAAGTAAAAGTCCTGCTAAAGCACCAACAGCACCACCTACGATAAAACCTGCTAAAAATTTTCCTGCTGACATAATAATTACTCCTATATTTGTCTATTTAACACATTTTTATTTTTTGAAAAACAATTTTAAAGCTGTAATAAGTCCGCCTAAAAAAGAAGTTGAAATTCCTTTTATTTTTGATGCGGCATTAAAAGCTATACCATAAGCATTTGAAAAAGATGATTTAAACGCATTAACGTTTTTATCAACACCTGTTGCTAAAGAGTTTACACTTTCCAAAGCTTTTTTCAACTCGGTTAAAGTTGGTTCAATTTCGTTTTGAACGGTATCACATAATGTTTTTGCAGTTTTAACCAAATCCTTTATATCCGATAATAACGGACATAACTGAATTAGCAGGGCTACTAAAAAAATAGCTAAGATAATACATAAAAACATTTGAGATATTAATAAAGCGTCTTCCATAATTTATTTCCTCATTTTAATAGTTATCTTCAAGAGATTTTTCTTCCATATTTTTAGCATTAGCCATTTTTCTTGCTTTCATGGACTCTTGAATATCTTCTAGGGCATTTTCTATAGATAATTTTGTTCTTTCTATAACCTGTAAACTTTTTTCTTTAGCCTTTTCAACATCATTTGGAAGGCTTTCTTTTATCTTTTTCATTTTTTCATTCAAATCATTACGAGTTTCTTCGCCTGATTTTGGTGCATATAGAACTCCGATAACTATTCCTGCAACTACTCCTGCTAATAGTCCCATTCCAAAAACAATAGAATTATCTGTTTCTTTTGCCATGACTATCTCCAACATAAATATTACTTTCGAATTATATCATGTTTTTCAAAAATTTAATAGCTGCATGGAGTAAAAAGGTTGGTATAATTGATTTATAACTTTAAAAAAATTATTAAAAAATAAATAATGCAGGTATATAGATTTTTGAAATTATTCTCCAAAATTTTTAAATTTCTTATATAATAGTTTTATACAAAATCTATGGAAAGAATATGAATATAATAAATTGTATAGCAGGTTCTCAAAAAATTCAAAAAATTATTAAGGATATTAATAATATTAAAGAAAAAACTCAAGATGAGAGTTTTTTAATTTTGACATTAAATCAAAATAAAAAAGAACAGATAAATTTTGCTTTTAACGGAAAAAATATTCCGATTTTTTTCTTTGATGAATTTGCGAAAAATCTTCTTAAAAAATGTCCGTCAAATGTTAATGCTGCTGTTATTAGTGATTTTTTGGCAACAACAATTATCCATTCTTTAGAAAAACAAGAGTTTATTCAAAATAAAAGTCTTAAAAATTTAACCAAATCAACTGCTTTTTCAAGAGAGCTTTATAATTTAATAAGTTTATTAAAAATTAATCGTGCTGATTTTGATACTCTTGTTTCCGTTACGGATAAATCAAATATTTCTCAAGAGGATAAAACAAGATTTAAGATTATTTTAAACGTTTATAAAAAATATAATGAATTTCTCAAATCAAATAATTTTTATGATTTTAGAGATGTAATTCTTAATTGTATTGATTTTTTGAATAATAATGAGGTTTTGAGAAAAACATATCAACAAAAATATAAATATATTTTCATTGATAGTGCAGAAAATATAAATTCTCTTCAACTTGAATTATTGAAAATTTTTACTTCGGAAGAAAATATTTATCTTTATGGAGATATAAATGCAAAAATTAATTCTTTTATGGGTGCAAATATTTTTAAAAAAGAAGAATATAATTTAAAAACAACCTGCAGAAACGAAGATATTTTAAAACGAGCATTATATATGGTAACGGGAAAATATTCAAATTTTGCCCAAACCGATGCAATAAAGTACAAAATTTTCAATAACTCAGAGGATGAAATTGAATTTATAGCAAAAGATATACTTTCTTCAATAAAAAATGAAAAATTAAATTATTCTGATTTTACAATTTTACTTAGAAATAATTCTATGAAGCAAGAAGTTGTTGATTTGTTAAAAAACTTCGGAATATCTGTTTCGGGTGAATTAATGAGTGATGAATATCAGGATTTTAAATGTAAATTTACAAATATTATTGATTTATGTAATTTTTTAAAGAAAATAGACCTGAAAACTTTTGATAAAAAAGGATTTGAAAATGTATTTTTAGTTTCCTCAGTTGATTTAAAACATTATGCGCAGGAGATAAATATTTTACTTAAGCAATACTTAAATGAAAAGCTAGAAAACAAATATATTCTTGAAAATATCGATAGTATAAGAGAAAAAACAAATGAATTATTTTTATTAAATACGATATTAAAAAATTTAAGTCGATTTAACGAAAAAGATAAAGAGATTATTACCAAAAATTTGAATACTATTGCGCAAATTTATAAATTCTTTTTAAATAACGATTTTCTGCAAATAATTCTTAAAATTACGGATATAATAAATTTAAAAGATGAAGTTTATATAAAATTTTTGGCAAAATTCATGAAAAATCTGAATGAATTTTTAAAAATTAAAAGAGATATTTTAAAAGAAGATATAGAAACAGAAACGATTTTTGATTTAATGGAGTTTACTATTGAGGAAAATTCCTATATTGAAAATAAAATTAATATAATGACTATTTTCAAAGCTTCGGGTTTAGAATTTGAAAAAGTTTACATCCCGTATTTGACAGAAAATTATTTTCCCAAAAAAGTAAAAAATACTTTTTTTATTACAAAAGAAGCTAATAATATTCTTTCAAAAGAAATTCAAGATAAATATATTAATTTCAATAAAATAATTATTTCTGCACAGGAAGAACTTGAAGAAGAAGAAAAACTTTTATATACGGCTATGACAAGGGCGAAAACAAAACTTTTCCTCTCTACTCACAAATACGAAGATAAAAAACAAGCTATTCCTTCTGCCTTTTTTGAGCAATTAGTTTTTTCCGATAAAGAAAATTTGCTTGAGGGTAAGAAAAAAGAAATACCAAAAGAAGAAAAAAAGGAAATTGAAAGAAAAAATAAAATTATAGAAAAAATTATAAAAAGTGAGCCGGTTTTGAATAAGAATATTGAATTTCCTTTGAGTGTAAGCGGTATAAAAGATTTTTTACAATGTCCGAGGAAGTTTTATTATGGAAGGCTCTTGGAGTTAAAAGGAGAAGATCCTTTTTATATAAGTTACGGAAATATTGTTCACAGCATATTTGAAAATTTTCTTTCAAAACATCTTGATGAATTTTCCAAAGAAACATTAAAAAATTTGGGATTAACATTATTTAATTCGGTAAATGATAAACAAGCGGCATTGAATGCCGGTTTTGATATAAATTCAACAGAGCAGATAGAAGCACTATCATTGCTTAGTCTTGAGGAAATGAAAAAGGATTTTCTTGAAGCAGTTGATAACGTTGAAAAAACAGGATTTTTTGAAAAACAACCTATAAATGCTGGCTGTGAAAAAAATTTCAAATTTAAAATGCAAGAATTTCCAAATATAATATTTAATGGAAAAATTGATGCAATTATTAAATATTCTGACGGAATAAAACTTATTGATTATAAAACAGGAAAATCTAAAAAGGAATTAGGAAAAGAAATATTGCCTGCGATAAGTAAAAATTTCTTTGATGATGAGGGAAATTTAAAAGAAGAAGAATTAGATAAAGCGAAAGCAGCTTTTGAATATCAAATACCGCTTTATTGTTTTGCTTGTGAAAATGACAATAGTTTAAGTAATTATAAAGATGTCAATAAGCTTGGATACCAATATATTCATAATAATAAAAAATCAAAAAATTCAGATATTGATTTTATCGACAAAGAAATAATTTCTCAAAATAAAGACCAAATTATAAATAATCTTAAAACATTTGTAATCGATAAAATGTATGAAAAAACTTTTTTTGAAGCAACACCAAGTAATAATTGCAAAAATTGCAATTTTATGGATATTTGCGAAAAAGAAAACAACGGTGAAAATGATGACTGATATTGAAGAAAAAATTAAAAAAGAATTAAATAAAGAACAAGCGGAAGCAGCTTTAAGTGATATAAATTCATGTACAAAAGTTGTAGCAGGTGCGGGAACCGGAAAAACAACAATAATATCAAAACGTTATGTAAAACTTGTGCAAGATTTGTTAAAAGAGGGAATAAAAAATCCTGTTGAACGTATTCTTGTTATTACTTTTACGGAAAAAGCCGCAATTCAAATGAAAGAAAAAATATTTGAACAATTAAAAGAAAATGAGATTAATTTCTTTGGACAAACAGACGAGATTTCGACAATTCATGCTTTTTGTTCAAAGATTTTGAAAAAACATGCAATAGAAGCAAAGCTTTCTCCTAATTTTAAACTTGCAAATGAGGGAGAACTTTCGGATATTTATATGACAATTATTGAAAAAATTAAACAGGGCGAATATTTTACATTTGAGCATATAGAAGAAATATCAGAGTATTTAGGCTGCAGCTCTGATGTTTTAAAAATAGAAAATTTATCCGAATTGACTGTCATAACAGGACTTGATTTGTTATTTAATGAAAATATTTTTTATATAATAAAGCAGGTTAAATCATTAGGACTTTCGCCAAAAGACTTTTTGGATAAAACAACGGAAGCAATCCAAAAATTTTCGCAAATTGTAAAAAATCTTCCTTTAGATACAACAGAATCAAAAAATTTTCATATATCAATTTGGGAATCAATGCTTAAAAACTATGCTCCCAAATACGAGGATTTTGAAATACTTTTTGATAAAATTCTTGATGCCAAAAATCCGGTAAGAATGAATAAATGCAGAAATAATCCAGAAAAATGGACTTTTGCTGATGGATTTCCGGAAAACATTGACAAATTTAATAAATTAGAAATTTATTTGACTAAGGTTATTGCTTTTATTTATGCAATTTATCAAAATATTTTAGAAGAAAATGATATGGCTGATTTTGATGATTTAATTAACAAAACGATAGAAATATTGGAAAAAAATGACGGAATAAGAACTTATTATCAAAAACATTTCAAACATATTATTATTGACGAATTTCAAGATACAAACGGCGCCCAATTAAAATTATTAACCTGTCTTTTGCCTAATGATGCACCTAATATAACTATGGTTGGTGATAAAAAACAATCCATTTATGGCTTCAGATTTGCCAGAATGGAAAATTTAGATATTCTTCAAAATATTATCGAGAAAAAATATAAGAAAAAATATCCTGACATAAAACTCAGAACTAATTATCGTTCAACTCCTCAAATTTTAGATGTAGTAAATTATGTTACAAGAAATGAGCTTAATCTTGATGAAGAAATAGTTTCTCCTAAAGAAGAAACGTATGATGATGCAATAAAAATTTCCGTTATTAATACAAAAAATAATTCAAAATCCATAATAAAAAATAACGAAATCAAATATATGGCACATGAAATTATTAAATATAAAAAAGAAAAAGCCTTGCATTATAATGATTTTGCAATTTTAGTTAAAAACAACAAACAAGCGGATAATATAGAAGAAGAATTTTTAAAATGGGGTATACCTTGTCTGAAAAAAGTAAATACAAACTTTTTTAATAAACCTGTTATTAAAAACATTATTTCAATATTAAAATTTTTGCAAAATATTCATAATGAGTTATATTTTGTCAGAATTTTAAAAATAAAATTTTCCGATAAAGATATTTTTGATTTAAAAACTGATGTTTATAAGTTAACAAGAAATGAAGATTTAAAGAAGTATAATTTTACGGAAAGAATAACTTTTTTAACCGAAAACAATATGTTAAGCAATACTCTTTGTTCCAATGAAATAATTGAATTTGTAAACAAATTATTTGAATTAATATTTTTTATCAACAAAAACAAAAAAACACTTTCCTTAAGAGCTATTTTTAATGAAATTATTACAAGAATAACGCCATACGGTAATTTATCCGAAATGGATGAGAAACTTGCAAATATAGATATATATATTTTCAGAGAAATTATAAACGATTATGCTAAAAAACAACCTTTTGTAAGTATAAAAAATTTCAATGAATATATCGAAACAATTAAAAATGATAAACAAATGGAGCTGCCGACAATAAACGAAGAAAAGATAGATGCGGTGAATATCTTAACAATTCATTCAAGCAAAGGGTTGGAATTTCCTTATATTTTTCTTGCAGGTATTGATGCAAAAGCAGATCAAGACAGAGATACCTCCTCTATTGCACTTGAAATGAATTTTGAGCAAAATGTTTTATACGGATTAATGATAAAAAAAATTGTTAATGATGAAAATCCTAAATATTCACTCTATAAAACATTATTAAAACAGGAAAAATCAAAAGCGGAAAAATTGAGATTATTTTATGTTGCATTAAGCAGAGCTAAAAAATATCTTAATGTAATAAGTTATACGGACGGGCTAAAACCTGTTGATTATATTGAAAATTTACAAGCAGCTTTTCCTAATGCTGTAGAAATAATAGATGCTGATGAAATAGAACTTGAAAAACAGGAATTATTTATTCCTTTATTAGAAGAAAAAAATATATCCGATGAAAAGAAGAAGGCTTCTAATGAAATTGTAAAGGAGGAAAAAATAACCTTTAGCTTCAGTAAAATTCATACTTTTAATAATTGTCAGAATGAATTTCTTCTGCAATATAAATACGGTTTTCCAAAGCTTGAAAATAAAAACCAATCTTTTCTTATGGGGAGTATTGTTCATAATTTGATTTATTTATCGTTCTTAAATAAAAAAGTTTTTACCAATGAAGAAATTCAAAGTTATTTAAAAAATACTGATTTATCGGATGACAAATTATCGGCTATTTTTAATATTTATAAACAATTTGCGAATAGTAAATATACAGAATATTTAAGTCAAAATAATTTGCAGGAATACGGTTTTGATTTTAATTATGACGGTACAAATTTCAAAGGTG
>JAEEGL014753271.1_pt1 | contig 10232 bp, 11 predicted proteins | sample 9134231 | NCBI WGS metagenome assembly JAEEGL01 (sample SAMN16246548, study PRJNA631951) | gut metagenome | biome: gut microbiome; feature: rumen; material: fiber-attached | host: Bos | place: Iran: Karaj | collected 2018-10 | reverse complement strand
CACTTTTTTCTTTTTGACGAGCACATTTTATCTTTTTAGTATCAAATGATACTTCGTATTCTTTGAATACTTCTTTAATTGTTTCTAAAGCTTTTTCTTCGCTATTATTCTTTTGACTAAGGTGAGTTAATAATATTTTCTTAGTATTATCACCTATTAGTTTTGCTAAATAGATAGAAGAATCTCTATTAGATAGATGCCCATACGAACCCATAACTCTGTCTTTTAACCATTTAGGATATGGTCCATGTAATAACATTTCTATATCATGGTTACTTTCAAATAGGTATACGTTTTTATTTTTAAGTAATTCGAAGTTTTTCTGATTAATATATCCAGTATCCGTTAAGTAAACTAATGATTTACCATCTGAAGTAAGAATAAAACTTCGGGAATCATGAGAATCATGAGATGTTTTTATTATATCTATGTTAATGTCATCTAATTCTATTTTTTTATCATATAATATTATTTTTTCGTAGTTGGCTAATTCTGGTATTTCTGCATACATAATTGGACTTAAGCAAATATATGGTTTATATTTTTTTATTAAATTTGGTAATGCTTTTATATGGTCATTATGTGTATGAGTTATTAACACATAATCTATATCTTCTATTGCAACAGAAAGCTCAGAAAGTTTTTCTTTAATGTACTTTACTGTAGTTCCAATGTCTAGAAGTATTTTATGTTTGTTTGTCTCTACATAAGTTACATTTCCTTCTGAGCCACTTGCTAATATACATGTTTTCATTATTGCCATAGTTTCAATGGGTTAAATGAGTGCCCACCATTATATGGAGGTCCAGTGAATACTCCAAAGTGTAAGTGAGTTCCAAAAGCATTACCTGTATGTCCCATTGCGCCAATTCTTTCTCCTCTAGCAACTCTTTGTCCTGGAGATACATAAAATTTAGAAAGGTGAGCATAAACTGTGTAGTATCCATTATCGTGTTGTAATACAACATTTATACCAGCTGCTCCACCTACCATACCTCCCCATTGGGCTTGTACGACTACTCCATCTAAAGATGCGTAAATTGGTGAACCAAATCCTGTTCCAGAAATATCTATACCATCATGTAAAGTACCCCAACGATATCCATATGGAGAAGTTAATACGTAAGGTGTGTTTGTTGGCCAACCCCATGTTGCTCCATTATCTATTTGAGATCCTCTAATATCGACTACGTCTTCTCCTCCATCACCTGAAGGTGGTGCTACATATTTTTTAGTTCCTCTAACAACTATTTCATCAGTGGCAGCTTTTATAACTTGACTGTTTTCAATTCTAACTCCTTCATTCTTAGCTCCATTTAAGAATTGTACTCGAGAAGTGATTCTGTTTATTCCATTTTCGCCTTTTTGTTTTACTTTTTTATAAGAAGTATATTGAGTTGAGTCATATTCTTCTACAACTTTATATTGTTCTTCTGTATCTTCAACAACTAATTCTTCGTAAACTAATGTTACCATTGGCTGAATTAATGATACGTTTACAGTTTGACCGATTGCTAATAGAGCTTCACTGCTATCGATTTCATCGTTAGCTATTATTAACTCACTTGTACTAAGTTTATTAGCATAAGCTATAGAGTCAACTGTATCTCCTTGAATAACGGTATATTCCTTCTTTTCACTATTTTCGCCAAATAATAATAGTTTTGTTAATTCGTTTGTATCAGTATATATTTTTTCATCTACACTTATATATGCTTCTTTTTCAGATATATTTTGATCAAAATACATATTCTCAATTATATATCCTGTATCAACTATTTCAGGTTGGTTTTCATCTATGTATTGTTTATATCTATCGTCTCCAACAAAGGTTTTAACATAGTTTACTACAGCTTCTTTAAATACATTTCTATCTAGTACATTTACATATATTGGTGCTTCTTTAGTATCTTTACTTTTTATAATAATATTATATCCTTTAACAGTAAATTCTTTTTCTTTTTTTATTCTATCGTATACTGTTTTTATTGGAGTTACATTATCATCGTATGTATTTACTTTTACTATTTCAAATCCTTTAGGTGGATAAACATTTTTTACATTATATTGTTTCTTTATAGATGTTTGTTCTTTGTTTATCATCGAGTATAATTGTTGTTTTGAATTAATAAGTCCTAGTTTTTCACCATCTAAATATACTTGATATCTTACTGTTGGTAAATCATATGACTCTATATTTAAAAAGTCTAGAGTCATTAATAGAACTATTAATAAAGTTAATATAATACATGTTATTATTCCCTTTTTATTATTCATATTCATTCTCCTCGTTAGTAGCGAGATAATTTCTAAAATTACTCATATTAAGTTCAAATAGTAATTGGAATTTTCCAGTTGAACCTTTACGATGTTTAGCAATTATTATATCTGCTACAACATTTTTTTGTTTATCTAGTTGTTCTTTTGCTTTGTAATAGTCATTTCTATTAATAAATAGAACGATATCTGCATCTTGTTCTATTGAACCTGATTCACGTAAGTCACTAAGCATAGGACTTTTATCTTCTTTTCTTTGCTCTACAGAACGTGATAGTTGGGCTAAAGCTATTACTGGTACTTTTAATTCCATAGCCATCGTTTTTAATGAACGTGATATGTCTGCTACTTCTTGTTGACGTGATTCAGGGCGACGTCCTCCACTAGTTACTAATTGTAAGTAGTCGATTATTACTAGTCCTAATCCTTCTTCAGAATTTGCTAATCCACGACATTTAGCTTTTATTTCTGCTGCAGTAATGGATGCATCGTCTACTATTTGGATATTTGTTTCTGCTAGTTGACTATTTGCTTCATTTATTCTTTTCCAATCATCATGATCTAATTTCCCTGTTTGTATTTTATAGGAATCAACTTGGCCTACAGCAGAACGCATTCTATTAACTAATTGTTCTGCTGGCATTTCTAAGTTAAATATAGCTACAGCTTTTTTAGTATTTTGTGCGGCATAAGTAGCTATATTAAGAGCAAAAGCTGTTTTACCCATACCAGGACGGGCAGCAATAATTATCATTTCGCCTTCGTGTAAGCCAGCTGTAGCTTTATCAAGGTCATAGAATCCAGTTGGTATTCCTGTCATATCTGTATTATCTTTAGCACGTTTTTCTAAGTTTTCTTGGGCTATAGCTATAGCATCTTTTATATGTATAAATTCTGTGTTTTGTCTTTCTTTTACGATATTTAATATCTTTTTTTCAGCATCATCTAAAATATTAGTTACTTCTTCATTTTCATCATAAGCTGTAGTTACAATATTTGTTGCTGTATCTATTAAATTACGCATAAGTGTCTTTTCTTTTACTATTTTTATATAATAATCTAAATTAGCTGATGTAGCTTCTCTATCTATTATATCACTTATGTATTCTATTCCACCAACTGCATTTAAATCATTTCTTTTTTCTAATTCATTAATTAAAGTAGTTGTATCTAATGGAGTTTTATTGTTATAAAGACTTCTTATAGCTTCGAACAACTTTCTGTTTTGGTCACTATAAAACATTTCGGGATATAAGTCTTCACATATTTTATTTAAGGCATTTTTATTTAAAAATGCAACACTTAGTATACTTGCTTCAGCATCTAGGTTTTGAGGCATTTTTCTTGCTGGCATTTTATCACCTTATTTCTTTAAAGTAATTTTTATTATCCCTTTTACTCTTTTATGAAGATTTAGTTCTACGTTATGTGTTCCAAGACAATCAAGTGGATGATCTAAAACTATTTTCTTTTTATCAATATCAAAGCCTATTTTTTTTAATTCTTCGCATATTTGTTTTGAAGAAACTGTTCCAAACACTTTGTCTTTTTCTCCAGTTTTAACTTTTATAGTTATTTCTTTATCTTTTAATTTATTTGCAATATTTTGACATTTTTCTACTAGAGCATCTTCTTCTTGTTTTTTAATGTTTAGTTCTTTAGCTAATCTTTGTCTTGAGTTTTCAGTTGCTGCAACAGCTAAACCATTTTTTATCAAGTAGTTATTAGCGTATCCGTCACTAACATCGATTATTTGGTCCTTTTTTCCTTGTTTTTTAACATCTTGTAATAATATTACTTTCATATTAAATCTCCTTTCAAAAGGTCTTGTATTACATTATACCAAAAATATTATAAATAATAAATACTTTGACTTAAGTGTAAACTTGGTACAAACTAGACATTTTCTTAGTTCTTTGGTGTTATAATTGAATAAGGAGTGATTGTATGTTAAGTGGAAAGAAAATCTTTATACTTGGGTGGGCAAGAAGTGGATTTGAGGCTGCTAAGCTAGTTGCAAAAAGCAACACTGTGTTTATTACAGATATTAAAGAACAGGAAGAAAGCCAAGTTAAAGAATTAACGAAATTAGGTGTAAAATATAAAATATGTGATGATCCAAAAGATTATCTTGATGATTCTTATGATTTACTTGTTAAAAATCCAGGTATTAAATATAATCATGAAACTGTAATTAAAGCAAAGGAACTAGGAATTCCAGTTATAAATGAAGTTGAACTTGCATATAAATTTTTAAATAAGAAGGCTAATATTATTGGTGTTACAGGAAGTAATGGGAAAACAACAACTGTTACTTTAATTCATAAATTTTTGGAAGAAGATAATAGAAAGGCTTTTTTAGGCGGTAATATAGGTTTACCTTTTTCTAATTTTGTATTAGATGTTAAGGATGATGATTTTGTAGTTTTAGAAATTAGTGATCATCAGTTATGTGATATGTATGATTTTAAAACTAATGTAAGTGTTTTAACTAATATATTTCCAGTTCATATTGATTTTCATGATAGTTATGAAAGGTATAAAGAGATTAAAAAAAGAATATTCAATAATCATACCAATAAAGATGTTGCAATTATAAATTATGATAATAATGAAGCTATGAATATTACTAAGGATATAAAGAGTACTAAGTATTATTTTTCTAGAGTAGATAAGAAAAAATGTTATTTGGATAATGGTGATATTTATTATGATGGAAATTTTGTAATTAGTTGTGATGATATTAAATTAAAAGGTGTTCATAATTATGAAAATATTATGGCTGCCATTACTGCTGTAAAATTATATGATGTAAGTAATGAAAGTATTATCTCTGTATTAAAAAAATTTGGTGGAGTTGAACATAGAATAGAATATGTTGATACAATAGATGGTGTTAGTTATTATAATGATAGTAAAGCTACTAATTGTGAATCTACTAAAATTGCTTTAAACTCATTTGATAAACCTATATTACTTATATTAGGTGGATTAGATAGAGGTCATTCTTTTTATGATTTGGATGAATCTATTAAGAATGTAATATATGTTGCTTGTTATGGTGAAACTAAAGCTAGAATTAAAGAATATTGTAATAATAAGGGTATAGATTGTGGAGTTTTTGATAATTTAAAAGAAGCGACGATTGCTTGTTATGAGAAGGCAATCAGTGATGAAGTAGTATTATTAAGTCCTGCGTGTGCTTCTTGGGATCAATATAAATCATTTGAGGATAGAGGTAATGAATTTAAAGATATTGTTAAGAGTTTTAAATGATTGTTGATAAATAATTAGTTATAAACAAGAAGGAGGTTTATGATGAATATTAAAAATTATAAACATATTTATTTTATAGGTATTGGTGGTATCAGTATGAGTGGTATTGCTGTAATACTAAAAAAAAGTAATTATATAGTTAAGGGTTCTGATAGTGTTAAGTCTAATCAAACAGAGTGGTTAGAAAAACAAGGGATAAAAGTTAATATAGGTCAAGTTGCTAATAATATAACTAAGGATATAGATTTAGTTGTATATACTGCAGCAATTAAAGAAGATAATCCTGAATTAGTTAAAGCTAGAGAATTAAATATACCTACGATTGAAAGGGGTGGCTTTTTAGGAGAATTAACCAAATTATATAAAGATACGATAGGTATTGCTGGTACTCATGGTAAGACTAGTACTACTAGTATGGTTTCTTATTCTTTTATAGAAGCTGGATTAGATCCTACTATACAAGTTGGTTCTGTATTGGATTTGATAGATGGTAATTATAGAGTAGGAAATAGTGATTATTTTATAATTGAAGCATGTGAATATCATGAAAGTTATTTAAATTTCAAACAAAGAAGTGCTATAGTTTTAAATATTGATGATGATCATTTAGATTATTTTAAAACTTTAGATAATATTGTTAATAGTTTTATAAAGTATGTTTCTTTATTACCTAGTGATGGTTATTTGGTTTTAAACAGAGATGATGAAAGATGTTATTCTCTTAGAAATCATACTAAAGCTAAGGTTATTTCTGTAGGAAAGAATAATAACGCTGATTGGTATTATGACAATGTTATATATGACGAAGAGGGATATCCTACTTACGATGTTTATCATAATAATAAGTATTTAGATAAAGTAACATTAAGAGTAACTGGATTACATAATGTTTTTAATAGTTTGTGTTCTATTGCTTTATGTAGTGAATATGGAATAGATATAAATACTTTAAAAAATGCACTAATAAAGTTTCATGGTGCTTCAAGACGTATGGAATATAAAGGATTGTTTAATGGAGCTAGAGTATTTGATGATTATGGACATCATCCAACGGAAATAAATGCGACTGTAGATGGAATAAAAAATATGAAATATAATGAATCTTGGGTAGTATTTGAAGCTCATACTTTTAGCAGGTTAGTTGCTCATTTAGATGAGTTTGCTAATTCTCTTTCTAATTTTGATCATATTGTTATTATGGATATATATCCTGCTAGAGAAACCAATATTTATAATGTAAAAGAAGAAGATTTAATAGAAAAAATAAACAAATTAGGTAAAGATGCTATACATATATCTTCTTATGATGAAATAGTTAATTATCTCAAAAAAGGTGTTAAAAAGGGCGATTTAATATTGACTTTAGGTGCTGGTAATGTAACTAAGATAGCTTCTAAATTAATTGATTACATATAAAAACCAATTCAACTTGATGAATTGGTTCTTTTATTTTACATATGGTATTAATGCCATATATCTTGCCCATTTAATTTGTTTGGCAATGTGTCTTTGATGTTTTGCACATGCACCTGTCATACGACGAGGCATTATTTTTCCTTTTTCATTAATATATTTAGAAACTATCATAACATCTTTATAATCTACACTTTTACCAGCACACATTTGGCAAACTTTTTTCTTTTTACGATAAAACTCAGCCATATTATTTCCTCCTTCTTAGAAAGGTAAATCATCATCACTTAAAGCTACTTCATCACCAAAATCTTTAAATGGATCTTCGCTTATATCTGTTGTAGCTATATCTGATGATACATCTCCCATATTTTCATTTGGTTGTGGAGTAAAATCATTAGATGAAGTTTTTTGGAATCCTCCTGAACCTCCTTTTGGTGTTAAGAATTCTATTCTATCAGCTTGAACTTCTGTTACATATCTACGATTTCCGTCTTGTCCATCAAAACTGCTAGTTCTGATACTTCCTTCAACACCTATTTGGTCTCCTTTATGGCAATACTTTGCTAGATTTTCTGCTTGAGCACGCCATACACGGCAATTGATAAAATCTGCTTCTCTTTCTCCTCCTTGTGGAGTAAAAGGTCTATTAATTGCTAAGGTAAATGTTGCTACACTTACACCACTTGATACAGTTCTTAATTCGGGATCTCTTGTTAATCTTCCTACTAATTCTACTCTATTCATTTATTCTACTCCTCATCTAATTTAATAATTAAATGTCTAATAATATTTTCATCTAATAATGCTTTACGATTGAATTCTGCTTCAGCTTCTTTTGGAGCTTCAACTTGCATTAGATAATAATAACCGTTAATTTCTTTTTTTATTGGATAAGCGAATTTTTTTTCACCAAGTTCTTTAAATTCTAAAACTATTCCTTTTTCATCAGTAATAATTTTTTTCATTGCATCTGCAGTTTTAGAAACTTCTTCTTTTTCCATTGTTGCCTTAACGATAAACATTATTTCATATTTGTTCATTATTACACCTCCTTATGGTCTATTCGGCTTTGTAGTCATACAAAGCAAGGAGTAATTCCTTACTCGATATGTATTATAGCATTCAAATGTTTTATTGTAAACATTTATTAATAGTAATTTACTTCCTTTGTTAATGTTAATGAAGGATACTCTTTTTTTAATTCACTAAACATAGGTTGATTATTTGCAAATTGTAATGATGTCTTTCTTATGTCTATATATTCTTTTTTTGGTTTTATATCATATTCTTCTTCAAATAGTCTAGAAAAATAGTTTTGTACTTCTCCTTTGTATCTTTCTTCTGCAGGCATTTTATTTCTGCTTTCTAATTGTCTAATCATTTCTTCTATTCTGACAATCTTTCTATCATGTTCAATTTGCCATTCAATTTCTAACTCTTTATTAATTCCTTTGCTATTGGCAAAAGGATTAATTGTATAATATAGTCTATCTAGTTCTAAGAAAAGCTTTTCTATTTCTTTATCTCTTCTCGTATAGTTTTGTAAGTATTTATATAGTTTTATATATGGTTTTGGTTTTGTATAGTTGAAATCATATATATTAAAGCTTTCTTTTTCAGGTGTTATACCAGTAACTGTTATTCCTTCATAATTATTATTATTGTTTATTATTGTTATATCATAATTGTTTTTTTCTCTATTAATTATTTCCATCGCTCTATAATAAATATTATATATTGCTGCTTCTCTATATAAATGTATATTAGATAGTAATTCTCTATCTTCTTTATTTAGTAAATATTTACTTAAAGCTGAAAATTCTAAATCTATTATGCTTTTAATTATTCTTATATAGTTATAATCTATTTTTTTAGAATATACCTTTAATAATTCATTCAATTCTTCTAAAGTTGGTATTCTTTTAATTGTGTTATTTTCTGTCGTCATTTCCATTCCCCCAATGCGATTTATTATATCAATTATTTATTTTTTCCACAAGAAAAAAGACTATAATAGTCTTAAAGGTTTGATAAAGTTTGACTAACTTGTGAATCAGAAGATTCATTACTCGCAGTAACGTTATTAATATGATCATACATATTTAAGACGTTTTGATAGAATACTTCATAGCTCTTTCTTAGTTCTTTATACCTTTCTGAAGAAGTATCTGCTCCACTACTTTGCCATGATTCTCCATATAAAGATCTCATTGTATTATCTATATTTTCAAATATACCCATTATGTTTTCAGCGTTAGTTTTTATATTACTTGCTAAATTTCTTGATTGTCCATAATCACTTTGTGAAAATTCGTTCATATTCTCAGTCCCTTCTATACGTCCATATTTTTAAACATTTTTTTGGCTTCTGTTACATTGTTTTCTTCATTTGTGTTAAATGTACTAGCACCACCAACTATTTTGTTACCCATTTCTTCAATTAGGAGTTTAAATTCATTTAAATTTTTTAATTGAGACTCAACAGCCTCATCAAAAGTATTAGCTGCATCTCCCTTCCATATCGTTTGAAGTTCGCTCTCATTTTTTGTTAAATCATCTATTTGACTCTTTAGTTCCTCTGCAAGATTAAGTGTACTCTTTCCATGTGTTTCCATTTCAGCAGGATCTACATGTATACCGTTTGTCATATTACCATTCATAAATACCATCCTTCCATATTTTTAATATATCATTTTTTATTTTAGTAATAAAGCAAATTTACAAAGCAATTTACATTACTTAATAGCATTTTTTAATCCTAATCCAAGTCCTTCTATAATACTTTGAAGATTCTCTTTAGTAGTTACTCCATTAATTGCTGAGATAATTACATTATTTCTTATTATCAATGTTACTGGAGTTGTTGATAAATCGTTTTTAGAATTACCTGCTGTTGGAAGAGAAATAAGTTTTTGATATAGTGTCTGATTTTTAACTGTATATGGTGTTTTAATATCAGTTGTTTTTTCTTCATTATTTTCTTCTTTATTTGGTTCACTAGGTAATTCTTCTAATTCTTGTGGTTTTTCAAGTTCTTTTGGTGGGCCTTCTAAATCATCATGTTTTTTAGGTTCGCTTGGTGGTTCTTCTAGATTTTTTTGTGCATCTGGTTCACTTGGTATTTCATCAGTTGTTTCTTCTATTTTATTAGTTTCTGTTGTTATTTCTTTCGTGGATGCTGCTTCTTCTATAATACTACTGATGTTTATATTTAATGAACTCATTACATTATTAACTTTTTCAATAATTTCATCTAATCTTAT
>JAEEGL014342357.1_pt1 | contig 10232 bp, 9 predicted proteins | sample 9134231 | NCBI WGS metagenome assembly JAEEGL01 (sample SAMN16246548, study PRJNA631951) | gut metagenome | biome: gut microbiome; feature: rumen; material: fiber-attached | host: Bos | place: Iran: Karaj | collected 2018-10 | reverse complement strand
TAAAGAAGACAGACGGGACAGGAGAGACAGGGGAGACCGAAACGACAGGAGAGACAGAGCCCGGCGACAGATCGGAGCTCGACTATCTCATCGAAAAGGCCAAGGCCCTCGTTGAAGACGATCACACTCCCGAGACCTTTGACAGGGTAAAGGAAGTGCTGGAAGCGGCGGAAGCCCTGCCCGGGGACGCTGATCAGGAGACGATAGACGAGCTGGCAAAGGCTTTGGACGACGCGATGGACTCCCTTGAGAAAAAGGGATCTGAGATCCCCGCTGCCGGTAAGGACGATCTTATCCGCATCATCGAGCAGGCAAAGGCTCTTAAGGAGGAGGAATATACTCCCGAATCCTACGCTAATCTGATCAAAGCCCTTGAGAAGGCCGAAGCGCTTCCCGAAGACGCCGATCAGGAGGCCGTGGACGCCGCGGCCAAGGCTCTGTCCACCGCGATCGCGGCCCTCAAGGAGATCCCCAAGGTCGATACGAGCAGGCTCGAAGAGGCGATCGACAAGGCCGAAAAGCTTGAAAAAGACAAATATACCGAGGGATCTCTTGATCTTCTGGATCTCGTGCTCAGCGGAGCGAAGACCGCTCTCGGCTCCGACGATCAGGAAGAAGTCGATAAGGCCCTGCACACCCTGAACAAGTTCCTCGAAGGTCTCGAAGAGAGATCGCCCATTCCCTTCACCGACGTGGTAAAGGACGACTATTTCTACGATGCCGTGGTCTGGGCCTTCACCGCGGATCCCCAGGTGACGGACGGAACGAGCGAGACCACCTTCAGCCCGAAGAACACCTGCACCAGAGCCCAGGTGGTGACCTTCCTCTGGCGCGCTCAGGGCTGCCCCGAGCCCGAGACCAAGGCCAATCCCTTTACCGACGTGGCCGAGAACGACTGGTTCTACAAGCCGGTCCTCTGGGCGGTCGAGAAGGGCATAACCGACGGTACGAGCCCGACTACCTTCAGCCCCAAGAGCACCTGCAGGAATTCCCACATCCTGACCTTCATCTACAGGGCGGTGGGCGAGCCCAACAAGACCGGGCAGGGCAGCTGGTGGAGCGACGCCTTCAACTGGGCCAACTTCGGCGGCCTTCTCACCGGCTCCTACAGCGGGGAGTACGACGTGAACGCCGAGTGTCCGAGAGCGAATGTCGTCTATTATCTCCATCAGATGAACAAATAGAGCTGATCTCCTAAAAAGTAATGACGAAAGACCGCCCTTCGCGGCGGTCTTTTCATATGCCCGAAAGCAGCGTAGGTCATCCTGCGGGTCACGCTTCGCTCTAAGCGTCCGATCTCTTGATATAGATCAAAGCTATAACCAACTAAAGATAAATACGATTTGCAAATACCAGCACGCCGCATTACAATCATAAACAAGTTTTTAAGAAAGGAAACGGACATGAAGAGTCTTAAAGCGAAGATGATGGATATGGCGATGCGCATGAGCGGATGCGTCCCGGACTGAAGGGCCTGCGCTCTTTTGAGCGTGTGCGCGTATGATGTTCCGGGAGGCTGAAGAGCTTCCCCTTTTTTATGCCTTGAATGGACCTTTAATATGATAGTTATCGAAAACCTTGAAAAACACTTTATCACCAAAGACGCCAGCGTCCGGGCCGTGGACGGCGTGAGCCTCACGATAGAAGACGGCGAGGTCTACGGGATCATGGGTTACTCCGGCGCCGGCAAGAGCACCCTGGTCCGCTGCCTGAACTTCCTCGAGATCCCCGAGAGCGGCAGCATAGAGATCTCGGGCTTCGGAAGATTCGTCAGCGACGCCGGCAGGCTGTACAGAGAAGAGCAGAGCGGCCGCAGGGCGGTAGCCGAGAAGGAGCTGAGGCAGCTGCGAAGATCGATAGGGATGATATTCCAGCATTTCAATCTCCTCGACCGCAGCACCGTCTTCGACAACATCGCCTACCCCCTGAAATACTGCGGCAAGTCTAAGGAAGAGATCGCCGCCAGGGTCGACAGCCTGCTGGAGCTCGTAGATCTCACCGACAAGAGGAACGCCTATCCCAGCCAGCTGTCGGGCGGGCAGAAGCAGAGGGTCGCCATCGCCAGGGCCCTGGCGAACGATCCGAAGATACTGCTCTCGGACGAGGCTACCTCGGCCCTCGATCCCGAGGCGACGGAGTCGATCCTGCAGCTCCTCAAGGATCTCAACAAAAAGCTGGGCCTCACGATAGTGATCATCACCCATGAGATGGCCGTGATCAAGGCGATATGCAGCCGGGTCGCGGTCATGGAGGGCGGAAAGGTGGTCGAGGAAGGTCCGGTCTACGAGGTCTTCTCGGCTCCGGAGCGCGAGATCACCAGAAGGTTCACCGAGGCCTCCTCGGGCCTGGGCAAGATAGGCAAGCTCGTGGAGAGCGGGGCGGTGGAGCTGGGCAGCAGTCCCGAAAAGAAGCTCATACGCTTCACCTACACGAAGGACACGGTCGGAAGGCCGCTGATCTCGACGGTCTCAAGGCAGTTCGGCGTGGACGTCAACCTGCTGCTGGCCAACGTCGACGTGGTCGCGGACCGGGCCCTGGGCGGCATCGTGGCGGAGATCTCGGGCAGCGGCGCCGACGTGGCCGCGGCCCTCGAGTACATAGGCTCCTGCGGGGTCAGGGCGGAGGTGATCGAAAATGTTTGAAGCGATAAAAGGGACCTTCCCCAATGTGGTCAATTACTGGGACCGCTTCATCGACAGCATGGAGGCGACGTTCCAGATGTTCTTCATCGCCGGCCTCATAACGGTGCTGATAGGAGGCTGCTTCGGCATCCTGCTGATAGTGACGAAGCCCGGCGGCATCAAGCCGAACAAGCCCGTCCACACGGCGCTCGAGGTCGTGACCAACGTCTTCCGCTCCATACCCTTCATCATACTGCTGATCTTCCTCATCCCCTTCACCCGCCTCATAGTCGGCACCTCGATAGGGGTGAGGGGAGCGGTGGTCCCGCTGGTGTTCGGCGCGGTGCCTTTCTTCACCAGGCAGGTGGAGAGCGCTCTCTCGGACGTCGACCCGGGCAAGGTCGAGGCGGCGAGATCCATGGGCAGCGGTACCCTCGGCATCATCTTCCGGGTCTATCTTAAGGAAGCGCTGCCGGACCTGATCCGGGTCCTCACCATCACCGCCATCTCCACCATCGGCCTCACCACCTCGGCGGGCGCCGTCGGGGCCGGCGGGATAGGGAGCTTCGCCATCAACTACGGGCAGAACATGCATTATCAGGATATAGTGAACCTCTGCGTCATCATACTGCTGGTCATCGTCTCGATCATCCAGATCACGGGCAACACCCTGGCGAGGCGCACGTACAACAGAGAGCTTTTTAAGAAATAAGGAAAAAGGAGAAAGAGAAATGAAAACCATCAAAAGATCTGCGGCTCTGCTGCTCGCGCTTTGCCTCATATTTGCCCTCGCCGCCTGCGGAGGCAGCAAGGAGGAGGCGGAGCCTGTCAAGATCGGCGTTCCCAGCGACGCCACCAACCAGGCGAGGGCCATCAGCCTGCTCGAGACCGCGGGCCTCATCGAGGTCGACGACGCGGCCGGCTTCACCCCGGAGCTTAAGGATATAACGAAATACATATACAATATCGAGATCGTGCCGGCGGCCGCCAACACCCTCGTCGCCACCCTCGACGACTACGGCGCCTCCACCATCAACGGCACCTACGCCGTGCCTGCGGGCCTCAGTCCCACTGAGGACGGCCTCATCACCGAGGTGCAGGACAGCGGCTCGGGCAATCCCTTCATCAACGTGATAGTCGCCAGGACCGAGGACAAGGACAACGAGGACTATAAGAAGATCGTCGAGGCCTATCAGACCCAGACCATCGCCCAGTACATACTCGAAAAGAACAGCGGCTCCTCCAGACCGGCCTTCGATTACGACCCGAACTACAGCGTGCCGGAGGACTACGTGAGCAGCCTCGAGGGCTACAAGTCTTCGCCCGAGGGCAAGAAGAGCGTAAAGCTGGGCGTCTGCGGCTCCGGAGACGTGTGGAGGGCGGTGCAGAAGGTCCTCGACGACGAGAACAGCGGCATCTACGTCGACGTGATCATCTTCGACGCCTACAATCTTCCCAACGAGGCCCTGAACAGCGGTGAGATCGACCTCAACGCTTTCCAGCACATCGCGTATCTGAACTCCGAGATCCAGTCGCAGGGCTACGACCTGACGCCCATAGGCAACACCAGCTGCGCTCCTCTCACCCTTTATTCAAAGAAAGCGAAGACGCTCGACGATCTCAAAAAGCTCGCGGGCCTCAAGGCAAAGTAGCAGTTCTTCCTCTTTAAGGACCGTCCTGTCGCGGTCCCCGGTTTTGGACCGTCCCCTAAAAGGGACGGTCTTTCTTTGCCCGGAAAAGACGGCGCGGGCAGCCGAAAGTTTATTTTTACCGCTTTTTGATATATAATCAAAAATACCGACATTTCCGCTTCCTCTGCCGTTATATATATGTAAGGAGCTTGCCATGAGCGGGACCGTGAGGCCGGGGCCCACCGGCTTTGAAGATCTCTACGACAGACACTGGAAATATGTCTGGCGCCTTTGTCTCACCATGATGAAGAACGAGGCCGACGCCGAGGACTGCGCCGAGGACGTCTTCGTCAAGGTCCTTACCGGGGATTTCGCCTTTAACGACGAGACCCACGAGAAGAAGTGGCTGGCGGTGACCGCCATGAATCTCTGCAAGGACAGGCTGCGCGCGGCGAGCCTCAGGGCCGCCTCAGACATAGACGAAGAGCCCGACATCGCGGCGCCGGAAGAGAACGGCGGCGATATCCTTGAGGCGGTACAGGCCCTGCCCGAAAAGTACCGGCATGTCGTGTGGCTCTTCTACTACGAGGGCTATCAGGCGGACGAGATCGCGCAGATGCTGGACAGGCCCCCCTCGACGGTGAGAAACCAGCTGCGCGACGCCAGGGAGAGGCTCAAAAAGGTTTTGGGAGACGACGGATATGGAGACTGAAGATAGGAACAAAATAAGAAACGCGGTCGATGCTCTCGAGCCCCCGGAGGGCGCCAAGGAGAGGATGCTCGCGCGCGCATATGAAAAGGCCGCGGCTCAGGGCAGGGAAGAGGTACAGGCCGCAGCGGCGCCTCAGGGCAGGGCGCGGAGCTTCAACAAAAGGGTCATGAGATGGGCGCTCCCCGTCGCCGCCTGCTTCGTCGCGGTGATAGCGGGAACTGCCATAAGGAGCAGCAGGCTCCCCGCCGAAGGGCCGCTCGCTTCGCCTGGGCCCGGCGCCTCGGAGCCCGCGGGAGCTTTATCCGGCCAGCAGGGCAGTACCCAGCTGGTCAATCCCGTCGTCAGCATGGCCTCCGCGGCCGAAGTCAGGGAAAAGACCGGCATCGCCCTGAAGATCCCGGCCGAAGCCTCGGATGTCGACTACGCGGTGATAAACGGCGAGTTGGCCCAGGTGAAGTTCGAATACGGCGAATATGCCTATTGCCTGAGGGCCTCAAAAAGCGATGAGGACTTCTCGGGCCTCTACGGCGAGGTGGCTTCAGAGGAAGAGCTCGACGGCGCTAAGCTCGAGACCGTCGACGTTTCCGGCAGCCTCTGGCAGAGACTGAGCTGGAGCGAAGGGGACGCGCGCTTCATCCTCAGCGGCGAGGCCGGCGAGAGCGGCCCGATCAGGCAGCTGTATGATATCATAAAAGGCCTCTGATGGCCTGCGCCGTGATGGCCTCTTAAGGGCTGGGAACCGGGCCTTAAGAAGACGCGACAATATTTTGAAAATATTTCAAAACGCGGCGACATTTGCCCGTTCCCGATCGTTATATGTACGAAACACAAAACAAACGATGTCTAATCCTCAAAACTTATAGACCATATACAACAAAGTCCCGAAAGGGAGAAAGGAAAAGCCCGGCGCGGACCGGGCAGGAAGAAAAAATGAAGAACAGGTTTTCCAGGATCTTTACAACGGTGATCCTCACGATGACTCTGATGGCGGCGGCAGTGATGCCGGTAATGGCGGATGATATCCTCATCGCCCCCGCTCCCGAGGCAGTCCTTCCCACCGCGACCTATGAGCTCGTCATCAACGGCGAGCCCAGCGGCATCAACGCCTGTGTATACGTGCCCGTGCGCGCGACCGCCGAGGCCCTCGGCTACATCGTCGACTGGGAGCCTGTCGAAAAGGCCGTCATCCTCGACAACGGCGTCATGCACGCCAAATTCTGGGTCGGCGTCGACAGCTATCAGGTCAGCGTCAGCGGCGGCGAGACTCTCGGCATGAGCGCTCCCTTCAGCCTCGGCATGCCTCCCGTGGTCGCAAAAGGCCTCAGCTATGTTCCCGTAGCGCTTTTCGAAGCTCTGGAGGGAATGGAAGAAGGCGCCTTCACCTTCGAAGGAAACAAGCTCGTCATCGAGACCAAAGCGGCCGAAGAGCCTGCCGGGCTGCCCGCGATCGGCGTCGCCGGCGGCTGGACCCTCGCTGACGATATGGAGCTCACCGAAGAGCAGAAAGCTTTATTCGAAAAGGCCATGGAGAAGCTCCTCGGAGTCGACTACTATCCCAGTTATTACCTCGGCAGCCAGGTCGTCGCCGGCACCAATCACTGCTTCCTTTGCCGCGCAGCAGTCGCCACCGTTGAACAGCCCACCTGCTACGCTCTGGTCTACATCTATGAAGATCTCGAAGGGAACGCCAGTGTGCTCAGCATACAGGACATCGAGCCTTCCAGACTTAATGAAGAGGGCAGGACAGCCTCGGATATGGCCATCGACGCTCCTCTGCCCGAGATGCCCGGCGGCTGGTCCCTCGTCCAGGACGACGCCCTGACCGATGAGACCAAAGCGATATTCGACGCGGCCCTTGAAGGCCTCGTAGGCGCCAGACACGAGCCTCTGTACCTCCTCGAGACCCAGGTCGTCGCCGGCAGGAACTACTGCTTCCTCTGCCGCAGCACCGCGGTCTACCCCGGAGCCCGGCCCTATTATACCCTGGTCTTCGTCTATCAGGACCTTTCCGGCGCTTCCACTCTCCTGAACATCGCCGATTTCGATTTCGGCGCTCTCTGCGAGTACTAGGGCGCGGATAGATATCGGTCCGCGGCCCGTACTGCCGGCCGTGATTGCTTCAAAGATCTAAGATCGATCCGTACAGAAGGTGACAGATCCGAAGGGGTCTGTCACTTTTTCGTTCCCGATGCCCGCCGCTTCCGGACGCGGGGCGGCAGCGAAGGCTCTCATCTCTCATACATTCTTGAAATAGAGCCTGAAAAGTGATTAAATATCTCTTATGAAAAACATTACGACTTTTTATGCCGACCGGCATGGTCTTCCTGTCAGGTCGGCGGCGCTGCTGATGCTGGTATCGGCGGCAGCGCGCATCGCCGCTCACGCCGGGACGGGCGGAGCGGGCGCCATGACAGTCATCGTCCGTGTGCTGCTTCCCGTTGCGGCTAATCTTCTGCTCGCGCTCCAGCTGCTTCTGATGGCGGACAAGCGGTTCTACGTGACAAGGATACCTGTCGTGTTCTTCGCCGCGGTATTTTTGGACAGGATAATACACCTGGGCGTCTCCCCGGCCATGACGGGCGTGCTCATCGCTCTGACCCTGCTCGAGGCCGTGATATACTGCGCGACCTGCAGGGGAGCCTTCAGGACCTGCCTGTGGGCGCTGCTCTCGTGGATAGTCCCCTGCGGGATCTTCTTCTGCGACCGGCAGTTCCGCCTGCTCTTCATGAACGTCTGGCGCGACAGCAGGGCCATACTCATCGCCGACTGCGCGATAGTGCTCGGCATAGTCATGACCATACTTTCGAGCCGCCCCATGCCTCCGTATAAGGAGGGCGATCCCTACCGCATGAGGCCGGGAGACCGCGTTGACGGCAGGAAGATCAGGACCGGCAATCCCATGGACAGGGTGGCGGGCTTCATCATGCCGCACCGCAACGGGGCCGACAACCATATCCAGTTCTCGGTCGAGTGCTCCGCCATGGAGAGGTACGTCCACCAGAAGAGAAGGGAAGGCCTCAAGCACTTCGGCCTCACCCACGTCATCATCGCCGCCTACGTCAGGTGCGTGGCCGAGCTCCCGGCCCTCAACCGCTTCTTCTCGGGCCAGAAGGTCTTCAGCCACAACGACGTCGAGGTCAATATGATGGTCAAGAAGGAGATGAGCCTGGGCGCCGAGGAGGAGTGCCTCACCGTCCATTTCGACCCGGCCGATACCGCCGCCGACGTCTACAGGAAGTTCGACGAGGGCCTGGCGAGGGTCATGAGCCCCGACGACGGGGGCTTCGACAAGCTGGTCAAGATCCTTAATTACATCCCGGGGCTCCTGTTCCGCTTCGTCGTGCACCTGCTGACCTTCCTCGATTATTACGGCCTGCTGCCGCGGTTCCTGCTCGAGCTCAGCCCCTTCCACGGCAGCATGTTCATCACCTCGATGGGCTCCCTGGGCATACCGCCCATCACCCATCATCTCTACGATTTCGGCAACGTGCCGGTGTTCTGCGCCTTCGGGGCCAAGCGCACCGAGAGGGAGCTCGACAGCGAGGGCAACGTGGTCGTCAGGAAGTATCTGGACATGAACTGGAACACCGACGAGCGCATCTGCGACGGGCATTACTACGCCACGGTCTTCAAGAGGATAAAGCACTACATGGCCCATCCCGAGAAGCTGGACGTGCCGCCCGAAGAGGTCTTAAGAGACATAGACTGAGATACGGACTGATCTGATGAGAAAGGAGAGCGCCGCGGTGTTTCAAAAGCGTCGCGGCGCGAATGGTATTATGACTGCTGACTTCCTTCGCGAGATAGGTATCACTTTTCTGGACGGATCCGATTACTCTCATATAAGTCCACTGCACGCATTCGAGATCCGTCTTAATGAGGATCATTTAGGAATATTAAATGAGGATCTCGAGAATGGTCTCGTGCGGGAAGAGGCAGATAAGTATGCCCGCGAAAAGGCGGAGGAAGATCTGAATGCGCTGAAAAAAGCCGCTTCAGATATTTTCGATAACTATATCTATAAAGATCCGGAATATGAACCATTTGCTCAAAAAATAAAGATAATAAATCTGGATCTCCCGAAGGCACTTGAATCAGCGTTTTATCCTATATCTCTTAATTTATGGTACATGAAATATGCTTCGGCTTATGTTGCGGGCGATGACATAGTATATAATCTGGCGTATAAATACGCGAAACGGGCTCTTGCTGAGTTTGCGTACCTGTCCAGATATGACGAAATAAGGGAGATTATTAAAAAAACAGATCCGAAAGATTCGCAAATAGCTGAAGTCAATACTTATAAAGCTGACGCCAAAGTTATGGAAAGGCTCGAGCGACTGGAAAAAGCAGAGAAAAAGGCGAACGAGTATTATTACAACAAAAGATTTGATGAGAAGATCCGTGAGCATAAGGACAAAACAAGGGAACATGAAGAATTTCTCAACAATTTAAAAAGACAATATGACAGAGACGATTCAAAGGAATTAAAAGATCTCATCCTTAAACTCACCGGCATTCCGCACGCCTTGGACGGAATGGTCGCCTTCACCTACGACGAGATCAAAAAGAGGGACGCCGGCATGGACAAGGACACTTATGTGTCTTTGATCGAGTTCACGGTCAGCTATACAGTGAACAGGGACAGGATAGACTATACCTACGACAGCGGCTATTCCAATCCTCTCTCCAGCTTCGTCTTTGAAAAGAACAACTACAGCCTGCTGGAGAGCGACGCCCAGTGCGCTGCCGTCGCTATCGTTCTCGGACAGACGATAGTCATGAAGCTCAAGGGTGATCCGGACTTTGAGATGGCGGACGTCAGCGCCTCGGGCAGCTACAACACCATCGAGATGAAGATCAGTTACCCCAATATCAACCATCAGGAGGCGATCAGGCTGTTCTGATCATATACCGGACTCTGACTGCCCCCGGCTTTTGCCGCGGGTGTTTTTTTGCTATACTGTGCTTGCGGCCGGCGCCGCGCGTTGATCACGTTTCCCTCTGTTTGGCATGAGGCTCAAGGTATGAATGAAGATCTGATATACAGCATAACTCCCGAAGAAGACGAGAGAGCTAAAGCCCTGCGCGATAAGGACCGGGAGCGCGGTACCGCTCTTAAAGAGCGCCTGGCCGGGGCCTATAATCTGACAGGCCCGATCAGATACGCCGCAAAGGTCAGGGAATACAACCGCAAGGCGAAGAAGCTCAGAGCGGAATAATTGGTATTCGGCTGCCTCATGCATGCTTTGCCCTCCTTGGGGCAGC
>JAEEGL014014668.1_pt1 | contig 10232 bp, 6 predicted proteins | sample 9134231 | NCBI WGS metagenome assembly JAEEGL01 (sample SAMN16246548, study PRJNA631951) | gut metagenome | biome: gut microbiome; feature: rumen; material: fiber-attached | host: Bos | place: Iran: Karaj | collected 2018-10 | reverse complement strand
GGCGAACACGGCATCCCACTCGGCCTGGTTGAGGCTGTACTGCTGGTCATAGACGGCGCGGTCCACGGTGGCGTCAGCCTCGTTCCAGAGGTAGGTTTTGGTCTTGGGTGCGCAGGCGCAGAGCGCCAGCAGCAGAAGGATAGCTGTCTTTCTCATGGTATGGTTGATTTAGAGTTTGTCGTTCTCCACCAGGTAGAAAGTGAGTTCTCCCTTGCAGGCCAGCTTGCCGTCCACATGGGCCTCGGCACCGATCACGTACAGCGAGCCGCGGATGGCGATCGGCTTGGCGTCCACTTCGATGGTGTCGCCCGGCCGGACCATGTGCTTGAAGCGGACCTTATCCAGGCCGGCATAGAACGGGGTATGGCCCTTGAGCTTGTCTCCCAGGATCAAGGTGCAGGACTGCGCCATGATCTCACACAGGATGACGCCCGGCACCACCGGAAAATCCGGAAAGTGGCCGCGCAGGAAAAACTCTTCGCCCGTGACGTGGTAGGTTGCCTTGATGGCTTCTCCGTTCCCCTCCGTCCAGTCGACCAGCAGCATCGGCTCGCGATGCGGCAGGAACTCCTTGATTTCTTCTCTGTTCATTAGCAGGTAGGTTTAGTTTATTCTTCGTATTTGCGCAGGGCCACACAGGCGTCATGGCCGCCGAAGCCCAGCGAGTTGGACACCGCCACGGTGACCGGGCGCTCCACCGCCTGCAGCGGTGTGTAGTCCAGGTCGCACTCCGGGTCCGGGTTGGTCAGGCCGATGGTCGGCGGGATAATCCCGTCACGCAAAGCCAGCGCACTCGCGAGGATCTCCGCAGCGCCCGTGGCGCCAACCATGTGGCCGGTCATCGACTTGGTGGAACTGATGACGGCGCGGCGCGCCTCGGTCTCGCCCAGGGCAAGCTTGATGGCGAGCGTCTCCGTCTTGTCATTGAGCAGGGTCCCCGTGCCATGGGCGTTGATGTACAGCTCCTCTCCGGCGCGGAAATCAGACTGCTCCAGCGCAGCGCGGATGGCCCGGGAGGCAGGTATTCCGTCCGGACGCGGCGCCGTGGCGTGGTAGGCGTCGTTGAAGTTGCCGTAGCCGGTGACCTCGGCCAGGATCCGCGCACCGCGTGCGAGAGCATGGCCGTATTCTTCGAGAATCAGCATCGCGGCACCCTCGGCCAGCACGAACCCGCCGCGGTCGGCGCTGAACGGCAGTGAAGCGCGGAGCGGGTCCTCGGCACGCGTCAGCGCGTGGGCGCTGACGAATCCCCCAAAAGCCAGCGGGTTGATCACGGCCTCGGTGCCGCCCGCGATGACCGCATCGGCAAAGCCGAAGCGGATGGCGCGGAAGGCCTCGCCCACGGACTGTGTACTGGAGGCACAGGCGGCCGTGGTGGTGAGGCTGGCGCCCTGTGCATTGTAGCGGATGGCTATGTTGCCGGCGGCGATATTGCCGATCATCTTGGGGATGAAGAGCGGAGAAATGCGGTCTGCACCTTCTTCCAACAGCACTTTCGTCTGCTCGATGAAGGTCTGCATCCCGCCGATGCCGGTGCCGACGTAGACTCCGAGCTGCTCCGGCTCGATGTTGGTGCCGGCTTCCAGTCCGCTCTCCCGCATCGCCTGTTCGGCAGCCGCCTGGGCGAGCAGGCAGAAACGGTCATTGCGACGGGACTCCTTGACCGACAGGCCATAGGCCAGCGGATCAAAGTCCCGCACCACGCCGGCCACCCGCACGGGCAGCCCCCACTCAGCCAGTTCAGGCATCAGGCTGATGCCGCAACGGCCCGCCTTGAGGGCGGCCCAGAACGACTCTGTTCCGTTCCCGACCGGCGAGATGACACCGGTACCGGTGATGACGACTCTTCTCTCTACCATCATTTGTACATAAATCTTCGGATGCTGCCCTTCGGGGTCTTGGCAAACGGCTCGAACCGGAGTTCGAACTCATTGACCGCAGAATAGGCAGGCAGTTTGTTATTCAGGGCTACGATGTTCTGGCGCATGATGGCGTCGAGCCCATCAGCGCCGATGCCGGCCCGGTCGAGAGCATCCATCTGCGGCACGATCAGGGCCACGATCCTGTGTTCGCGCTGAAGGACGATGGACTCAGCGACGTAAGGCAACCCGTTCAGGATCACCTCGATCTCCTCGGGATAGACGTTCTCGCCGCTCTCCGAGAGAATCATGTTCTTGGAGCGGCCCAGCAGGAAGACATTGCCCTGCCTGTCCACGGTGCCGATGTCGCCGGTACGGAACCAGCCGTCGCTGAGGACGGCCGCCGTGGCCTCGGGATTCTTGTAGTACCCCTTGAACACGACGTCGCCCTTGACGTAGAGCTCGCCGGCCACCATCTCCGGATCCGGCGAATCGACGCGCAGATCCATGATCTCCGGGAGGTACTGCCCGCAGGACTTCGGGATGTAGCGGCCCACCTTGCCGTAGGAGACGATCGGGGCCAGCTCGGTCAGGCCATACCCGGTCACGAACGGCACCTTGAGTTTGTCGACGAGCAGCGACTCCACTTCCGCCGGGATGGCGGAGCCGCCGGTCACGAGCACTTCCATCTTGCCGCCCATCGCAGCCATCAGCTTGTCGTGGAGCTCCTGCTCGCGGCCCTCGGGATGATGGATGTCCGGTCCGAGGACATATTCGGCGTACTTGACGAAAACGAGGGGCACACCGTAGAAGATGCGCGGTTGAACCTCCATCATGGCTTCGTGGACCGTGACCGGGACCGGCGGGAGACCGAGCACGGTCACGTGCATGCCGAGCGTGAGGGGAATCACCACGTCGCAGGTCAGGCCGAAGCTGTGGGCATGCGGCAGCAGGCTGAGGTAGTTTTCCCACTTGTAGAACGGGAACCCCGGGCGGATGCCCTGGACATTGGCCGTGAAGTTGCGGTAGGTCAGCATCACCCCCTTCGGGTTGCCGGTGGAGCCGGACGTGTAGAGAATCGCACAGACATCGTCCAGGTCCGGGTCAGCCACCCGGAAATCGGACGGCTGCATTCCGGCGGGAAAAGCCTCGGCGAGCATCGCGGGACCGGCGGCATAGAGCTCGCCCACACCCTCGCGGCTGGCGAGCACGGCGCCGGTCATGCAGTCGATGACACAGAGGAGCTGGGGCATCGCAGCAAAGTCCATCGCGTCGAAAAGGCGTTTCTCGGTATAGAGGATCCGGCTGTCGGAATGGGCCACGAGCCGCTGGGTATCGGCCGGAGTGAAGGCATTGTAGAGTTGGACGGCCACATAGCCTTTGCACACGGCGGCATAGAAGACGGAAGCGCCCAGGGCGCAGGGACGGGTATTGATAGCGATCTTGGCTCCGTGCCGGAGGCCGGCCCGCTTCCAGACCAGGTCCAGCATCTCGATCCGCTCCGCCAGTTCCCGGTAAGTAATCGTGGACTTGCGGAAATCAGTCAGGGCAGGCCGGTCCCAGCTGTCCCGGACCGCCCCCTCGAAGAGCCTGATGAAATTATCAATCTTGATCATGGTTCTTTTTCATAGATTCAGATTGCGAAGTTACCTCATTTTTTCGCAGCACACCCCGTCGCGGCAAAATATGTGGTCAAAAACTTGTTTTGCGGAAAAAACAGGCTAACTTTGGGACGAAAATAGCAAAAAATCCGTTCGTCCCACATGACTACACAACTCCGGATCGGCAAATCCTATCGCTCCCAGCTGCTCTATGTGGTCCTGTTGCCCGCCTTTTTCGCCGGCTTCTGCTTCCTCTACGACCCCTTCGGCATGAAGGAATACTTCCAGGTCGGCGGCATGGGTTTCGGGTTCCATTTCATCATGCTGTCCAGTATCCTGATGGCCATCCTGGCCCTGACCCGGCTGGTTTTCAGCGCCCTCTACAAGCATATCCCCTTCCTCTGGTGGCACTACGTACTATGGTGCGTCGGCGAAGTATTCGTGTTCTCCCTGTTCATGGCACTCTACGCCACGCTCTTCTACGCCGGCCGGCACAGCTACTTCAACGTGCTGTCCTTCTGTTTCAAGTTTGCCTACCTGATCCTGGTCTACCCGTACCTGTTCCTCTGCCTGATCCAGATCATCCTCAACAAGAACGCCGACCTCAACGCCGAACCTTCCGACACCCTTGTCAAGTTCTACGACGAGCATAAACGCCTCAAGCTCACCATCGACCCCACGGCCATCATCTGCATCCAGGCAGATGCCAACTACGTGGTCATCCGCTACATGGACGCCGGGCGCATCAAGGAGTTCTTGCTGCGGGCCTCGATGAAGAGCATCGAGAGCACCGTAGCGAACCATGGGCTGGTCCGCTGCCACCGCTCCTACTTCGTCAACCCGAAGTACGTCAAGATGCTCAGCAAGAACAAAGACGGCATGATAACGGCAGAACTGCTGCATCCCGAGATGGATTCCATCCCGGTCAGCAAGCAGTTCTACCAGCAATTGTCCGAGCTTCTTTAACGCCCCTGACGCGGCGGATTGCCCGGCGTGGGAACCACGCGTCCGGGCTCATGGGTCCAGTCCGGGGCAGCGCCGGTATTCCCGCCGGAACGGCCGAAGAACTCACGCCACCAGGCGAACGGATCCTCCTGCCGGAACAATTCTTCCAACTGCGCCGGCGCCGTACGTCCCGCGGGATGGAACGCCGCGGAATTCATGTACTCCAGCAAGCTGCTCCGCAGGGCATGCACTTCGGAACGCCCGGAGGCCTCCTCACCTGACAGGTCCATGGCGCAGAAGAGCAGACGACCGCTCTCGCATTGGGTCTCAAAGATATAGGCCAGGCGTCGATTCTGCGTGAAGTTGTCGACAGCCTCCACGATCGAAGTGGTCTCCGGCATCGGATCCAGGTTGATGGCACGCGAATGCTTGGTCAGCCACCACCACTGCCAGTCACTGTGCATCTCCGTCGGGAATCCCTTGAGGGCCGGGTGCGCAGGATCGCAGAGCAGGCCCATCGTCCCGGCTTCGCGCGGGAAGAAGACCGGGCTCCAGAACACGGGAACGAACTTGCCCTTCTCGCCCTTGACGGTCTCCGGCACCGGATTGAGCAGCACCGTACCGCCCTGCTGAAGGACCGGCAGGGCCTCCTCCCAAGTCCGGGCGACCGTCACCTCTCCGGCATCCTCCACCGGATCGGAAGGATAGACCCAGATGTGCCAGCTGTTCTTGTAGTTCGTGCCCTTTACAGCCACTTCCAGCGTAAGTTGCGCGGCTTCGGAGAAGCCCTCCAGCGGCACGCGGATGCCTTCGGTCAGCACGGAATTGCCGCCAGTGGCGAGTTCCTCGTCCTTGAAGACGCCGGAAGCAACGGTCTTGGAGCCCTTGGACAGTTTCCAAGAGATATCAGACTTGAGGTCTTTCGGACCGTAGTTCGCAATCTCCACCGTGGCGGTGAATGCCTCACCGTCCGTCCACCAGGGCTTGGAGAAGCGCACCAGCGGCGTGACCGGCGAACAGGCCTGGCGGAACCACTCCGGGGTCACCAGTCCCTTGCTGTCCCAGAAGGCATCCACGAGGCCCACGAGAGCCGTGGACTGTCCGCTGAAGTCCTGCAGGCCCAGCAGCTGGAAACCGCTCAGGCGCGGTGTCTTGAGCGCCCGCTCGATCTCCTCCTTGTAGAGGAGGGCGCCGAGCCGGCCGGAAGCCAGGGTCCAATCCTCGGCCTTGTCAAGCAAGCCCTTGGATTCCATGATCTTGCGGAGCCCCTTGAAATTCAAGGGATCCAGTACGCCCGTGTACTTGCTGATCTCGGCAAGATGCGGGTACACGGCATACTGGCCCACCTCATGCGAGATCATCGGGAGGTCGAAGTCCGCCGTGTACGGGGAGAAGTCGAACCTGAAGTCCGGTGTGCGGCTGTCGATATAGTCCTGGCCGCGGATCTGTCCGAGATAGGTGCGGGACCCGATGTAGAACTGGTCCTCCGGCTCCGGATACCCCTTGTGGCCGGTACCCATAGAGTAGGTACTGTTGGAGTAGATATGGCGCGGGTCGGCAGCCTTCATGTAACGGAGCATCCAGTTGAGCCATTCGTATCCCCGGTCCAGCTCATTGCCGCAGGTCAGCATGCAGAAGGACGGATGGTTGCCGTAATTGGCGATGATGCGGTCGTATTCGCTCTGGAGGAAGTAGTTCATGTCCGGCTGGCCGATGTTGCGTGCCCAGTCGGGCAGTTCGACCTGCAGATAGAGGCCCATCCGGTCCGCCACGCGGAAAGCCGCGTCCGGCGGACACCAGGAATGGAAGCGGATATGGTTCAGCCCCCAGTCCTTGCAGACCTGGAATTCCTTCTCCCAGCCCGCCTCGTCGAGGGGCGGCGTACCGGTGAGCGGGTAGACGCAGCAGTTGAGCGTGCCGCGGAGGAACACGCGGCGGCCGTTGACCTCGATATGGTCGCCGGCGCGCACAAAGTCGCGTACGCCGAAGGTCACTGTGCGGGCGTCGTCGCCACAGCGGACCGTGAGTGTCTGGAGGTTCGGGGCGAACTCATCCCAGAGGGGTGCGTTCGCCAGGTCCAGCATATATTCCACAGCCGTGGTGTCAGCCGTAAGGGAGACTTCCTGCCGCTGGGCGGCCCCCTTCGGACGGTACTCGAGCCGCACGGCCGTGGCGGCCGGGTCATGGCGCACCAGCAAGGTGCGCACCCGGGCCTTGCGCGCCACGGCGTCCGGATACACGTCCACCTGCGCGACCTCCACCGGCGCGAGGGCCTTGAGGGAGATCTCGCCGAGGATGCCGTTCCAGATAATCTGGGTGTCATTGGTGTAGGCGTGGGCCAGCAGCGAAGGATTCACGTTGTACTTCTGCCGGTTGTCGATGCGAATCAGCAGGGTGTGCTTGCCCGCCGAAAGGCCTCCTGGAATCACATAACGATGCGGCGTGGTGAGGCTCTCCTCTGCGCCGTCGACCTGCTTGCCGTCCACCCAGACGGCGCTCGTCCAAATCACGCGCTCCAGTTTGAGCGCCAGCGGTTTGTCAGCCATCGCCGGCGGGATCGTAATCTCGCGCTGATAGAAAGCCTCACCGATGAAGGAGTGCTTGCGGGTCAGGCGCTGGATCTGCGGGCCCGTGATGCCGGGCTCCAGGGTGTTGGGCGTGCCCAGCCCGGCATCATCGGTCGTACCGGGAAGGTGCATAGGTTGGAACGTAGTCAGGCTGTCCAGGCTCACCTGCCAGGTGCCGGACAGGTCCAGGCCCTCTTGGGAGCGCGTACACGACGCCACCAGGAGCAAAAGGATGGGAAAAAGGAGGGATAAACGTTTCATGGTTTTCAAAGTTACGGAAAAAGAGAGAAAAAAATGAAAAAAAGTTTGGAGAATTGCAAAGATTGGTCTACCTTTGCAATCCCAAAACGGAGGACTCGTTAGCTCAGTTGGTAGAGCACAACACTTTTAATGTTGGGGTCTCGGGTTCGAGCCCCGAACGGGTCACAAAAGTGTGAACGAGCTTTCGTTTGAATTATTGCTTCCTTAGCTCAGTTGGTAGAGCACCTGACTCTTAATCAGGGTGTCTAGGGTTCGAGCCCCTAAGGGAGCACAAAAAACGCCTTCTCAGATAGTTGGGAGGGCGTTTGTTATTTCAAACGTGCCTATTTTTGGCCTATTTTGAAAATGCACACCCCCTACCGTCGCGGCAGAGGGGGGTGAGGATAATATTTACTACTTACGACCTCATGGTCTAAGATATTGTGAAGGTAGGCAGAATCTCGGAGAATCGCAACATCTCCCCGCAAATTAAACCCGTTTTATATTTGTTAAGTTAAAATATACCATAACCACTTGAACGATAACACAATACAACTTAACAAAGCTAAACAATCCCGTTTCAACCATCCCCCGCCCGCTCCCGGTTGCGCTCCGGACCACGCACCGCTGAGAGGATAGCGGCCATCGTGAGGCCAGGTCATAATATTTGTCTATTTAAAAAAAATTATAAAATTTCTGGTGTGTTCACTATCCCCTGCCATCCTCCAATCCCGTTCCACGGCCTTTCTGCGGCAGTTTGGCGTTTTCTTGTATCCCAGGCGGCGTTGCACAAATGTTGACTCTTATTCAACAATTTACATCTGAATCACTTCTGCGTGTCCACTTTGTCTTTTTCCCTGATCTTTCATATATTTGCGACATGGGAACAGGAACTCTTATAGTCTACATTATCGAGCTAATCGTTGCCTGCTTCGTTTTGTATGTTTGTTGCCTCGCTCTTGTGGGCTTCGCCCGTCAAAAGCGGAAGAGGAAAAACCGAAAACAGAATTAACGCACGATTTGTGCGGTCTGGCGTTGATCTGCATCGCCACCAAGGAACCAACTCGGTTCCAAATGAAGCCGGTTAGTTATTGTCCCGGGCAATCGCTTTCAATATAATTCGGATGGACAACTTTCAAAAAGACATGGTTAGTATCGCGTCTCGGTCTGTATGTGATGCCACGAAAGACGAGGAACCGGGCGCATATAAACCCGTTAAGCAAATTGGGCCAACCGTTGAGGTCGAAGGCATCATCCACAACTATAAGGCTCATTAATATGCAAGCCTTGCATGGATTTCTTGGAACAAGAAGTACATTTAACCTTTGACAATGGCGAGCATAGCTTAGTTGGTCAGAGCGCCGGAATGTGGCTCCGGAGGTCATAGGTTCGAGGCCCGTTGCCCGCCCAAAGGGAATATAGCTCAGTGGTAGAGCAATAGCCTGTTAAACCATGCAGCCTGCATTTTTCGTTTCGATGAAAGAAGGAGTATTCGGGTGTCATTTTACAGCGGATTCTCTCAGTCATAGGTATTATTGCAGAAGCCCGATGCTTGTGATCTCCGCTCTCATAGCGGGCCTCTCTCCGTTCTGAAGGGGAGGTCTTGTTTTATGGGTGTACAACTCCTACTCGACAGTATATGTAATGCTCACCCCGCCGGAACCTTTTCCTGTCTTCTCTGCCTTAACAGTGAAAGGATCATTCCCTTTCTTCACTTCAATTCTTGCGGAACGGGTCTTCGTGTCGTTTGTGTTAGCAACCCAGATCCGAAAACTGGCTTTGAATCCGGGAGATACGGGGCCGATGATTCTCTCAAATGAATCCGAAGTCATGTTTGAGAACGAGTTAGTCTTCCCGTTCTCATCGGTATAACTGACATTATATGCATAAATGCCCCTTCCGTCTAACCCATCCGAGGCATACTTTACATAGTATTCCGACTGACTCCCAGTCCCTTCGGGACTTTTAGAACAAGCCGTAACACATAGTGGTAAAACAACCAGCAGCAAGAGAAGAAACTGTTTCATATACTCAATTGACGATTGATACAAATATAGTAAAAAAACAGTATACTATAATCCTCTTCGTTGCAGATGTAACTTATATAAGATAGCGATATATGGTTGCCCCCAGTACGAGGGCAGCCATGTGTTTCTGAACTCTTCCTTGTCAAGGAGAGAACGTGTTATCGTTTTACCAAACGTATAAAGATAGCAGAGTCCACCTCTTTATCATTAATAAAAAAATGATTGTCTGGACCAAGACGAAAGCATTGGCCGAATCGTCGATCGCCCTTCTCAAAGTCATTAAGCCAATATGCATTATCGCGCTCGTTGCACGGGAACGAAATACAATTGCCATTACGCCCTATAAACACGAGGGCCTGCTCTTTCTCATTCCACCTTCTCGCGCAATACTTTCTGAGTTCATCTGCAGTCGCCCAAGATGGAAGATAGTCCTTATAGGAACTCAAAGCGCTCATAAATGTCAGCTTTCCACAAACATCACTTTTTGCCCATAGAACCCCTGACGGAAGCCCCAAATCCACCCACTCCACATCTGAGACATCAATAGGGCTTGACTCGCAAGGTGGTTCAAGATTGTCAATAGGCTTGTAGGTTTGACGGCGGTATGGATTAATGTAATGTATCGGGTTGGGGTTATAGTTCTCGGCTTTCTTTTCATTGACAATTAATAACTCATACGGTTCGTTTTGATAGATTGGAACTGTTTTTCCGCATGAGGGATACCATGAAGAATACCTTTGAATACAGAAGGAACGGAGATCACTCTCGTTAACATGATCGCCTATGAATCCTATCTCGGTTCTATGGTCACCATTCCAATTCAACTTAAGGATAATCCTATACTTAAGATCGTTACCCCAACTTGTCTTAATATAGTTCAAGGCTTCGGATCTAAAACCACCCGAATCAACTTCGAAACAGTAATAATACTCACAAGGGAATTTGATGTTGGAGAAATCGTTCTTATCCTCAATTAACGCATCTACTCCATCT
>JAEEGL012585938.1_pt1 | contig 10232 bp, 10 predicted proteins | sample 9134231 | NCBI WGS metagenome assembly JAEEGL01 (sample SAMN16246548, study PRJNA631951) | gut metagenome | biome: gut microbiome; feature: rumen; material: fiber-attached | host: Bos | place: Iran: Karaj | collected 2018-10 | reverse complement strand
TTTACGCTTTTGACGATTTCCGATTCGGAATGAGTCAGTTTCTTCATGGCTGTTCCTTTGCTACCAAAGGTAGCATTTTGACGCAGGCGGAATTGCCTTTTGTCTAGTTATGAACAGTCCTAATTATGGGGAAGCTTACACTGAAACCGAGATGCTTCAGCCGGAGGATTTCGCGGCATTTGGTCATGTGACCTCCAATGGAAAAACCGGCGCGACATTGCGACGGGCTATCCCATTATAGAGTTTTTCTTGACCGTTTGTGGGGCGGCTCTCTGGCACCGGACTGGTGGCTCAAAGTACGCCGGAATAATCACTGTGTCCTAATTTTCTCCTAAATATTCCACCAGTCTTTCAAATATTTCCTTTAGTCCATATTTCGGGGTCCACCCCAGATTTCGCAATTTTGCAGAAGACAATTTAAGTTTGGATACAGGAGCATACCCCATACCGTCATTTAATTCAACTTTAACATTTGTCATGTTGTTGATGTTGTTTTTGACAAATTCCGCCATTTCGCGAGCGGATATGTATGTTTCCTCATTGGCGATATTATATGCCTCTCCAGACTTTCCTTGCAGCAGAACAAAAAGAATTCCCGTAACACTATCCATGGTATAGCAATAAGGCCTTGCGGATTCCCCCGTCGTATGCAAAATGATATCCTGCCCGTTTGCGGCCAATCGGGCAAATTGAGCAATAACGCGATTGTCATCTTTCGCTATGCCCGCACCCGTCGTTTGAGTCAATCTGGCTATTTTGACGGGAACATTATATTGTGCTGCATATAGACAGCAGAGATTTTCTGTAGCGCGTTTTGCCATAGGATAGCTACTACGAACAGAAAGTGGATCCAAATACCCCTGCATGTTTTCAGTCACCAAAACCGAATCGTCGTTAATTTCGCCATAGACTTCAAGGGATGATAAATAAATGAATCCCTTTGTTTTCATGCGATTGCTAAAATCAAGGAGTGCTTTTGTTACGTCGTAAATAGAGGAAAATGTATCAACAGGGCGTTCAACAAAAAACTTGCTTGATGTCGGAGCGGCACAATGAATTATATAGTCCACATTCCCAATAGAATCATAATCAAACTTAGTCAAATCACATTCTATTAAGCGAATGAATTCTAATTCTTGTGGATCAAATTTATTCCTAGCCTTTTCGGCATTACGAACGGGGGCAACAATTCGCACATTCTCGTGCAATGCCAAAAGGCAATGTATTAAAGACGCGCCGATAAGCCCTGTCGCACCAGTAATCAAAAATGTTGAATTGCCGCATTTTTCTCTTAACGGGAAGTTCCTGGCGAATTCAGTGACATCTTCTTGCAACACTTTATTCATTGCATCCTCTAAAATCCAAAAATCTGTTGGTTCTCGTGAACTTGCACCATCGCCCTAAAAATAAAGAAATCTGTCGGCGTGGTGATTTTAATGTTTTCCATCGGGCCAATAATGGTGTTCATTGTATACCCGTAATGAGACATCATCGTGCAAGAGTCTATGAAATCATGCCTGTTTTCGGCAATGGCTTTCCGATGCGCAGCCAATATATCAGCCAATCTGAATGTTTGCGGAGCCCTTGCTATTAGCGAGTCTTTTCGTTCTGGAATATTGAGTTGACCGTCATCTTGCTGAACGACAAATGTTTCTGTCGCAGGGATACAAGTAATGCAGTTGCCTTTCTCGTTACAGACCGCAATATTATCCGTAATGGTTTTTTCGACAATCAAAGGACGAACTCCGTCATGAATCAGCACATTGGCTTCGCAGTTATTCGCACTCGCCCAACATTCAGCAGCACACAATCCGTTGTAAATGCTATCTTGCCCCGTTTCTCCTCCAGGAACAATCTCGACAACTTTGTTGATTTCAAACTTTCTCAACTGCTTTTTCAAGAAAGGAATCCAAGGTTCGATGCAAACAATGCAGATTGCATCTATTTGCGGATGATTATCAAAGAGTTCCAGCGTATATATGATGACAGGCTTCCCATTCAATTCAAGGAACTGTTTGGGGCGAGAAACCGTATTCATCCGGCATCCGGAGCCTCCCGCAAAAATGACTGCGATGTTTTTCATATTTTCATTCCTTCTCTTTTCTGCCACTGTCTTACAGATAAAATTAGTCTGTCTCTCAATTTTTTGTATTTATCTGAATTCTTTAATTGGATCTCTAAAGAAATTTTTTTCTTTTTTGTCAAAGAAGACAACTCATTCGAAACTGCCTTAACGCCATCTGAAGTCCATTCTGCCAAATGAAACAATTCTATCAAACCTCCAAATCTTCCAGAACTTCTTACTGAATTCCCATTCAGAGCTTCTGAAGTAACAAAAATAACCGGCGTTTCAACGCCAAGGCAAGGTAAACCACAGTGAATTCTTGAAGTAACAACCAATTTTGCTGATGCGTATTTTTTTATAAGAGTTCTAGCATATTCCATTTTTATTTCATCCGTTGGATAATCAGATTGTTTGACACCATGATTTATATACTCCGCTTTAAACAAAATTTCATCTGAAAAAACTTTTGAATATGTATGATAAAAAGAGGACGCCATAAGTCTTTTTTCTAAAGATGGGATACGTCTATACAACGACGAGAACTCGCACGCAAAACGATTAATGAACTTGGTTACTTTTTTTCGATATTTTATACAATACCACCAAGCTTTAAAATTCCTGACAAATCGAGAATGTTTGCGAGACCCTCCCAATTCATAATATGGGTCAACAAAATAAATTTTTTCATTTTTTTTCAAAGATTTGTATTTTTCCCCCAAAGTCAACGTCAGGCATCCAGAAAAATAACTTTTAACACCATAGGTTCTCAAAAGTTCCATTGTACCTGTATCACGAGCGCCAATCGGCTCGTATTTCTTTAAATACTTGATTGATTGATCTGTAAGCATTTTTTTAGCAATTTGAGGAACAATATGAAATGATATGAATAATGGATTTATAGATGGAGATGGCGGAAAATTTTCCGGCCTCCACATAAACCAAGCATTCATAATGATATTGACCGTTTCTTTTGCAGAAAATGAGTTTAGTTCCTCTCGTTCAACATAACAATCTATATGTTCCCAAAATTGTTCTTGAGCAACACTTTGAATATAGTCGCCAATATTCTTTACAATTCCTGTTCCAGAACATTTCAATATACCATTCATAAGCTACTCCTAATTACGCCTTTCTAAGTTTATTTTTTAAGAACGACCAAAATTGCAGACGTTCTGTTCGATTCAATGCTACAAAGACTATGGACACAACATAAACTACGCCAAAGACTCCTGTAGTCACAATCAATCGTAATAAACCCATCTCTATCATTTGGGACACAAAATAAACTACCGCAACACACAATGCCGATACGATAAAAATTGGCAACATTGTTATTTTCATGAATTGATTAATCGAAAAATCTATTTTCACCTTCATAAACATTAATCGGACAATCAAGTACACAATATCTAGACAACACTTTATGGCTAAAACAGTCACTGGTCCAAAGCCCATTTTCAAGAAAATGTAAGACAGCACGATATTCAATGAAATAACACAACTTATAGCCAACTGATACTTCTTTATTTTACCAGTAGCCTGAACTGTCATCCACATCGGAGCTGACAAAGTTTCAAGCAAAGCATAAATCAACATCATTATGGCGAATTCAGCCGCATATTCTGGTGGATTTTTCAGCCATACCCGCAACAAGAAATCCATGTTGAAACAAACAGGGCAAGCAATTGCAAAAAGCAACAAATAGGAATACTTCGATGTATTCAAAATAAGCCTTCGCAGTTCTTCAATATTATTTTGGGCGTAATACTTGACAATTTGCGGACGAAAGGCTGTCTGAAAACTTGACACAAACTGAACAACTGCAGAATTGACCTGATTTGCAATGCCCATAGCAGCATTAACAACTACGCCAAAAAATAAATTAAGCAAAATATTTAAGCCCTGATTCGCCGACATCGATGCGACAGAACCAAACAGACTCCATCCCGAAAAGTCCATCATTTCCTTAAATAAGGATTTATCCCAATTATGACGAGGACGCTGAATCTTTACAGCACTAAAATTCTTTTTTATGTAGCCGAAAGTCACAATCAAAACAATTGCAGAAATAACTAGCATATTCAACGAATAAATCTTTAATTTGTCAAAAGAAACATAAAGCAAAAGGAATGCATTGAGCAATTTCAGCAGAACGTCCGCAATACTTATGTACGCATAAAAAGACATTCGCTCATAAGCGATGATCAAAGCCTCGAAAGGAGTCCTCAACAAATTAATGATCAAAGTCAACACAGACATGTGAAACGCAAAGTAGGCCGCATTGGAGCGTTCTGATGGCATCTGCATTTTGTTTGTCAGGAACCAAAATCCCACAACTTCTATGACAGCGACAAGAACCGCAGCCAATACAAGGTATGTGTAAAAACTCAAGTTGAAAACCTTGTTTAATCTCCCCTCAGATCCTTTGCCCAATTCAAAATTCAGAAACCGCTGCGTGGCAGTTCCCAATGGACCGCTTATGAATGTAAAAGCTACAATAAATGAGCCGACGACATTGTAAATTCCGTAGTTGTCAACACCAAGGGCTTCAAGGACTATGCGAGATGTATAAAGCCCTACAAGCATCGATATTCCCATACGGATGTACAGGAAAATGGTGTTTTTTGCAATACGCTTGTTGTTGGAGGATGTGGAGAACATAAGTTATTTAAACAATTTGGAATCAATGCGACTAGTGGCTTTTTTAAATATAACAGCAAGCAACAATGTGGTTAAGAAACAAAACATAAAATAGAGATAAACATTTGATTCATTCCAATGCAAATATTTCCCCAAGTTCATCGGGAGTCTTTGCAGTATGTAAATTTCAAAGACAAAAGAGCCAAACCATGAAAGAATTTTACTTTCAAGACGGATATGAAGAGAGAAGAATATTATAGTTCCACAAAATGCTAAAAGAGCCAATTGACTATTGATAAAACTACTAGGAAAAAATCCTATTTTCGCAACGAATAATACAATAACACTAAGCAATCCGCCACCCAGTGTTACAAATTTCTTATCAACGAAATCATTGAAATTATCCTTGATCAATGAAAGTTGGCATCCCAAAGGAAATGCTAATATTGAGTCATACCAATAAACAGACTTAAAATGAAACATTACCACTATATACAAGAGCGACAAAACTGTAACTACAACAAGGGAATATTTCAAATCATCCTTAAACAAAATAAGTCCGACATATGCAAATAAATATGCGCACAGAATCGCAAAAATAAACCAGGCGCTGTTTCCGATTGCCTCCCATGCAACAAGAGATAAAGTAAACTTATACAATGATACAGGCTGATTAATCAAGGCGTCTAGAACAAGGAATAAAAGAACCGCTAAATCAAAATGCAACAGTACCTTCAGAATTCTTTTCTTGGGAAATTGTTTAATATAATTTTCTTTTTTTTTCTTAACCGATTCAAAAATACCATACCCTGAATAGAACAGAAATGGAACGACCATCAGTTGCCCAAGATAACCACACACTCTCTGCACAACAGAATCATACCAGATATCCAAACTTACATATGAACAAAAATGACTAAAAAAAACAGTTATAACAAAAAAGCCCTTAATTGTTTGTGTTTGAGAAATGGAAATATACGAAGATAGCAGAACATCTTTCGATGGTCTCACTGCAACAATACCAATAAAAATGAAAAATAATAAGGGAATAATCATAATTTTGCCTTTTCAACAAGAAAGTCGACAACTCTTTGTGTTGAACAGTTGTCAATATATTTGTGAATCCGATGCATTGCTTTTTCACGTTCCGTTTTTGCTGAATCGATTCCATTTGATACTTCCTCGATAAACTTTATTAAATCGGATACATCTTTTAAATACACCCCTTTTATCCAGTCGAAATAATCTAAAGAAAAACCTGGATTTTTAGCATATTCTTCATAATCATCAATACTCAATGCAATCGGCCTGTCCAAAAGTAAATACTCATGATATGCACCTGAATAATCCGTCACCAAAGCATCAAATGAATGAATTAAATTTGCGTTTTGAACGTCAAACTGTTTTTTTACAGATGGATCAATAACAACTATATTTGAGAAGCCATTTTGAGTAGGAAAATTTTTTGCTTGAGCGTGGTGCATTTGGATAGCAAGAAGTACATCTTTTTTCTGCAAACAAGCATTCAATTTTTCAAAATCATTTAATGTTTTTAAAAGAGGCACCCCAAAAGGGAAGATCAAATGAGAGTCTCTTTTTGATCCAAAACGGTGCTGACGAAATGTAGGTAACCAACCTATTATTTTTTTATATCGTTTTAATTCACCTGTAACACATTCCCAAAAACCAATTTTATACAAATCCACACTTTCAAAAAGCAAATCATTTGAAGGGTACCCTAAAGCATACAAATTATTTTTTGCAGACGGAAAAATAAGCTGTTCCAGTTCCATAGTTGATTCAGATAACGACAATATAGCATCAGGTTTACCAATAAGGAAAGTATACGAAAAACATTTCTTTAATGGAGCCCCATGTTGCGCATGCAGACGAAATGTTCGTGGGTTAATTTTATATAAAAACCTATTGTTTTCAACAATCAACTTCGCCGAACATAAATAGATACGGGATTTTATTTTGCTTTTCAACGAAGTTTTCCCAAAAAAAGAGCACCAGTTCACACAAGGCGGTTTCACTAAATCATCACCCACAGCCCATATTAATTTATACTTTTTTTTATACCCTCTTTTTATCATTTCTTGGTAGATCATCCAAGGGGAACCGCCCAATTCAGGATACGATTCAAAAAGAATAATAGTCCTTTTACCCAAAGAATTAATAAAAAAACAGAAAATTTTTTCTATTATAGAAATAAAAGTATGCACTATTTTTTTCACAATTAGCAACAATCCTTTACACAACCTATTTCATGCTAAGAAAATATTTCATCAATGAATAAATACAATGTCGAATAGTATAATAAAACGTAGAAAGCTTATAGCAAAGCCTTGACAAATGCAAATTTACAAAAAAAATACATCAATACGTGTTTTATTTTTTGGGGGGCCATTTTTTTATAATACAAATTATAATCTTTAGTTTTTCCATATCTAAAGCATAGTTTCATACGATAAGCTAAATATTCTTCACTTTTTAACCTTTTGAACCCCAAGCAAACATCAGCCGGCATATCCTTTATTTTATATAAAGTTTCCAACGTTATACGCAAACAAGTATCTAATTGAATAACGCTTTTCTCATAACCACTATATTGGCCTCGACTATGCGATGCAGAACGACACAAAACAGAATACCACACATCGGGAATTGAGCGGCAACGATAATTCCACAAAACGGGCAACAATAGTTGCCAATTTTGCCCAGCTTCTTTTGAAGTATGCATAGGCCATTTTGCGCTCTTTAGAAGGCAATCGTAATTGACTAAATAAGCACCTGAACAAAAATAAAACCTTTTTCTAACAAAAAGACAATCATCAAAAAGATGACTTATCTTCTTTGTCCTTAACATCATGGTCACAAATTCGCGTTTTTTTCAAAGTTTTTTCATCAATGTATTGACACAAACTTCGAACCACAGCAAAATCTTCAGATGACGACTCTAATACAGAAACCTCCTTTCAATAGCATTATCTGCCGCATAAAAATCATCACTATCAGGCCATGCAATATATTTTCCATGAACATACTGAAGTCCATTCTGTATAGCAACAGATTGACCTGAATTTTTTTGATACAAATAGTTTAACGAAAAGCCTCTTTGCGAAAATAATTCTTTATAGTTAAAAAAAATCTCCTTTGAATTATCTGTTGATCCATCGTCAATAACATACATTTCAATATTAGGATAAGTCTGCTTCAAAACAGAATCCAAAAGACGATGAATATATTTTCCCGTATTAAAGCAAGGAGTAAGAAGAGTCACTAAAGGATATTGCATATTTTACTTTTTGTTTTTCTCCACACCATCTTGTTGATGATGCCGGTGTAGCTCTGGATGATCTTCACGACTTTGGTCGAGACGTTTTCTTCGATGTTGCCCGGCCTCTTGACCAGGAATTCTCGGTGTTTGTCATCCTATTTTTTTTTCGTTGCGGCCGAAAAAATGAATTTCAACCGATATCAGTCTGGAGGAAGCAGTTGAGCACAGCATTAGCAAAACTACAAGTACCGCCGGCAATCAAGAGAGTTTTGTCACAGAAAATGGGGTTTGACATAAAAAGTCCTTTTTGTTGTTTTTATAAGTAAAATATAACAAAAAAATGGGTAGCTAACAAGAGGACATTCGGGTGAATATTCCGGTGGAAATAAACCGGCATTCCGGAATGGCGGAAACCGCTTTAGCGGCTTAACTTTTTATCCAGTCCGTAGATTTCCCGCATGGAGATGTCCTTGTGAGGGTCCGATCTGCGGATGCCTATCGTGTAGGCGTTGTGGATTATCCTGTCAAGTATGGAATCCGTCAACGGGTTCGCCAAGCCGCCTAACTGGTCGTACCATTCCGAAGATGGGTACTGCGAGCAGAAAATCGTGGACGATTTCCCGCTACGCCGATGCAGGATTTCGAAGATGGTCTTCTGTTCGCTTTCGCTGGGTTTCAGCAGCAGCCACTCGTCGATAATCAGCAACGCCGGCTTCGTGTACTTCAGCATCGACTTCGTGAAGGTCCTGTTTTCGCGGGCCATCTCCAGTTCTATCAGCAAATCCGGCAAGCGCACGAATTTCGTGTTGTAGAACTGGCGACAAGCTTCGTACCCGAAGGCGCAGGCCATGTAGGTCTTGCCGCTGCCCGTGGCCCCGGTGATGAAGATGTTGCGGCCTTCGCGAACGAACTCGCACGATGCAAGTCTTGTAATCAAATCGCGGTTCAGTTTCCTGCCCGACGAGTAGTCGATTTCGTTGATGTTGGCGGCCTTCTGCTCGAGTCCGGCACGTTTCACGAGCCGGTTCAAGGCGTTGTTCTTTCGCTGGCAATATTCGATATCCACCAACAGGCCGAAACGGTCGTCGAACGAAAGGCTTGACATGTTCGGGTCGTCCCGTTGTGCGTCGAAGGCGTTCGCCATGGCGCTGAGACGCATCTCAATGTGTAAGCTTCCCCATAATTAGGACTGTTCATAACTAGACAAAAAGCAATTCCGCCTGCGTCAAAATGCTACCTTTGGTAGCAAAGGAACAGCCATGAAGAAACTGACTCATTCCGAATCGGAAATCGTCAAAAGCGTAAACGAACTTGAAGCCGGAGTGTCTGCGGACGAAATCTGCAGGCGACTCAATGTTTCCAGAGCCACGCTCTATCAATGGAAACGGAAGTACGGCGGTCTCGAGGCTAGCCAGCTTAAGAAACGAAGAAAACGCCAAGCTCAAGAAGATGTACGCAAATCTCGCCCTGGACAACGAGATTCTCCGTGAGGTTATCGAAAAAAAAACTCTGACGCCCGAGGCCCGCAAGGAAATTGTGGGCGAAATAGCGGAGGAACACGACATCAGCATTACTCGGGCGTGCAGATTGATGGACATCCACAAGTCATACTTCTACTACGAATCAACCAAGGATGATTCCGAGGTCGAGGCTGCGATACGGCAGAAGGCCGAGGTCACCAACGAGGGCTTTTGGAAAATATTCAGGCTGATTCGCAAGGATGGATATCCGTGGAACCATAAGAAGGTCCACCGCGTCTACGAGGCGATTCATTTCAACAAGCGAAAGCCGTTGCGCAAACGCTTGCCAGCCCGAGTCAAGAATCCGCTCGTGACACCGGACCAGGAAAATGTCACTTGGTCGATGGACTTCGTTACTGACGTTTAGCAAAGCAACCGCAAGTTCCGCGTGCTCAATGTCATCGACGACAGCGACCGTGTGGCCGTTGCACAGAAAGTTGCGCATTCCATACCGGCAACTCGCTTGATTCGGTTCATGGAGGAAATCGTTTGGGAGAAAGGCAAGCCGACCAACATTCGCTGCGATAACGGTCCAGAATTCATTTCGCATGAATTTCAAGATTGGTGCGATGAAATTTTGTACACGCAGCCCGGGTGTCCGACTCAGAACAGCTACATCGAACGATTTAACGGATCGTACCGAAGGGCTGTTCTTGACGCCTACATTTTCAGGACTTTAGATGATGTAAGGGAAATTACCGAAAAGTGGACGGATTACTACAACAAC
>JAEEGL011631630.1_pt1 | contig 10232 bp, 8 predicted proteins | sample 9134231 | NCBI WGS metagenome assembly JAEEGL01 (sample SAMN16246548, study PRJNA631951) | gut metagenome | biome: gut microbiome; feature: rumen; material: fiber-attached | host: Bos | place: Iran: Karaj | collected 2018-10 | reverse complement strand
ATTCGAAAGCATGCTCTCAACTTTTACTATATAATCGGCACCCCTGACACCCGCGGCAGGTAGACACAGCAAGAGCTGAAATGATATATTATTGTGGTAATAAATGCTAATGCTGAGAGGGACCGGGAAAGCATGAAAAGCAACGCGGCTCATGTACTCATTATAGATGATATGCCTGTCAACAGGATGATACTCTCATCGCTCCTTGCATCAAGAGGCGTGGTATCGGATCAGGCGGACGGAGGTCTTAAGTGCCTTGATATGGTCAGGGTCAGGGACTATGATCTGATCCTTCTGGATCATCGCATGCCGGATATGGACGGGGTTGACACGCTTGTACAGCTTAAGGGTATCTTCAGGGAAAAAGGCCGGACTATCCCTGTCATTTGCCATACAACTGAGGAAGGCCGCAAGAATATCAATCTGTATAAGGCGGCAGGGTTTGCCGATGTATTGATAAAGCCTTTTGATCCCGAGCAGCTCTCAGATATCATCATGACATATCTGCCGCAGACATCAGATAACCCCGGAGCGGATCGATCCGTTAAGGATGATAAGCAAAATGAACTCAAAATCTCTCTTAATGATGAAGAAATAAAGGATGAGCTCGACAAGCTTCCTCTCTGGCTTAAGATCGTGCCGCATATCGATCTGGATGCAGGCATCAAAAGCTGCGGAAGCGCCGAAGACTATATTGATGCGCTGTATGTATTCCGTTCTTCCATAGATGAAAAATCCGAAGAGATAGAGTCCTATGTCGAAAGCAGTGACTGGACTATGTTCAGGCTCGCTGTACATTCGCTTAAAAGCATGGCAAGGCTTGTCGGTGTCAGAACACTGGGCGCCCTTGCCGAGGACATGGAGAGCAGGGCCGATAATAAGGACTATAACGGCATAAAAGACAGGATTGATGAACTGCTCATTGAATATAGAAGATTTGGTAAGCTTCTCGAACCTCTTACAGAGGACGAAGATATCCGGAATATAATGGACGATGCCGCGCAGAAGGCATATGAAATGCAGCAGTCTGCTGCACCGGAGGATCACAGCAGATCGGTCCTCTTCATACGGTCGGGGCAGGGAATAGCAGCCAAGGGCATAGAGAAGAATCTGAACGATCGCGGATTCTCGGTGATCTCCGTGCCGGACAGTCCGGATGCGATCATCAATCACAGATTTGATGCAGATATCATTGTTTATTATCCCACTACAGGTGAAGATTCACATATCGGTATCACTATGAATCTGCTGGGCGAGCTGTGTCAGGATGATTCCAAGCTGCTCTGTCTGACAGGGGATGTAAATGATATCGATGCTGCCATGGACTCAAAAGGAGCAGGCAGAGTTTCCCATACTTATCCAAGGCCGGTAGATCCCGCAGTATTTATGGATGATATGGAGTATTACGCTGAGCTTCTAGGTGAATATCATCGAATGAAGACGATATTCGTGGTAGATGATGACCCGGATTACAGATCTGTGATCGCGCGCTGGCTCACACCCCACTACAGCGTATCTGTTTTTTCCAGCGCTATGGAGATGATAGACGGACTTAAGACTGTACATCCCGATCTTATTTTGCTTGATTATGAAATGCCCGGGATGGACGGGCATGAGGTGATAGGAAAGCTTCGCAATGATCCCGAAACAAATATGATCCCCATCATCTTCCTCACCGGTAAGAATGACAGGGATCATGTATTCAGTATCCTTCATTATAAGCCTGACGGCTATCTGCTTAAATCACTGTCAAGGGAATCGCTTATTGATTCCATCGACAGATTCTTTTCTGAGTCTCTTTTTCAGATGTCACTTAATCACATTGTTGATGATGCCGAGTAGTCCCGGCTTTCCCTCGGACTTGGAGATCACGCCGGCAGGGGAGAGCTCATCAAGGATGGACTCCGACTCCTCATCTTCCTTTCCGGTCCTGAATATTACAGGGATGTCCTTTGTCTGCCCGTTTTCTTTGATCGCGCGATATACCGCAGGTCCGTCCATACCGGGCATGGCATAATCAAGTATGATAAGGTCAGGCCGGGTCGAACCAAGCATATCCAGCGCCTGTGCGCCAGATGATGCGCATAGAGTATCGTGACCGGCTTTTATTATCCACCGTTCGGTAAGCTTGAGCATATCTGTATCATCATCTATAAGCATTATCAGACTCATCTGTTTCCTCCTTAATACAAAGCTGGTTTTATATCTGACCTGCACCGGCCGGATGCCGAATTAACAGCCCCCGGACACCCTTCGATTATACCATGTTCTTACTATAGAGCAATTCCCAAAATGTGACTTTTAGCGTCCGGATCATGTGATATAATACTTGAGTGGATGACGGATCCGGGAAGTAAGTCACACCTCAATCTGGTAGAGGGAAATAATGAAAATATCTTTTCTGACCGGATTATCATTTTACGAATTAACTCGTATATATTAGTGGAGGATATAATTATGAAAAAGAAACTTTTATCTTTTCTTGCAGGGATTATGATCGTTGCTCTTGCCGGCTGCGGAAGCGGCGCTGATACAGCTGCTCCGGCTGAAGGGAGTACTACAGCCCAGGTGGATGCGCCGGCAGCCGAAGAATCCGCTCCTTCGGAAGAACCGGCTCCGGCAGCGGAGGAAGAGGCACAGGAAATCGGAGATATGGAGGAGGCCTTCCCGGAGGATTTCCTTCAGGATCAGTCAGGAGTCCTTGAGTTTAAGGATTATGATGAGATCATATCTTATCTGAAGCCTGGTCAGGGGTATGCATATTTAAAGCTTGACGGAAGTGACAGCGACATACTTGTGATCACTGAGCAGGTATTCGAGGCCGACAATACCGCAGCTGACATATCCGTATACGGAATGAGAGACGGAAAACCTGTATTTATGGGTGTCATTTCGGGAAACGGATCCGCTTTCCCCGTAAGATATGCTGACGGCATTGTATATGGCGGAGATAATCATACAGTGGATTCATTTTTCCTGGTCCCTGAGAATATGGTAATAATGCAGAAGGATTATGTTGTCGACGGGATTAATGACGGTTCCAATGAATTCTCGGGCTTCCTGAGGAAAGAGGCAGTATTTGACACGGAGGAGGATTTCAAGGGCGGACAGAAGGAGTTTGATGCCCTTCTCGCTGAGAGAGAATCAAAGCCGGTGATCACATTTACGGTCGTCGGAGCTGATTCCGTCAGTGAAGGCAATATCACCCCTCCTGTGCTTAAAGGACTTGAGATATATGAGTCGGTGCTTTTAGGACTTCCGGAAGACAGTTTCTACGGGCTGGCTGATATCCATAAAGATTATGATGCTCTTCTTGTTGCCAAAGCTGAGAACACCTATGATGACGGAGAGGGCAATAAGCTCGCATCGGAGGCTACAGTCTACGGACTGGATAAGGACGGCAACGTCAAAGAATTAGGAAAGATAGTCTCAGGAGGCACGGCTTATCCTCTGTCGGTATTTGACGGAAAGCTTTATGCCGGTAATCATTCACAGGTTATCAGCGCTTCGATCGATGATGCAAAGTCCGAGCTTGTGCAGGAAACCGATGAATCCGAAGATTCTTTCGGCGTCTGGGACAAAGTGACGGAGGTTTTCTTTTTCCCGGTAGAGAAATAATACCGGGGGCTGTGGTATACTGATATATAGACATGCTTGAGTTCACGAAAGAAAAATATCCAAATCTATATGGGAAACGGATACTCTTCGTATGTAGGGAGACTTATTCAAAGCCGCTCTGGTTTCTTGCGCGCGATCTGAAGGAGACGAACGAGGTCGCTGCCTTCTACATCATGTCCGCGGAGTGCACCTACAATAAATGCTACTACAATGAGCATACGATATTTGAGTGGAGAGAGAAGCTTCCTGATGTGAAGCTTTATGATGTGGCAGATATCTGCGAGGAGTTTGTGGAGGGGATGAAGCGGGGTGATCCCTCGGATCAGGATTACCTTGATATGCTTGAGAAAGAATATACCCATTTCAAGCCTTTAGGTCTGCAGCTTATGGCAAGCCAGGAGAATACAAAGCATTATCACTACCGCAAATACTGGCCGGTGACGACAGATGCCGAGAATAAATACTGGCTTGAGCTCAACTATAAAAATATCATAAGGATACTTGATGATTATAAGCCGGAGCTGATCCTTGATACCGATAATGCCGAGCTCCAGCGGACAGTGCTGACGGAGGTCGCATATAAACGCGGCATCCCCTATGCGACCATAGAATACAGCAAGTACGGCTATTTCAAATATCCAAGCTTTCAGAATTCCTGCGGGATAGACCCGTACTTTAAGGAGCTTTATGATCAGGCAATGGAGCTTGATGAGGACGGGCTTTCGGAAGAATATGCCTACATCCGTGATTTCCGCGCGAAGTCTTCCATCATGAATAAGGAATTTGACGGCTCCGTCACGAGCCAGTACGAGCGTACGCCTCTTATTAAATCCATGAAGATAATGCTCGGCAAATGGAATTATTTCTGGAACCAGGACCATACTGCGAAGAATATCAAACGAAAAAAACAGTCCGGAATGCTCTATGCCACGACCCCTGAGTACCTTAAATACTATCTTGACGTGGAGCGCATAAAACGAAAACTTCTCGTGCCCAATAAATACTTTGAAAACCCAGTGGAAGGTGAGAAATACGTCTATATGCCTTTGCATCTGATACCGGAATCCTCGGTATTTGTGAAGGCATCTTTTTATGTGGATGAGCTTAATCTTATGGAGCAGATCTCGAAGTCACTTCCTGCAGGCTGGAAGCTCTATGTGAAGGAGCACCAGGCGATGCTCGGGGAAAGAGATCTTTCATTTTATAAAAAGGCGGCAGAGCTTGCAAATGTACGTGTGGTACAGTTAAACTATTATAAGGATCCGAAACCCTGGATCACAAAATCCCTCGGGGTGGTCACCATCACAGGGACGGCAGCCTATGAGGCAGCTCTTATGGGAAAGCGCAGCATAGTCTTCGGTGATGTTCCGTTCTCCCTGATAGACGGGATCACCAGGATAAGATCATTTGAGGATCTTCCGGATGCGATAAGGGCTTTTGGTGAGGTGGATAATATTCACTCTGCAGCATCTTATATTCATGCTGTCAGGGAGGCCGGAAATGAGGTAAAGATCTTTTATCTTATGGACGAGGCCGAGGAGATATTTGCCGGAAGGCACGAAGAAACAGAGGAATTTGAAAGGGAACTATCGGTGTTGCTTGATTTTTACGAGAAAGGATTGGAAAACTACTACAAATGGAAAGCACGATAATCGAAAGACTGCGAAGCGGTAAATTTGTACTGGTGGCGGAGATAGGCGTCAACTACTATGATATTGCGGATGAAAAAGGGATAAGCCCGATGGAGGCCGCAAAGCTTATGATAAGCGAGGCGAAGGAGGCCGGTATTCACGCAGTGAAATTCCAGACCTACAAGGCCGGAACCCTTGCCGCGAAGGATTCGCCTTCCTACTGGGACCGGAAAGAGGAGCCGACAGAGTCGCAATATGAGCTCTTCAAGAAGTTTGATTCCTTTGGTGAGACTGAATACAGGGAACTGAAGAATTACGCCGACGAGTGCGGTATAGAGTTCCTTTCTACGGCATTTGATTTTGAAAGCGCTGATTATCTGAATGAGCTTATGAATGTGTATAAGATCTCATCTTCGGATCTTTCAAATCTGCCTTTCATAGAGTATCAGGCAAAGAAAGGCAAGCCCATGCTCCTTTCGATAGGAGCCTCCGACCTCGGCGAGATAGAGCAGGCGGTGGATACCATCAGGGCGGTAAATGACAAGGAGCTGGTGCTCCTGCATTGTGTACTGGAATATCCCACTCCGCTTGAGCATGCGAATCTGAGAAAGATCCAGACGCTTAAGCAGCAGTTCCCGGACTGCTACATAGGTTATTCGGATCATACCAAGCCCACAGAGGAATATGATGTCGTAAAGGTTGCCTATAATATGGGCGCCCAAATCATTGAGAAGCATTTCACGCTGGATAAGACTCTGACCGGTAATGATCATTATCACGCTATGGATCCTTCTGATGCCAGAGCGATACTCGCTTCGATAGAGAGAATGGACATGCTTGCCGGCAGCGGAGAGCTCGCGGCGCTTCCGAGCGAGGCAGCTGCGCGTGAGAATGCACGCCGTTCCATAGTGGCGGCCTGTGAAATAGAGACTGGTGATCTCGTGACGAGGAATATGCTTACCTTTAAGAGACCCGGAACAGGCATACCGCCCTCGGAGATAGGACTTGTGGTCGGACGTACCGCAGCCTGTGACATCGCAGAAGACACCATACTTCAGCGCAGTATGTTTAAGGACTATCCTAAACCCGGTGATGTGATACCGGAAATAAACGAAGATAACTGATTGAATCTTTCAAGTCAGTATGAACAGATCTTCACCAGACAGAGAGGATAATGCAGGCAAGGCTGCGAGATCCGGAATATGGTATGTAATATCTAACGTTATGATAAGGGCTGTGGGTATAATCACAGCCCCTGTATATACCCGACTGCTTACGACTTCTGAAACGGGATATGCGAATAACTTCAATAACTACGTATCCATATTTTACGTGATAATGGGACTCTGTCTGATCTATAGTGTGGGAAGAGCAAAGCTGGATCATAAGGGTTCAGCTTTTGACAGCTATATGTCGGCCATACAGGGCCTTTCAAGTATCTTCGGCACACTCGTTCTTATTCTTGTAATACTCCTCATGCCATCGGGTGGAATGCTGGGATTCAACAGGACCGTAGTAATTATCCTGTTTGCATATCTGATCCTGTTCCCTTCGATCGATTATATGCAATATAAGCTCAGGTTTGAATACAGATACAAGGAAAACATCGCGATATCTGTTTTTATCACTGTGGCTACTGTAGCGCTTTCGATATCATTCATCCTTCTGATGCCGGAGGATAAAGGCTTTGCAAAGATCCTGGGCACTGTGATCCCTTCTGCTTTTGTGGCGCTTATCTGTTATATTGCGCTTCTTATAAAGGGACGCTGTATGGTTAACATAAAGTATTGGAAGTATGCCCTTATGATAGGTCTGCCGATGATACCCCATGGACTTGCCATGATCCTTCTGGCGCGTATCGATGTATCCATGATACAGAAAATGTGCGATTATTCGGCAGTCGGACTCTATACATCGGGCTATACCATAGGTTCGCTGCTGATGTTCATCACGAACGCTGTGGGAAATGCATGGGTGCCTTTATTCAATGAAAGGCTGGACCGGGGCGATGTGGCAGCGATACGTAAGGACAGCAGAGTATTGATGGAAGCCGGATGCTTTATGACGCTGTGTTTCATAGCGGTAGCGCCCGAGGTGGTAAGACTTCTTTATGCAAAGCCGTATTGGGAGTCCATGTGGGTAGTGGCGCCGGTGGCTCTGGGTACCCTCTGCCAGTATTTTTACACGAACTATGTAAATACAGAGATCTTTTATAAGAAGACCTCGCTTATTGCCGTTAATTCCTGTATAGCAGCGGCTGTGAATTTCGGTCTTAATTATTTCTTTATCCTGAAATACGGATATATCGCGGCGGCATATACAACACTTGCCGGATATTTTATACTTATGGTATTGCATTATGTGACTACAGTGCATATATTGAAGAAAAAGGTCTTTGACGACAGACTGTATTTTCTGATGCTGATGCTTACAGTAGCTGCAGGTACGGCGCTTGGGGCCATGTACGGACATATTGCCTTGAGATATGTTCTGTCAGCTGTGGTCATCGGCGCTCTTGCCTGGCTTTGGAGAAGAGATATTGCGGTGTTCTTTTCGCTGCTGAGGGGGCGGAGGAAATGATCGATATATCTTGATGTGTTTTTTTGCTGAGATCAGCAGTAATTATAGGCGTAGTGTTGTTTTACGGAGGTATGTGATATGAGTGAGAACGGAAATCTTCAGCTGGCGGATATTAAAAAGAGAAGAGAGGACATGAATAAGACTGGCGGGATAAACACCAGCAAGTCTGTATTCAATACCGGAGATGACACTACTGAAAACGATAATCCATATGCCGTGACAACGAGAGTAGAGCAGCTCGCCAATTACGGTCCTTTGATGTCAAGCCGCATACATACGCAGAATCCTAATGATATCGCATTCAGAAAGGAAATTGATAAGGAAAGAGGCAGCAAGGAAACCAAAAAGACCGAGAAGGTGGACTCGGAGGAAACCCAGCAGGTCATAAAGGCGCAGCCGGATCTGAAGGTCTTTACCGGTGACGTGATGGAAAAGGGAGTGTTTACGCCCAAGGCGAAGGAGGCAGCACGTCATTTTTACAAGCAGCTTTCGGACTGGGCGGGCTCCTTTAATGACGGAGGCTCGGGCTTTTATGAAAGCCTGGGCATAAGCGGAGTACTGGACTGTCTCTATGTGGACGGCATGAGCCTCAGAAATTATCTTAAGGAGCAGTATTTCTATAAGACGACGGGAGACCCTGCGCAGGATCAGGAGTTTGTGAGAAATTACGTTGCCCTTATAGCTGCAAGGGGTGATCATGTAATAACCCTTGTACGTCCTAATACAAAGGGGAACGAGGCTGAGGTAGAGTACAGGAATCTGTATCTTGACCTTACCAACGTGGGATCGGCTGAGGCTGCAAAATCAAGAAAGCTAAAGGAGAAGGGGAATCAGGTAAGGAACAGCCTTAAAAAGAGGATGGGTGATGAAATGACCGAGCGGACGGGCCGTGCCTATCGCAAGGCTTATGGCTGCGAATCCGATGGCTTTAAGCGTATCGAAGGTGCAGGCGACGGACTTAAGGCGGCCGGAGGAGCTTCGTCGGATGAATACAAATCCTTTGAGAAGAGCTTCGGACGCTATAACGGCGGTCTGCAGAAGCTGGGGCTTAAACCCGGACGCGACGATATTAATCTTCCCGTTGCGCAGGAATTAAAGAAGCGCTGCGAAAACGCGATAGAGGCCGCAGATGAATACCTTCGTCAGAATCCTAAGGATGAAAAGACAGTAAGCGCCGTGGAGAAAGCAAAGAAGGCGCTGGAAACCGATCTGGAGCTTCTTGATAAGGCAATAAATACAAAACTCGACGAGGATGGCGCCAGAATGCGCCTGGATGAGCTGTTTGACAGCAAAACCCCGGATAAATCAGACGATGACAGAAACGGAGCGGACCGGGGTGATGATAACGGTGTAGATAACGGAAATAACGACGATGATTTCTTTATATGATATAGTCTCCGCCAAGGCGGGATGTTTCCTCATCCACCAGATCCTGCAGAGTCACATTGTCAACGACTCCGTCGATCGCATCTTTTAGCTTTGTCCAGACGGAGAGGGGAGAATCAGCCGGAGAAACAGGCTCCAGCGGTCCTTCGGTTATACGGAGAATATCTCCGACAGTATAGCTGTCAGGAGATTTTGCAAGACGGTAACCGCCCTGTGCGCCGCGTATCGACTTTACGAAACCGGCTTTGTTAAGCACCGCTATGATCTGCTCGAGATATTTTTCGGAGATATCCTGCCTTTCGGCTATCTTCTTTACATTTATGTTTTCTCCTGTATTATGGATCGCAAGATCCAGCATCACCTGAATAGCGTAAGTTCCCTTTGTTGAGATCTTCATTACAAACTCCTTGTTATTTTTTTGAAAGACCGGCCGGACAGCTTTTATCTTCGGGCAATCTCAGCCAAAGTCTTCAGTTTATACGTTTTTGTATTTATGGTATACTATTTGAAACAGTATAGAGCTTAATCTATACTATGTCAATAGGAATAAAGGAATAATACATAGATGCTTTTTACATCGATAACATTTGCGTTTTTTCTGCCTCTGATATTCCTGCTGTATTGGGCAGTACCCGCAAGATTCCGCTATATAGCGCTCTTTATTGCCGACATTATCTTTTATATGTACGGCGGACCGGTTTTTATTCTGCTGCTTGGGGCAGTTGCCTTCGTGACCTATATTGCAGGGAGATTTATTGAGGACAAAAAAACTCTGTCTGCCGGTACGAAGAAATATGTTGCAGCAGCTGTTGTGATCGTTCTTGGTATTCTTGCATTTTTCAAATATGCGAATTTCTTTCTTGATACGCTGGCAGGCATCTGCTCACTCCTCTCGATCAGCTTTGCTCCTTCAACCCTGAAGCTTGCAATGCCCATAGGCATCTCCTTCTACAGCTTTACTGCCATCGGATATGTGGTGGACGTTTACAGGGGAAAGATAAGCGCTGAGAAGAATTT
>JAEEGL017161025.1_pt1 | contig 10233 bp, 7 predicted proteins | sample 9134231 | NCBI WGS metagenome assembly JAEEGL01 (sample SAMN16246548, study PRJNA631951) | gut metagenome | biome: gut microbiome; feature: rumen; material: fiber-attached | host: Bos | place: Iran: Karaj | collected 2018-10 | reverse complement strand
GGAATCATCGGCATGCGGAGTACATGTTACATTCAACCCGATGGTGGACACCGCCAGGGACGCGCGATGGGGTCGGATTCTGGAGACCAATTCCGAAGAACCCCTGATCAACAGCCGGATGGGAGCCGCCCTGGTCAGGGCAACGCAGGGAAACGACCTTGCAGATCCGAAGAATGTGGCGTGCTGCGTCAAGCATTACGCAGCATACGGCGCGGGAGAAGCCGGCCGCGACTACAACACGGTGGACGTTTCGGAACGGATGCTGCGGGAAACATACCTGCCGGCATACAAAGCATGCCTGGAGGCAGGCGCACGGCTGATCATGCCTTCCTTCAACGCCCTGAACGGAGTGCCGTCCGTGGCAAACAAATATCTGATGAACGACATTCTCCGGAAGGAATGGGGATTTGAAGGTGTAGTTATCAGCGATTACGACGCGGTCGGGGAGCTGGTAACCCATGGCGTGGCCGCGGATCTGAAGGATGCAGCCAGGCTGGCAATGGAAGCAGGCTGCGATATTGACATGGTAAAAAACGCTTACTACCTGCATCTGGCTGAGCTGGTGAGGGAAGGAACGGTTTCCGAAGAAATGCTGGACGCCGCAGTCATGAGGGTGCTCAGACTGAAAAACGAGCTCGGACTGTTTGAAAATCCGTATCACGGAGCGGACGAAGACGCGGAGAAAGAACTGTATCTTTGCGCAGAACATCGTGAGATTGCCCGGAGAGCGGCGGAGGAAACCGCTGTACTACTGAAGAACAACGGAGTTCTCCCGTTCGGAAAAGACGTGAAACGCATAGCGCTGATCGGACCTTTCGCAGAGGAAAAACATCTGAACGGTTTCTGGTCCAGACCGGGCGCCGAGCAATATACGGTAACTCTTCCGGAAGGAATACAGAACCTGCTTCCGGAAGCGGAGCTTGTGATTGAGAAAGGATGCGGCGCCGGATTTGACGACAAGGACTGCAGCGACATTGAGGCAGCGGCAGCCGCCGCCGCGGATGCAGACGCCGTCATCCTTGCGCTGGGTGAACCTGAGAACTGCAGCGGGGAAGGAAGAAGCCGCGCGGAACTGAACCTGCCGGGAGTACAGGAAGAACTGGCCCGGAAGGTGCTGGAAGCCAATGCAAATACAGCCGTACTTCTCTTCAACGGCCGTCCGCTGGTGCTGACCGGACTGGCTGAGAAGGCGCCGGCAATTCTGGAAATGTGGTATCCCGGAACAGAAGCCGGGAACGCCGCGGCACGCCTGCTGTGGGGAGACGCGAATCCATGCGGGAAGCTCTCGGCAGGGCTGCCCCGAAGCGTCGGCCAATATCCGATGCCGTACAACCGTATGAATACAGGCCGGCCGAAACCTCCGCCGGACAGCCGGGCGGTTCCGTTTACCAGCTGCTATCTGGATATGCCAAACCTTCCGCTGTATTCGTTCGGTTTCGGACTCAGCTATACGGCGTTTACGTTTGAAAAGCTGACTCTGGACAGGAAAACAATGACAAGGGACGAAGAACTGCGGGTGACAGTAACCGTACGGAATACGGGCAGCGTCCCGGGCAAGGAAGCTGTGCAGCTTTACCTGCGGGATCCTGTGGCTTCGGTAGTCAGACCGGTACAGCAGCTGATTGACTACAGAAAGATTTCGCTGAATCCGGGAGAATCCGCAGAGGCAGTCTTTATCGTCCGGGAAAAACAGCTCCGGTTTTTTGATCCGAACGGAAAAGAAATTTCCGAACCCGGCGAGTTCCTGATTTCCACGGGATACGCAGATCACCTGATTCTTACAGAAAACTTTTTCCTGCTGCCATGATGAAAAACTTTTCCGGGGCGGAAGGATCCTAAGCCCTGAATCGTCTGATATATGAAGGACGTTTTGTCCGTAACAAAGAGACCTGGAGGGAAAACCCTTGAAACGACTGATTATTCTGCTCACCATCATCCTCGCGGGCATCCTGAGCGCCCAAGCCTGCGCAGATCCCGCGGTTACCGACGGAACGGTTACAGCGTGGATCGGTGAGGAAAACGCATTGTTCCTGGATTGTACAGACGGGGTGACGCGGAAGCTTTCCGTTCCCATGAAAGACCTCCTTAAAATGTCGGAAACGGATGTGATCGGACTTACACAGGCCGGCCAGATTGTTTCTGTCAGGAAGGACGGAACGGGATATTCGATTCTTTCCGCCAATGCTTCCGAACAGGAAATTGCAACATATACCGAACATCCTTTTGCTCTTGACGAAAACGGTAAGCTCACTGTCGGGACGACCGTGTTTTCGGAAAGAGCGGCCGCGGCAGCCTCTGACGGCCTGATCCTGTACTGGGTCAACAGAGGAACCAACGGTTTTGTCCTGATGCAGAAAGAAATACCGGGGCAGGAGCAGGCAGCCGCCGGGAGGATAACGGTTTCCGTAACCGGGACGAGCGTTCCTGAACCTGCTTTCCTCTGCGTGACCGCAGAAGCGCTTACCCTGACCGCGGCTGACCGGAGTATCGTATCCATCAGTCTGAGCACAGGGGAGAACAAATCCTTTCCGGCTTCCGGACAGGTAACGACCGGTGCCTGCATGGCAGACGGCCGTTTGTACAGGTACAACACAACAGAACTGGTTCCGTGGGTGCTGGAAACCATTCAGAACGACGCGATGCAGCTTGTAACGGTGACACCGGCTCCCACAGCGGAAGCAACGCCTTCCCCGACACCCCAGGCAACGCTTGTTCCGACGTCGCCTCCGTCAGGAGGAGGTTCTTCCCAGCCGGACGACGGAAACATCTACAAAGGCGCAAAAGGGAAAACTGTACGGAGAATCCAGCAGCGCCTTTCGGAACTGGGGTATCCCGTAGGGTATGTGGACGGCAGCTACGGCGACCAGACGCAGATTGCCGTAAGCCTCTTTTATGAAGCGATCCGTCAGCGCGAACGTTCCTATATAACGCAGTCGATGTACTCAAAGCTGTTCTCAAGAAACGCACCGTATTATGATCCCTACATGCCGCTGCAGAAGGGAGACCAGGGGCTGAGAGTCCGCATGCTGCAGATCGCCCTGCAGAAAAACGGATGTGATCCTGTGAAAATTGACGGAATCTACGGAGATATGACAGTCAACGCCATGGCGGCCTACCAGCAAAAAATCGGATATGTTCCCGCTGCGACTGAATACCCCGGGACATATGCATCGCGGGAAGTCCTGCAGAAGCTTTTCGGAGCAAATCCGCAGCCGGTAACCAATACAGACCTGGGCGGATGGGGATGCACCCGGGTACGCAGGCTGATGTTTTAACGGGAAGGCTTAAAAAAGGAATGGGGGATCACCAGGTGATCCCCCATTTTGCGAAATAGCGCACAACAGTTGAGAAACGGTGCGTCCGGTTGGAGAAAAGAAGGCCGCTATCTTCACGGCTTTGGCAGCGTACCTCCATATCGGGATGGTAAACAACACTGCCGAGACGGTTTTCCAGGATTCTCCGGCACAGATCAGCATCCTCCTGCGTGCGGACAAAATGCGGGTCGAAACCGTTCAGCCTGCGGAAAACCTCTGTACGGATCAGCATGAAGGTTACAGGCGCGGTGTCCACCGGCGTCGGCATTTCGACTTCGTGATCGGCAAGCGTATATTCCCGCTGCCAGCGGAGAAAGAAACCGCCCAGGCCTGACATCATCGTGCCCAGCATACTGCGGACGGAAAGCTGCCTTCTCGGAAAGAACAGCTCTTCCCCGTCTTCGCTGAAGAAACGGGGCGACAGGACCGCAATATTGGGATGGGCTTCCATATAGGTAACCATCCGGCGAAGCAGCGCAGGATGAAAAGAAACCAGCGGATCCATGAGCAGATGGTATTTGCTTTGCAGCTGCGGCAGGACAGCATTGTGCGCACGGCTGAGCCCCGGGTTTTTCTCCTGCGGAAGCACCACAACGCCCGGAAACGCCCATTTCACCCGTTCGGCGGTGAGCTCATCCGGAGAATTGTCGCACAGGAAAACAGATACCTCCAGATCCGCATTCTGGATGCAGCGGAGAGCGACGTCAATTTCGTCGCCGCAGCGATACATCACAAGACATGCGGAAAGGATCGGAGCCATGGACAGGGACCTCCTTGAGAAAGGTTTTCATATCTGCATGTTATTTTACATGGAACGGCCGGCCTTGTAAAGAATAGGAGTGGCAAAAGCCGGCGATAAATGGTATACTTGGCAGGCGGACGGAAAAACGGCCGCCGAATCAACAGGGAAGAAGGTTTTTTGTCTGAGTAAATTTGCAGTATTTGTAGATCTGGAGAACTGCGGCGCCAAGGTGGCGACGCTGAAGAGTATTCTGGAAAAGGTAAAAATCCGCGGAGATATCCTGCTGGGAAAAGTCTACGGATATACGGATAAGTTTGACGACCTGAAGGAAGTTCTGCTGAGCAATACCTTTACGGTAGTGCCCAGCCTCCGCTACGGGATCAGCCAGAAGAACAACGCGGATATCCAGCTTGTGATTGACGCACTTCAGGTCGCATACGAGAACGAACTGATTGACAGTTTCTGCATCGTGTCCGGCGACAGCGACTATGTTCCGCTGGTGGGACGGCTGAAAAGCATGGGCAAGTTTGTACTGGGCATCAGCCGCAGCGAAGCCGCCAGCAATATTTTTATCAACGCCTGCAATGAATTCCAGTTCCTTGAAAGCGTCGGGAAACGCAATGTTGAAAAAACACGCAGCAGGCAGAAAACAGCTATTTCCAACGAAGAAATGGCTGACGAAAGCGAACTGAACAAGCTGCTGACCACGGTCCTGGAAGAACAGAACGACCGTGACGAGATTTATGCAAGCGAACTGAAGGGTACGCTGCTGCGCCTTCGGCCAGATTTCAATGAAAAGGCATACGGCTGCGCCACATTCTACAAGCTGCTGATGAAGCTGGCCAGCCGGTTCGGAGACCTGCGTGTTCACAACGACAATTTCGACGTAATGGTCGGACTGAACAACAACGGGGACAGTACGGAAGCCATTCCGCAGCTGACAAGGGATAACTGGAAGGAAGCATTTGCCGCCCAGATCAAGGCTTACAAGGACGGCGGATTCGAACGCGTGAATCCTTCCATTCTGAAAGCGGATATCATTACCGCGTATCCGGATTTCAACGAACGTGCAATTGGTTTCAAACGTTTCTCTGACGTGATGAAACAGCTGGAGAAGGACGGACTTGTGGTCGTGGAAATGGATGAGCAGAATACAATGCTGATCAAATTACTGTGAGGTAAGAGACATGAAGTATCTGCGTCGGGGAATATGGTTTATCGCCGGCAGGCTGCTGGTGATCTGCCTGGTTCTCGGACTGATGATTACGGTGTTTTACTACACGATGAACCTGAGCAATATCCAGATCGTGCTGAAGGACGGCATGGCAAGCCGCGCCAAATATATTATGGGCGTCACCTCACAGCGCAGCGATCTGGAGAAGTTCTTTCAGGCAGGATGCATGGATTCGGACGAACTGATCAGCGCAGCCGACCAGGGAACCTCGCCTTATGCGGACTACAATATCCGCGGCATTGACCACCGCCTGGAAACGGGTTTTTTCTGGATCTGGCCATGGGAAAACAATACCCGGCTTGAAATCACAGAGAGGATTCCCCGGATTGACGGCAGGGTGAAGGGACTGAAAGCGGACCAGGTGATCGCAGCCGGGGGAGACGGGGCTGTATATCCGCCGGAGTGGCAGGAGGCTTCCTACCAGGTTCAGCTGACACGGGAAAACGGACAGTGGAAAATCCGATCCATGACAAAGAAGAAAAAATGAATTTTCATAACGGAAAAGGGAACCTTCAGCAGGAAGGTTCCCTTTGATATGGGGGAAAGCGAAATTACAGGCCTTTGATCATGGCGAGATCGCCGTAAAGGATGGAATCATCCCCGAGCGACGCGTTTTTGATATCCACGGTGGAGCGGATTGCCGGCATGCAGTAACGGTCCACTTCCGAGAGAATCTTCTCCAGGAACAGATCGCCTACGGCCTCGATAACACCGCCGCCAAAGAGAATCAGATCCGGAGAGATGACATTGATCATATTACCGGCTGCGACAGCCAGCCAGTGGCACGCCCGGTCCACGGCTTCCTCAGCGACTTTATCTCCGTCTTTCAGGGCTTGCCTGAGTTTTTTGGAACGGAAGACGCCGCCCTGAACAGCCTCCGCCATTACTGTCTCGCGGCCGCGGGCTGCCTGCTGACGGATATAGGCGCTCATTCCCTGCTTGCTGGAGAAGGCTTCGAGGCAGCCGCGCTGGCCGCAGTTGCACAGCGGCCCTTCGGGGTCCAGAACCATATGGCCGTATTCAGCCGCTTTGAACTGGTTTCCGGTAAAGAGGGAACCGTTGAGTATCAGTCCGCCTCCCATACCGGTGCCGACAAAGAAACCGACGATGTTTTTATAGCCGCGCCCGGCCCCGAAATGGTATTCTCCAAGGACACCCAGATTCACATCGTTTCCGACATAGAAAGGTACACCGAATTTTTTCCTCATGGAAGACGCCATATCATAATCACGCCAGGGAAGGTTCGGGGTAAAGAGCACTACTCCGCGGTCCTGATCAATGACTCCGGGGGCGCAGGAGGCGATGGCATTCAGTTTGTCCCGTTCAATGCCGGATTTTTCAATCATTTCCTCCACAACGCCGATGATCACCTTTTCAACGTCAGCGGATCCTTCACCGCCGCTTTTTGAACGTTTTTTCAGGCGGTAGATAATTTCATCCTTTTCATTGAAGATGGCGCCGAGCACTTTGGTTCCGCCGACATCGAGGCAGATGTTGTATGACTTTGCCATGATTCCAGACCTCCAGTTTTCTTATTTGACAAACCGGTGAAGCCAGCCGCGCAGGGCATTCCGGTTATCAGGATCCAGGTCATCCGTTTCAGGTTCGGCCGGAGGCTTCTTCAGGGAGGCTTTCCGGGCGCTGAAGAAGCGATAGAGCGCTTCCTGGGACGAAGACTCCGTGCCGTCGTGGTCACGGATATAAGTACCGTCAGGCTGCATCAGCCATGCTTTTTCCCTGTCTGCCCGCAGCGCAGAGAGAATCTCGTTCAGCTGGAAACGGGTATCCGGCGTAACGGCCTCAATGAACGCTTCCACGCGGCGCTCCAGGTTACGGTTAAGCAGGTCGCCGGAACCGATGAATATACGCTGATCCATTCCTTCCCCGAAGCTGTAAATACGGGAATGCTCCAGCCAGCGGCCGATAACGCTTGATACGGTTATATTGTCCGTCAGATTGAGCAGACCAGGACGAAGCGAGCAGATTCCGCGGATGAAAAGCTCCACTTTCACCCCTGCCTGCGAACACTCGATCAGCTTCTCCATGATCTCACGGCTGTTCAGGGCATTGACCTTGATTGCCACACGTCCGGAAGAGCCTTTTTTCCTTTCGCGCTCCAGCATTTCCAGAACACGCTTCTTGAAACTCAGCGGGGCAATCCAGAGGTCCCTGGTTTCCGGCGGAATTTCACCCTTTTCCAGCGCGTCAAAAACCGCTTCCGCGTCAAGGCCGGCTTTCTCCCGGACAGTGATCAGGAAAAGATCCGTGTACTGTTCCCCTGTAACCTCGTTGTAGTTTCCGGTGCCAACCTGGGTAATACGGCTTGTTTTTCCGTTCCGCTCCCGGGTGATAACGCACAGTTTGCTGTGAACTTTGTGATCGGGAAGACCGTAGATAATGCGGCAGCCCGCATCTTCGAGCATCTCCGAATAATCGATGTTGTTCTGTTCGTCAAAACGGGCCCGAAGTTCCAGCAGGCACAGTACATCCTTGCCGCGGTCAGCCGCATAGGCCAGCGCGGCGGCGATTTTGCTGCTGCCGGACATCCTGTACAGTGTGATTTTGATGGACCGGACATCCGGGTCATCGGCGGCTTCATATATAAGATCCACAAAAGAGAGCATGCTCTGGAACGGGAAACTCATCAGAAGGTCATGCCGCTCGATGTAGGAGAAATACTCTCCCTTTTTCAGACCGAGATCCCGGGCAGGACGACGTTCCGGATACCGGAAGGAAGCCGGGCCGCCGATGCAGGAACGGAAGGAAAGATCAAACGGAACGCTCTGCGTGAACAGCCGCTTTTCCGGAATGCGCAGCTTCTTGATCAGCAGGGCGCGGTACGGATCAGAAAGCTTTCCGTAAATCCGGGCGCGTACCGGAACTTCCTTTTTGCGTTTGGTCAGCATTCCGGACATTTTGTCCCGCAGGTTGTCATCCGCCTGGATTTCATCCTTTGTGAGAAAAACGTCGGCGTTCCGCGTAACATCCACAACAGCGGACTGGAGAATGTTTTCCTTTTTCAGGAGAAGCGGCAGAAAGTGCCGGACCAGCTGAGCAGTGAGGACAATTTTCTGGCAGCCCTCAATCTCAAAACTCTGATAAGGCGGGATGCGGTCAAGAGGAATAATGCAAAGCCGGAGATCCGAACCACGGCCGAGGAAAGCTATGATATGGGCTTCACCGCTCCACAGGAAAGGCATCGGCTGGTTTGCCTCGATAATTTTCGGAAACAGAAGATCCCGGATATCCCCGAAGAGCTTTTTGCTCATAAGCTCATCGACTTTACTGATTTTCTTAAAATCGAGGACATCAATCCTGTTTTCAAGAAGCTCTTCCCGGATGCCTTTCCAGAGGCTCTCCATCAGATTCTGCTGCTCCCTGACAGTACGGAGAATCTCTTCGATCTGTGTTTCCGGGAGCATTTCAGTCAGCGGATCCGGGGTATCAGGCGTCAGCGCAGCACGGTGAGAGAGTATGCCGATACGGACCCGGAAGAATTCTTCCAGGTTGGACTGATAGATCATCAGGAACTTAAGCCGTTCGAGCAGCGGTACATTCGGATCGGCTGCTTCCAGCAAAACGCGCTCATTGAAGGCAAGCCAGCTCAGCTCGCGGTTGATGAACACGCTGTCGGACTGGGCGTGGTATAGATAATAAGGATCAGATTCGAACTCGGAAGCAGGGGAGGGCTTTTTCTTTTTATCCCTGACCTTATCCTTCTCTTTTGCTTTTGCTTTATCCCGGATTTCCTTTTCGCCATCGGCCTTGTCCATGAGATCTTTTTCCCGGATTTCTTTTTCTTTGGGTGACATTCAATCATTCCTTACTATATGCTGTATACAGCAGATTCGGCTGAAGATTCTGCGTTTCCGTTTATCTATAGATTTTTCGGAAGGCATATACCAACTCTATTTTACGATAGGAAGGCAAGGAAATCAACCTCGATTTTCACCGGCAAAGACCGGTACGATATCCTGTTTCTGCGATTTTGTTCTTTCCGAACCGCGGAAAAAGAGGTACAATACAATTCGCCGGAAATCCGGCAAGGAAGTGCAGAAAGGAAAGACTGAACATGATTGAAAAGTATCTGAGGAATAAAACGATAATGTCGGCAGCCGGGATTGTGATCGGCCTGATTCTGATGATCTGGCAGAAAAGCGTTCTGATCACCCTTGTCCGTGTCATGGGCTATGTGATGATTGCCGCCGCGGCTGTTTACCTGGTAATGTACCTGAAGAACAACAGGCAGAATGACGCAGAGCTGGGATACGCGATTGCGGGCGCCGGCGCAGGACTTCTCCTGGTACTGCTCTGCAGGACAATCGTTAATATTTTTCCTGTGCTGATGGGCATTTTCCTGATCCTGAGCGGAGCAGCCGCTCTGTTCAAATCCTTTGACGACAGCAATGTGCCCGTGTATTCGAAACTGATTGCCGCCCTGGTGATTCTGCTGGGAATCATGATTGTGCTTCAACCGGGCTGGATTGTAAATTCCATTGTATTCTGCATCGGCGCGGCGCTTGTTGTAAACGGTATTTCCGGTCTGCTGATGAGCCGGCAGATCTGAATTTATCCAAAGCCGGCGCTTCCGGAAATCCGGAAGCGCCGTTTTTTTTTCAAAAAACAGAAAAAAAGTGCTTGACAAAGGGGGAACGGTTTGTTATATTAGTCAAGCTCGCCTGCGGGGGACCGCGGAGGAGCGAAGCGAACCTTGAAAACGATACAGAAGAAAGAACGCGCAATACAGGAAGAAGACAGCGAAGATTCCAAAGAGTTTAGCACCGAAAGGTGTTAAGGATTAAACGGAAGAGTTTGATCCTGGCTCAGGACGAACGCTGGCGGCGTGCCTAACACATGCAAGTCGAGCGGGGACATGCGACGGAAGTGAAGTTTTCGGATGGAGCTGAAGATGTATGTTCTAGCGGCGGACGGGTGAGTAACGC
>JAEEGL017127706.1_pt1 | contig 10233 bp, 8 predicted proteins | sample 9134231 | NCBI WGS metagenome assembly JAEEGL01 (sample SAMN16246548, study PRJNA631951) | gut metagenome | biome: gut microbiome; feature: rumen; material: fiber-attached | host: Bos | place: Iran: Karaj | collected 2018-10 | reverse complement strand
TCCTCATTCCTCATTCCTCATTCCTCATTAACGATATAATTACCTTTTTACCCCCTACCTCGTGACCTTGCCGATGCCTCTGGGAGGAGGATAGGCCTGACATACATCGGCCAGACGGCGCACCGCCGTCCTGACCGCCTCCACCGCAACGGGCGGTCCAATCGGCGCGGCGTCCCCCTGCTGCCGAAGCACCCAAGACACAAGACGTTCAAGCGGAACCGAGGGGATGAACATCGTGAAAAAGCCGTCGTCCTCGCGCGTGAAACTCTGTGCACTGTGGAGTGCGTAAACAGAGGCGAATTGCCGTCCCGCCTCGTTCAGGCGAATGGTCACGTCATTGACGCGCTTGTAGTCAAGGAAGTCATCCGGCGTAACGGAGGCGATGATGGCGTGGTTCGCCTTGAAATGCTCGTCCAGAATCTGCGCCGACCTAATTCGCGAGAGATGGAAGGTGCGAATCTCGTTGCGGAGACGACAGAACCCCTTGATGCTCCATCGCATCTCATGGAACACAAGCGTATGGGGTTCGATGTCGCGGAGAAGAGCGTTGCCGTCCTTGCCCATGTAGTTGATTCGGAGGATGCGGCGGGATCGCCATGCCTCGAAGGCCGCCTCGAAGATTTCGTCGGGTACGACGGTCACTGCGTCCGAAAGCACCTTGAGCGAGTCCACAAGTTCCGGCGTGATGTACTCCGACTCGTTGTAGCGCAGGATTTCGCCGACCGCGCGGCTGACGCGGGAACTGATGCAGGCGGGGAAGATGTCATTCGACAATTTACCGCCAATCATCACGGCGAGCAACTCGTCGGAGTTCAGGAGCGCAGGAACTTGGAATGTCCATTCCTTATTATAAAGGGTATAGGCCGCCTCGCTCTTGCTGTACTCGATGGGAGCGTTGTATTCGTATTGAAGAACCTTGATGTCCCGTTGAACGGTACGGTTTTTGCAACCGAGATAAGTGCCATCTTCCAACTCGGTGGCATTCAGACGATTGATAATGTCTTTCATCTTCACCCACTCGTATCTCTTGAGCATGGCGACAATGGTTGCCATGCGGTGGAGCGACTTGCGGGAGGCAATGAAAGCCTTCGTTTCGCGTTGTTTCAAGTGATCCATTTAAAAAACGGTAAAAAATAAATACATTTTTCGAGGAAGCGACAACTTTTGTCGCTTGGTCCGATTTATAATATATTCGATGACAAAATAAAACCCGCTCAAAACCAACGAAAATCCCTAAAATGGCGAACGAAAATCCCATCCAATCCGTCGGCCGCAACATCCAGGAGAAGGCATCCGTCATCTGGAACGTGGCGAATTCCCTTTTCGGCGCATACAAGCCGCACGAGTACGGCCTGGTCATTCTGCCGATGACCATCATCAAGCGTTTCCACGACTGTCTGCTTCCGACTCATCAGGCCGTGCTGGCCAAGTACGAAGAGGTCAAGCACCTTGCCGTCAAGGACGGCTTCCTGCGGAAGGCGTCTGGCTACGCCTTCTACAACACCAGCCCCTTCACCTTCGAGACTCTGTGCGCGGATGCGGAGAACATCGAGGACAACTTCCGCGCCTTCATCAATGGCTTCTCCGAAAATGTTCAGGACATTCTGGCGCAGATGGGCTTTGGCGACCAAATCAAGCGGATGGCGGATTCAAACCTGCTCTATCAGGTCATCGTGGACTTCTGTTCCGAGAAGGCCGACATGAGCCCCCAGAAGATTACGGCGGTGGACATGGGCTACATCTTCGAGAACCTCGTCCAGAGGTTTTCCGAGAGTTACGACGAGGAGGCGGGAGCGCACTTCACCAGCCGAGACATCATCTACGCGATGTGCGACCTGTTGGTGACTGGCAATGCAAGTGGCGACGCCCGAACCATCTATGACATGACGATGGGCACGAGCCAGATGCTCACCTGCATGGAGGAGCGCCTTCACCAGCTCGACGCCGAGATGGAAATCACCACCTTCGGGCAGGAGCTCAACCCCTTCACCTACGGCATCGCCAAGGCGGACATGCTCATCCGCGGCGGCAACCCCGACAACATGAAGTTCGGAGACACCCTGAACAACGACCAGTTCGACGGGTACGCCTTCGATTTCATCATCTCGAATCCGCCCTTCGGCATCGATTGGAAGCGCGAGGCACAAGCCGTCGAGGCCGAGGCCCGCAAAGGGGCGCAGGGCCGTTTCGGCGCGGGGCTGCCCTCCAAGAGCGACGGGCAGATGCTCTTCCTGCTCAACGGCGTGGCAAAGCTCAAGGAGGGCACGGGCCGAATGGCCATCATCCAGAATGGCTCGTCGCTCTTCACGGGCGACGCGGGAAGCGGACCATCCGAAATCCGCCGATACCTCATCGAGAACGACTGGCTGGACGCCATCGTGCAGCTCCCCAACGACAGCTTCTACAACACGGGCATCGCCACCTATGTGTGGATTGTCACCAAAGCCAAGCCCGAATCCCACCGTGGCAAGGTTCTGCTCATCGACGCAAGCCAGTGCTTCGAGCCGCGCCGAAAACCCATCGGCAACAAGCGAAACGACATCACCGACGCCTGCCGCTCTCTCATCGTGAAGGCATACGGCGAGTATCTCACGGCGGACTACTCCGAGACGCTGGCTAACGGCCGCGCCGTCTCCTGCCGCGCCAAGTTGATGGAAGCCAATGAACTCGGCTACAGCAAAATCACCGTCGAGACTCCGCTGGTGGACGCCAATGGCAAGAAGGTGCTCAAGAAGGGCAAGCCCGTCGCCGACACCGACAAGCGCGACACGGAGAACGTTCCGCTCACGGAGGACATCGACGGCTACCTCGCCCGCGAGGTGCTTCCCTACAACCCCGGCGCATGGATCGACCGCTCCAAGACCAAAATCGGCTACGAGATTCCCTTCACGCGCGTTTTCTATGTCTATAAAGAATTGGAGAAGGCCGCCGACATCGCCGAACGCATCAAGGCCCACGAAAAGAGCCTGATGGAGAAGTTGAACGCCCTGTTCGGAGAAGGGAAATAAGCAATGAATAAAATATCCATACGTTTTTTCAACGACCAGGAAATTCGGGCAGTCTGGGACGAAGCGGACAGCCAGTGGTGGTTTGCCGTAGTAGATATCGTTGGGGCGGTCAGTGGCAGTGCCGATGCCCACAACTACTGGTATGTGCTGAAAAATCGTCTCAAGAAGGCGGGGAACGAAATCCTTACAAAATGTAAGGGGTTCAAACTGGTGGCTACGGATGGGAAGCGCCGTTTGACAGATTGCCTGCCCCAAAAGGAGATGCTTGCTCTAATAGAGGCCATTCCAGGCAAGAACGCTGTCCCCTTCATCAAGTGGTTCACTTACAGCGAGGACACGATAGACGGCAAGAGCCGTTCCAAGGCATACGCGCTCTTTGAGAGCGGTTTGATGGCAAGCATGAAGCCAGGCACGGTAAAGTGCCTCCAACAGATTCATGCATACCTCTTCGGGGGGCTGTACGACTTCGCGGGGCAAATTCGCACGGTGAACATATCAAAAGGAAACTTCACCTTCGCCCCCGCCATATTCCTTGCCAAATCCCTTGCGCAGATTGAGAAAATGCCAGAGACGACTTTTGATGAAATCGTCTCCAAGTACGTGGAGATGAACGTGGCACATCCCTTCCGCGAGGGCAATGGGCGAGCCACTCGCATCTGGTTGGACTTGCTGCTGAAGGCAAAGTTGAAAAAATGCGTCGACTGGAGTCAAATCAATAAGAATGCCTATCTTGAAGCGATGACCGAAAGCCCTGCCGAAAGTGCCAAAATCCGTGCGCTTCTGCGCAACGCCTTGACAGACAAAATCAACGACCGCGAGATGTTCATGAAGGGCATCGACTACTCCTATTACTACGAGGAAGAAAGCGCAGAGGAGAAGTGATTTTTTTGCACACGCGTGTGCAAAAACTTGTTGACAATTTTTAAGACACTCTGAAACATAATGACAAGTAAGCAGTTAAATATCATTGAATCAACAGTCGGGAAAATTGCTTCAGGACTTGCGCGACATCATTCTCAAGGGACGCGGGGCAATTCTGCAATTGTTCTGTATTCCGTGGGGGCATCATAGACAAATTATAAATAAAAAAAGAGGTGGAAATCTGGACAACGCGAATTGAATTCTGGAGGATGCCAATGAGCAAGTTAATCGTCAAAGGAATTGAGATTCGAACAAGGAAAATCCAATCTGAGGACTATATTTGCCTCTCTGATATGCTGAAGGCAAAAGATGGCGAATTTTTCATCACGGATTGGCTAAGAAACAGAAACACGCTGGAGTTTCTTGGCATCTGGGAGCGAATTTCCAATCCGAACTTTAATTATGGCGAATTCGCCAGAATTAGAAGCCAGGCGGGACTCAACAGCTTTGACCAAGGAATGCCTCAGTCTGAACGTCTTCTGGAGCTGAATCGAATCGCTATATCGCAGGAGCTGAATCGAATCGCTATATCGCAAATGAAAACTCTGCTGGAAATTCCAAGACGAAACCTGCTCGCCGATAATTCAGAGGACGATAAATGATGGAAACCATGTCACAGGTAAAACACTACGAAATGAAAGACTCCGGCGTGGAGTGGATTGGCAAAATCCCCAAAGATTGGGACATTGTCCGCTTTAAGCGAATGCATAGAGGGTCGAATGTCGGTCTCTCGCTCGACAAGGATTATTGGTCAACGAATGAAGACGACACCGTCTTTTACACAGCAGGTCTTAAATCAATTCATACTAGTTATAAAAACATTGAGCCAGAAATGCTGACAAAGGAGAATGATTTGCTGCTGGCTCGCAATGGGACACCATATGTGTATTTCCCATGCGTCGGAGCCATTTATACAGACCACATAATAAGGGTTGGTATCGAAAATGGTTACAATAAATCCTTTATAAGGTACTGTTTGCAACAAAGTATTGCTAATGAAGTTGTTGACACCGTCAGCATAGCTACCTGGTCTGTTCCAATCTGGAATAGACAATGTCTGCCGCATCCCCCTCTCCCCGAGCAGGCCGCCATCGCGGCGTATCTGGACGAGAAGTGCGCGACCATTGATGCAATTGTCTCGGAGGCGAAGGCGACCATCGAGGAGTACAAGACATGGAAGTCCTCCGTCATCTTCGAGGCCGTCACCAAGGGCCTGGATCCCAACGCCGAAATGAAGGACTCCGGCGTGGAGTGGATCGGTGAGATGCCAGATGGGTGGGAAGTTGTAAAATTAAAATTCATTACCGATTGCTTAGATGGGCATCGAATTCCAGTCGATGCTTCTCTTAGAGTAAAAGGCCCGTATCCATACTGGGGAGCTGGAGCAATTATGGATTATGTGGATAAATACATCTTCGATGATGAACTCGTTCTGCTTGGCGAAGATGGGGCTCCTTTCTTTGACCTAACACGAGATGTGGCTCATTTGGTGCATGGTAAAATATGGGTAAATAATCACATACATGTGCTAAAAACCAGAGACATGGTAAATGCCAATTATTTGACGCACTATCTCAACATTGTTAACTTCCATTCTTATATAAATGGAAGCATTCTAAACAAGTTGACACAGGGCAACATGAATAAAATAGTGGTGACGCTTCCTCCCCTCCCCGAGCAGACTGCCATCGCCGCGTATCTCGACGAGAAGTGTGCGGCGATTGACGGCGTTATCGCGGAGAAGGAGGCATTGATTACAGAGCTGGAGACCTATAAAAAATCACTGATTTTCGAGACCGTAACCGGCAAACGGAGGGTGCGCTAATGTCAGACAACCACGACACCGAAAAGAACTTCGAAGCCGACATCGAGGCATGGCTGACTTCCGCCGAGGGCGGCTGGACCAAGGCGACGGACGCGGGCTACCGCGCCTCCGTCGAGAAGGCATTGGACCTCGACACGCTGGTGGACTTCGTGCAGAGGACGCAGCCGAAGAGCTGGGGGCGTTTTGTCAAGCAGACCAACGGCGACCCCAAGCAGTCTTTCTTCAAGCGGTTCGAGGACGCGGTGACTGAAAACGGCCTGATTCACGTCCTGCGCCATGGCTTCAAGGACAGGGGCATCGATTTCCGCGTCTGTGCTTTCCGGCCAGAATCCACCCTCAATGACGAACTGACTCAAAAATATGCGGCGAACACCTGCCAGTGCATCTGCCAATGGCACTACTCGGCGAAGAACGGCAACAGCGTGGACATGATGCTCGCCGTGAACGGCATCCCCGTCGTCGCCATCGAACTCAAGAATCAACTGCGCGGGCAGGACATCCGCAACGGCATCCTCCAGTGGCAGACCGACCGTGACCCGAGGGAGGAGTGCTTCCGGTTCCGTCACCGCATTCTGGTCTTCATGGCGATGGACCTCTATAACTGCGCCATGACCACGAAACTCGACGGCAAGAAGACGTACTTCCTGCCCTTCAACCAAGGCTCCAATGGCGCAGGACACGATGGCGGAAAGGGCAATCCCCCGGTGGCCGAGAATGCCGACTACGTGACCAGTTATGTCTGGAAGAATGTCCTCCAGAAGGACAGCCTTCTCGACATCCTCCAGAAGTTCATCAACGAGACGGAGGAAAAGGAGAACATTCGCCAAGCCGACGGGACGGTCAAGGAGGTCAAGAAGCGCAAAATCATCTTCCCCCGCTACCATCAGCTGGACGTGGTACGGAAACTGATTGCCGACGTGCAGAAAAACGGCCCGGGGAAAAACTACCTCGTGCAGCACAGCGCGGGAAGCGGCAAGTCCAATTCCATCGCCTGGACGGCATACCGCCTGTCAGGCCTCCACGACCAGGACAACAAGCCCGTCTTCACCTCCGTCATTGTCGTGACAGACCGCAAGGTTCTTGACAAGCAGTTGCAGGACACCATCTACAGTTTTGAGCACAAGGAGGGCCTGGTCAGGCTCATCGATGACAAGAAGACTTCCAAGGACCTGCGCGACGCCATCAACGACGGCATCCGCATCATCGTCACGACTCTCCAGAAGTTCCCCATCATCTTCGAGGAGGTGGACAAGAGCAAGAAGAAGAACTTCGCCGTCATCGTGGACGAGGCCCATTCCAGCCAGACGGGCGACAGTGCGATGAAGCTGAAAATCGCCTTGGCGGACACCTCCGACGCACTCCGCGAATATGCCGAGCTGGAAGGCAAGAGCGAGGAGGAGATTGGCGACTCCGAAGACCGCATCGTGAAAGAGATGCTGAACCACGGTCAGCACAAGAACCTCTCCTTCTTCGCCTTCACGGCCACGCCGAAACCCCAGACCTTGCAGATTTTCGGCGAGCAGAAATCCACTGGCGGACCACGCCCGTTCCACATCTACAGTATGCGGCAGGCCATCGAGGAAGGCTTCATTTTGGACGTCCTCCAGAACTACACCACCTACCGCAACTACTACAAGCTGGCCAAGAGCGTACCCGACAACCCCGAGATGCCCACCACGCCCGCGATGAGGGCGGCACGGCGCTTTGAAGAACTCCATCCCTATAATCTGCAGGCGAAGGCGCAACTCATCGTGGAGACCTTCCGTGGAATCACGCGCCCCGCCATCGACGGCAAAGGCAAGATGATGGTGGTGACCGCTTCGCGGCTGGCGGCGGTCCGTTACTTCCAGGCAATCAATGACTATCTCAAGACGCAGGGGTACCACGACATCGTCGTGATGATCGCCTTCTCTGGCACCATCAAAGACCCCGCCGACCCGCAGGGGCCGGAATACACCGAAAGCGGAATGAACCGCGACTCGCAAGGCAACCGAGTCTCGGAGAATCAGACCAAGGCGGTATTCCACGCAAGGGGAAACATTCTTGTGGTCGCCGAAAAATATCAGACTGGCTTCGACGAACCGCTACTGCACACGATGGTGGTGGACAAGAAGTTGCGTGATGTCAAGGCGGTTCAGACGCTGAGCCGTCTCAACCGCACCTATCCAGGCAAGGAGGACACCTTCATTCTTGACTTCGTGAACACCGACGAAGAAATCAAGGAGGCCTTTCAGCCATTCTACCAGGAGACCATGCTGGGAGAGGAGTTCGATTTCAATCGAATCTATGCCAAGCGGGAGGAGGTTCGGCACTTCCACATCTACAGCGATGACGACGTGAAAATGGTATGCACCATCTATGCCAAGCGGGGTGACTCGGAGAAAACCCGTCAGGGCAAAATCTCCAGCGCACTCAAGAACGTGGTGGACAACTACAACGAACTCTCGAAAAAAGAACGCTCGCTCTTCCGACGCACCATCCGCGCTTTCGTCAAGTGGGAGCGTTTCATTGCCCAAGTCACACGGATGTTCGACAGGGAACTCCACCAAGAGGTGATCTTCTGTGACTATCTCGCCCGCCTGCTTCCCGATGACCCAACCGAAAATATCGACCTGGACAAGAGCCTCGCGCTGGAGTTCTATAAGTTGGAGCAGACCTTCCACGGCGCCATCCAGCTGGAGGCAAAGCCAACTGACCTGCAAGTCCCTGAAATCAAGCCGACCGCACCCAAGATGGATGACAAGCGAAGCCTGTTGGATGAGGTGGTGGCCGCCATCAATGAACGATATCAAGGCGACTTCACTGACAGCGACCGCGTCATCATCGGCGACCTGCTCGGCCGTCTGTTCAAGGACACCAAGCTACGCAAGATTGCACGCTCCTCCGACCTGCAGATTTTCAAGGACAGCCAGTTCCCGAAGTTCTTCGAGGAGACCGCGCAAGAGGCATATATGGAGAGTACGGAGCGCTACACCAAGATTTTCGAGGACAAAGCCAAATACCTCGCCATTATGAACGCCGTATGCACCGCTCTCTACCGCGAATTTCGAAATTCGTCGAGGTAAGAGGTAATTGCCTCTAATATCAGGCCATTCCGTTATCATTTGGAATCGTCTACTCGTTTGAGAGATTTCGGGGAAATGTCTTATATCCATGCCCGCTGATATCCATCCAGTAACACAAGTGGAATGAAATGACGTATTGTTTTGTTGTCATTTTGCGTTTTGATTTGCAAAATTTGCAAGATATATTAAATTAATTTCAGTCTTTGCAATTATCCACCGAAGCAAGCATGTGGGAACTAAAGGAAGATTTCGCGGACAAACCACGCCTGGCACGATATGCAAAGAGACACCGTGCCGAATATGCCGCAGGCATAGATGTCTATCGAATTGCCCAGACGGGCATTGCCAACGCACACGAATCCTGCCTCTACGTTTACGCGAAGATAACTGGAAATGAAATCCAGGTGCTGACCATAGGCGACAAGCAAAGTCAGCAGCGGGATGTCCAATGGTGTCATGCCAAGGTTGCGGAAATCAGAACTCAGGAGAGCAATTAGAATGGGAAAGAATACTGACAAGAAATCCGACGCGGCCAAACTGGCGGCGAAACTGGCGGGGGACGCGACCATGGAACAGGAGGTTGCACGGCATCGGCAAGCGACACAACTCGCCACTGCCCTGGAGGACTTCCGGGTGCGCAAAGGACTGCGCCAGAAAGACATTGCCGCCAGGATGGGAGTCAGCAACAGCACGGTATCCCGCATTGAGGATTCCCTCGATGCGGACTTGCGGCTTGGCGACTTGACCAATTATGCGGCGGCCCTCGGTTTGAATCTCTCCATCTTCTTTGAGGAACCGAATCTGCCCGCCGCCGAACAGATTAAGCATTGCGTCTTTCAGATTTCAGAGCTTCTGGAACGCCTCACCGAACTTGCGAAGGAATGCCACGACGACCAAGTCATCGTGGACGGCATCATGCGTTTTCGAGGAGAAGTGCTTTTCAATTTTCTGGAGCGCTATGTCCAAAGTGATCTAGATTACCCCTATGTGGTAACTTCGCAGCCTCCCATGAAAACCGGCGATGAAACGATTGCCACGCCTCGTCACGACAAGGCGATGTCCCCCGTAAAAGGTTAGGCATTGTTTCTCAACAGGATATATTGTCTTGCCCTTTATATATTACCAATATAGAACGCATCGAATCCATGGTTGAAGAATTCGTCATCGGGCAGGTTTTCGTCCCACAGCCGTCATTCGCGCGGTTGTAGCGCCGACACGCCAATGCCACCTCTCAAACGCCCAAAATTCATGGATTCAGGGTTATATTATTCCTGGAGGTAGTTATGAAAGAACCGAAAGCAGTCGCGGAGTTGTCTTGGAGTAAAGTCTTGAGGCGTTTGGCAGTTTCTCTGGCTTGGATGGCATGCCTTGCCTGCCTTGCCCCGCGCCACTTGTCCGCCGAGGAAGTCCCCGC
>JAEEGL017036894.1_pt1 | contig 10233 bp, 11 predicted proteins | sample 9134231 | NCBI WGS metagenome assembly JAEEGL01 (sample SAMN16246548, study PRJNA631951) | gut metagenome | biome: gut microbiome; feature: rumen; material: fiber-attached | host: Bos | place: Iran: Karaj | collected 2018-10 | reverse complement strand
TCCGCCGGGGCCCAGGGCGTCAGTATGGGGGCCGGGACGGGGATCTCGGGTCCCATATCTATCAAAAGGAAGGGGAAGTTGTCCTTCCCGAGGCGCAGACGGACGAACAGAAGCGCGATGAACAGCGTCACGCACGGGGAAACGGCAAAGCCGGCCCACATGCCCGTCGCGCCCGCGACCGTCCATCCGAGGACCGGGAGCGCCATATACAAAACGCCGTTTTGCAGGCAGGCGATACACGTCGCCATCCCGATCCGGTCGATGAGCATATAGTACGAGGTCGTGAGCGATACCGCGCTGACGAACGTGAAGCCGAGGGACACGACGCGGACCGCCGCGACCGACGGCTCGAGCGCCTCTCCTCCGGTGATGCCGAAAAGGGCGCAGAACCGGTCGGCGAAAACGCAGACCAGCGCGGTCGCCGCGACGCCCTGGATCAGGGACGCCTTTATCCCCGCTTTCATCACCCGTTTGATCAGGCAATGATTCTTTTCACCGAAATAAGTGCCGATCAGCGGCTGCATCGCCATGCCGAGCCCGTCGAGCACGACGCCGAATTCGATCAGACTGACGACCACGGCGAGGGTTATCAGGCCCGTCTCGCCGAGGCGGCTCGAAACAAATCCGATCAGAACGTAGTCCATCAGCGCCCAGCACAGATAGACCGAGGAATCGACGACGCTGTAGCGCGAGGTCAGAAGAAAGTCCCCGAATGAAAGATGCCACGTGAAACGGAGCGTGTTGCATTTGCGGAAGAAATGCCACACGCAGGCGAGGACTCCGAGGCCGTTTCCGATGATCGAGCCGAGGATAATGCCCGTCATCCCCAAAAAAGACGCGAGAACGACGGAGCACACGATATTTCCGCCGATCTGGAAAACGTAGCAGACGTTGTTGCAGAACTCGTCGCCGTCGCTGTAGACCATTTGCTCGAGATAAAAAACAGCGATCGTAAGAAAGGCGTTGACCGGCATGAGCGTATAATACTTGAGCGCCTCGGCGCGGATCTCTCCTCCCACCCCGTTCAGGTCGAAATAAACGCCGCGCGCCAGAAAGATCGCCAGCGCCGATAAAAGACCGATCGAAAGACTGACGATCAGCCCCTGGCCGTAGATCTCGCCGGCGCGTTTTTTATGCATCGCCCCGACCTCCCTGGCGAAGACGATCCCGACGCCCGTCGAGCAAAGATCGCCGAAAAACGTCACCGCGCCGGTAACGGGCGTGATCGCGTTGATCGCCGCGACTCCCGTCCCGCCGACAAAAAAACCCGCGATGACGCTGTCGCTGAGGAGCATGAAATACATGACCGCTTTTGTGAAGATCCCGGAAAAAAGCATCGACCGGAATTTTTTCTCGCAGAATCCGTTCATACCGTCCACCCCCGCCTTTAAGATAAAATGCCCGCCGCTTAATATACCATTTTTTCAAGCGAAAAATCAAGCGGGTCGCGCGCTTTCGGGCGATTTTTTTCGGAAAAGGCGAAACGGAGGAGACCCGCGCGCGTCCCGCCCCCGCCTGCCGGCGCCCGGCTTTTGTCGCGCCGCGGATAAAATTTTTCTTGTCAGAACCGCGAAAACGTGGTATGATTGCGGCATAATGAAAACGCGACAAAAGGGGGGAGCCATACGATGTTCGAAGAGACGATCAGATTCTGCGATTCTCTGCTGGAGACGGGGATCCCCGGTTTCGATCTGGACGTGTTCCGGAACGGGAAACGCGTCCTCCGGCACCGGAACGGATACCGCGATCTGGAAAACAGGATCCCGATGGACGGGAGCGAGGTGTATAACATCTATTCCTGCTCGAAGGTCATCACCTGCGTCGCCGCGCTGCAGCTGTGGGAGAAGGGACTGTTCTCGCTCAACGACAGACTTTCCGACTATATGCCCGAATTCAAAGAGATGACGGTGAAGACCGGAAACGGCTTGAAAAAGGCCGAAGAGCCCATTTTCATCCATCAGCTTTTCGAGATGACCGCGGGCTTTTCCTACGACACGGATTCCCCGCGGATCAAAGCGTGCAGAGAGGAAACGAACGGCCGCTGTCCCACCCGCGAGGCGATGAGATACATCGCGGAAGAGCCGCTTTGTTTCGAGCCGGGGGCGCGCTGGCAGTACAGTCTGTGCCACGACGTGATCGCCGCGCTTGTCGAGGTCCTCTCCGGGGAAAAATTCGAGGACTACGTCAAAAAGCATATCTTCGACGTCGCCGGAATGGAGCGCTCCACCTTCATGCTGCCCGAAAGCGAGATCGGCGCCCTCGCGCCGCAGTATTCCTTCCGCGACGGAAGATCGGTGCGGATCGGCGAACACATCGACCGCTACAAACTCGGCACGGAATACGCCTCGGGCGGCGCCGGCTGTATTTCGACGGTGGACGATTACATGCGTTTTCTCGAGGGGCTTCGCACCTTCGTTTTCCTGAGACCCGAAACGGTGCGCCTGATGACGACCGACCGTCTGAACGAGGCGCAGAGAGAGACCTTCTGGCACAAGGGCCGTTACGGGTACGGGCTGGGCGTCCGCTGCCCGCTGAAAGGCGGGAAGTTCAGCGATTTCGGCTGGGGCGGAGCCGCGTGCGCCTATCTCGCGATCGATCTCCCGCTCGGGCTCAGTCTCTATTTCGGCACGCATCTTCTGGCCTCGCCGGTGCGCGATCTGCGCCCTTTGATCTACCGCTTCGTCCGCGCCGAGCTGGCCTTCCCGGACGAGCTCGATCAGATCCGGAAGGATCTGGAGGCCGTCCATACCGTCCATCTGCCCTACTGATCCCTCAAAAGAATAAGACGCTCTCCCCCGCGGACCGCCGGCTTTTCGCCGTCCGCGGGGGATCTTTTCGCGGTCCGGGGATCCGGATAAGGATCGGCGGGGATCCCGGCGGAAAGAGGGGCGAAGACGCGCCGCCGTTTGGACGGTCTTTCGCGCTCTATCGCGGGCAGGGATCTTCCCCGGACCGTATCCCGTCCGACCAGGACCTGACCTCTTCCCGGTATCTCAGCATTTGAGCGTCGAGGGGATCGACGCCTAAAACGTAGTTGATCCGGCCTTCAAGGCTTTCTAAATACGCCTGTTTCCCCGCCCATACGCTTTTCGTGTACCGGCTTTCGCCGAGATACTGTTTCTGCCTCATGTACATGACGTGCGACTCGACGCCGTATTTTCCGCAATAATACATCTCCTGACGGATCGTCCTCCGGTATTCGGAAGGGACCCGCGGCTTTTCGTTGACGACCAGCCCCGTGACGATCTGGCGGCGTCCTTTACGGATCGTCCGCGTCTTTGCCCCGTTCAGCCGCAAACGGCTCCCCAGTTTTTCTTTTACCTTTTCAATCAGCCCGTCCGGGTCGAAAGACCCCGAAAAAGTCATGTCATCCGCGTAGCGGGTATAAGAGACGCCGGCGCGCCGGCAGTATTCTCCGATACAGTCGTCGAACGCGCGCATATAGATATTCGCGATATACGGCGACGTAGGCGCTCCTTGCGGCAGACAGGGAACGCCGTTTTCCCTCCCGTCCCGGGGACGGCAGCACAGGTGGAGGAGCAGGTGTTTTACCGGCTCCGGGTGATCGCAAAAAACCCGGGAAAGAAGCATATCGTATCCGATAGAGGAGAAGAAGTTTTTGATATCCAGTTTCAGGATCAGGTCTTTGCCGGCGTGCGGCTCTCCGTTTTTCAAAACGGACGCTCCGGGCTTATACGCCGTGGCGTATTCTGACACGGGGTATTTGCGTAACACGTTGCGCAATATCCATTTTTGAATAGACTTCAGTTCGTTGTTCGGAACGTGCAGCGTTCTGCGCGTTCCGTCTCTCTTGGGGATAAGGACCGTCTTATAGGCGTTTTCCGGATGATTTGAGATCCGGTAGATGTGACTGACGCTGATGTTATGCGCGATCAGGCTTAGGGTGGGCCACAAAGCGTCGACAAATTGATGGACCGTGGGAATGAAGGCCGTTCCGTTTTCCGCCGCGGCTTGTTTCGTATACCGTAACAATTCCGGAAGGTCGCCGGATCGTTTGAGAAGCGGGAGATCCCATGGCTTCAACTCATATTTGCCCGGATCGATCATAAAACGCGCGGCGGGGCGGCACCCGGAACAGGATGGGCGCGAAGCGGCGGTTGCGCCGCAGGGGCGCCGGAGAAAACCGTTTGAGGATACGGCCGCGACTCGCGGACGCACATGACCCCGGATCGTCGGATCATGAAAATGCTGCCGCCCCGTTCGCTCCTCCTTCCTGTTTCGCATCCTACCGCGTTCCGTGAGTAAAAAACGTCTCACGCGGACGGGCCGAATAGAAATCGCTCCTCCCGCCCGCGCGGGTGACCCGGAGCCGAAAAAGCAGACCGGAACGGCGCGCGCGCCTGGGGATTTTCGCGCTTTTTCCGTTAAAAAAAACGACCCGATCGAATGATCTGAATCGTTTTTTCCGCGCCCGCCGAAAAAAGCGGGGACCGGAAAGCCGTAAATACGCGCCGGAAACCGGGCTTTTTTTATTTCAGATGGATTAGGGCGAGCCCGCCCAGACAGACGGCGACGCCGGCGAGTTTGTTCCAGCTCAGCTCCTCGTGATAGAGAAGGTAGCCGACGAATATGAGCGCCACCGCCAGAAAAGCGGCCTGGACCACCGTCCCGGTGCTGACCTGCCAGCCGGCGCGGTAGGCGTACACCCATCCGGCCTCCAGCCCGACCAGGACCAGCCCGAAAACGAAGGGCGTCCAGTTCAGTTTTCCGACCTCCTCGCCGAGGTGCGGCCCGCCGCCGAGGGCGAAAAAGAGGATCGCGCTGAAAGCGGCCGAAACGAGATAGGTGACCGTCAGCGAGGCGAAGGGATCCATCCCGCCGGGGAGCGATTTGGCGCAGATCTGGTAGAGCACGTTGCAGAAAACGACCAGCGCGATCGGCCAGACGTAAGAAAAAGACAGCATAAGGGCACCTCCGGAAAATCGAATTCGGCCTGACTTTCCGGTAGGTGCCCACCCGTTTCGGCGGCTTGCCGCCTCAAATGCTTTTTTCGCTTTCCCCTCCCGGGGAAAAGGGGATCTTATTCCCAGTCGGAATAATAGCCGACGTTTTCGAAGCAGATGGGGTCGCCCTGCTTCGGGTCGCCGGCGTATTCGCCGTCGTGCCACTTGCGGGTGGCGGCGACGCGCTCTTTGAGCATGATGACGACGTCCTTTTTGGTGCAGGTGATGCGCTTGTCGGCCTCGTCCTTGGCTTTTTCAAGCGTGCCGTTGACCTCGACGTCGTGGAAATCGGGATGGTTGAAGACGATCACGTAGCTTCTTTTCGGTTGGGAGAAGAACATAACGGTTGTCCTTTCTGTGTTTTTTTATCCCGGCCGGAAAAACGGGCGGCCGGACCCGCGAAGTCCGCTGTCGCGGGGATCATTCGGCGTCTTTGGCCGGTCTGCGCGGGGGATAGGGGCGGCGGCGTTCGGGAGAGATGACGACCTTGCGGTCCTCGTCCTCGCCGACCGAGTGGGTCGAAACGCCCTCGATGTTCTGGATCTGCGAGTGGATGATGCGGCGCTCGTAGGGGTTCATCGGCTCGAGCACGACGTTGCGGCCGGTCTTTTTGGCGCGGGCGGCCATCCGGTCGGCCAGCGCGCGCAGGGTGGCCTCGCGCTTTTCGCGGTAGTCCTCGATGTCGACGATCACGCGGGTGTATTCGCGCTTTTCGTCCTCGTCGCGGCGGTTGACCGCCAGGTTGGTCAGGTACTGGAGCGCGTCCAGCGTGTCGCCGTGGTGGCCGATGAGCACCCCGGCGTCTTCGCCTGTGATGCGGAGCAGACGCTCGTTCGCCTCGCCGCCGGGCTTTTCGGTCGAGGTGACCTCGGCCTTCAGCCCCATGTCCTCCAGCAGCATGCGGAGAAAAGCGAGCGCTTTGTCCGGATCGGGGACCTCGGCGGTCACGCGCACCTTGGCGGGCGATTCGCCGAATCCCAGAAAACCGCGTTTGGGCGCCTCGAGCACCGTGTGCTCGATCTTCGCGTCGTATCCGACGGCCTCTTTATCGATCCCGATCTCTTTGAGAGCGGCTTCGATGGCGTCCTCGACCGTTCTGCCGACGCCGATCGCTTCTTTTTTCATAATGGATGATTACTCCTTTGTTTTGTCGTCTTGCCCCTCTCCGGCGCCGGGGGCGGGGGAGGGCTCTTCCGCTTTTTTCAGGGCGGGCTTGTAGTTGCCGTTCTCGTCGTAATCCTCATCGTCGATGTGATGGAGCGAACGGACCTTCTTTTTTTCGCCCCGGTCGGTCTTTTCGGTCAGTTTGTTCCCGCCCCGCCCCTCGTCTTTGAGCGGCGCTTTGCCGACCGGGCTTTCGATCGCCGGCTCTTTCTTCGCGGGGGCGGCCTTCAATTTTCCGTTCGCGTCGTAATCGTCGTCGTCGATGTGGTGGAGCGAGCGGACCTTCTTCTTTTCTTTTTTGGACTGCGTGCCGAAATACTTGCGTTCGGCTTCTTTAAACTCCTCCTCGGTGAACTGCGGGACGGGGAGGACTTTGGAAAGGATGAACTGCTGCAGCGTGCCGAGCACGTTCTGATAGATCCAGTACAGGCCGATGACCGCGGGCACGCCGAAGGTGATCCACACGCTGAGCAGCGGCATGGTGAAGTCCATGATCTTCATCGAGCGGGCGGCGTCTTCGTTCTGCGGGGCCTGGTAGGTGAATTTACGGGTCAGCTTCATGCTGAAAAAGAGGAGGACGAAGGTCAGCACGGGGATGAGCAAAAGCAGCCAGTAGACCGGCTCGGGCGGGTCGAAAGAGGGCGTCTGCCCCAGGTCGAGCCCGAAGAGCGTGAAGTCGGGGAGCTTGGACATCTCCACCCCGTTGCTCTCGAAAAATTCGGAGAACTGCGCGGGATTGGCGCGGATGGTCGAGATCATGTCGATCTGCGAGAGCGCCAGGTCGGACCCGGTGAGGGTCGTCCCGGCCTCGGCGGCTTTGTCCACGGCCTTCTGCAATTCGCTCATCAGCCCCTGCGGGGCGTTGAGCAGTCCGCCGTTGAACAGTTCCAGGAACCGCAGCTCCAGCCCGTCGATGACCTCCGCCCCCATCTGCATGATGTACTGCAGGGGGGTGCGGATGACGGTGTACAGGGCGATGAGGATGGGGAACTGCAGCAGCATCGGCAGGCAGCCGCCGAACATGTTGAAGTTCTCTTCGCGGTAGAGCTGCTGGATCTCCTCGTTCATCTTCAGCTGCGTGGTCCGGTCGGTCCGTCCGGCGTATTTTTTGCGGATCGCCCGCTCCTTGGGCTGCAGAGAGGCCTGCTTGATCGAGTTTTTCTGCTGCTTCACGCCGAAGGGGATGAGCAGCAGCTTCAGCAGGAGAGCGACCAGGAGCAGCGAGACCGCGTAGTTGGGGACGATCAGGTTGCAGATGCGGACCAGATGCCCCAGCGGGACCAGGATGATGTCAAAAAGATTCATGGCTTCTCCTTGGTGGGATATTCGGTCTTTTGCGCCGGACGGCTCCAGAGAAAGGCCTCCGGCACGGGGTCGTGGTGCGGGCCGCGGTTGAAGGGATTGCAGCGGAGGATCCGCCACAGGGAAAGAAGCCCTCCCAGAAAAACGCCGTGCGTCTGAAAGGCCTCGACCGCGTAGGCCGAGCAGCTCGGCAGAAAGCGGCAGGTCGGGCGGCGCTTGAGGGGGGAGAGATATTTGCGGTACCATTTCACGCAGGAAACGCACCAGTCGCGGGGACGCTTCATAAAGCGCCTCCTTTCCCTCCGGAAAAGTCGCCGGAGGGGCCGGTTTCGATGTTTTCGGTTTTCCCGGGTCCGGTCATCCCGGGCTGTTCCTCCGGGGCGGAGGAACGGGGCTCGTTCGCCTTCTCCCCGCGGGGAGAGGCCAGCAGATCGAGTTTGGAAAGCGCGTAATAGAGGTCTTTTTTGACCTCCCGCGTTTTGGCGCTCATCGTTTTTTCGCGCGCGACAAGGACGATCAGGTTGCCGGTCTTCACGCCGGCCTCCCGGTCGATCTGCCGGAACGCTTCGCGCAGGACGCGGCGCGCGCGGCTGCGCTTGACGGCGTTCCCCAGTTTTTTGGAGACGGTCAGGCCGAGGCGGTTGATCTGCTTTTTGTCGGGTCTGGCCTTCGCGATCAGGAAGGCGTGGCGGTCCCTTAGGACGTGGAGCGCGCAGGACGGCGTTCCGATATGCCTGCCTTTGGCGTAGACCTTGACGAATAGATGGTTTTCACCGATAGCGCGGTATTTCATGCTGCACCTGCCGTTTCGGCGGTCCGCAGCGGAAAGCAGCCCCCTCCCGCCGTTTTCGCGGGAAAACAAAAACCCCCAAGGAGACCTCGGCGGTTTTGTATATGACAGCCGGTCGCGGTACTGTCAGTCTGACGAAAACGGGTAAGGAGGGACGCCTCAGTAAGAGAGGACCTTTCTGCCTTTCGCGCGTCTTCTTTTGAGGACTTTGCGGCCGTCCGCCGTCTTCATTCTTTTGCGGAAGCCGTGTTCTTTCTGTCTTTGTCTCTTTTTGGGCTGGTAGGTTCTGAGCATGCCGGAAGCACCTCCTTTGTCGTTGGTATTGTCCTGCGGTTTTTCATTATGACATATAAAAATTATTTTGTCAAGTTTTTTTAAAAAAAAAGAGGAGAAGATGTATTGCGTTCGCTTGATATTAAAAAACAAAAGAGAATCGCGTTACTGCGGCGAACCCAAACACGCTTTTCAGCGCCCCGGTTCCGTCTCCGCATTCTCCGCGCTCTCTTGGTTCAGATACTACCATAAAATCCGATGAAAGTCAAGAGAAAAACACGATTTCGGAAGGAATCTCACAGCAAATCACATCATCTGCGACGTTGATCAAGCAGGTCCCCGCTCTGTTCAACAATCCAAACGTCAACTTTGGAAAGACGAACGTGGATATTGGCGGCGGGAAATATGATCTCGCCACGCGGCAGCTTGCCGAAAACGGGACGAAGAATTACGTTTTTGATTCCTTTAATAGAGGAGAAGAAGAGAATAAAAGAACGCTGGACGTCGTTCGCTCCGGTGGAGCGGATACGGCGACCTGCGCAAACGTCCTGAATGTCATCGCCGAGGAAGCGGCGAGAAAGAACGTGATCCTCGAAGAGGAAAGGAGAGAGGGCGGGTCAGAGTTTTTCGCCGTTTTCCAGAACGCGGATCAGGTCTTTCGGGGACAGGACTCTGACGGGCGAGAGAGAAAAGCCCTCTTTGTCGCGCGTGACGACGCAGTCGACCTTTTCGCGGGACGCCGTTTCGATCATCACCGCGTCCTCATAGTCGGAGACGGGGGAGGGGATCGCCCGCCGGCAGTCTTCCCCGGCGGTATCCAGCGGCTCGAACAGCAGAAACAGTTTGGAAAGCAGATCGCGGGACGCCTTGTCACTGTGCGTGGAGCGGTGCGTCAGATAATAAATGTCCGCGGCCGATTTGGCGGTGAAACAGCCGTCGATCTGCCCGTTGGCGGTCATCAGAAAAAGTTTTTGCGCGTCTTCCGCGAAGGGCGCGCGGTTTTGGAGGGCGTCGACGATCACGCAGGTGTCGAAAAGGACTCTCATATCCGGTCGAGCCTCTCTTCCTTCGCCTTTTCGAGATCGGCCTCCGGGGGGAGGACGCCGAAAAGCGACCTGGCTACGTCGACCCTGTCCTGAAAGGGGTTGGTGAGTTTGGAAACGATCTTGCCGTTTTTGGTGATGAATACGTCTTCGGTGGCGGAGAGGAGCAGGTATTTGGAAAGATTCGCCTTGAGTTCGGTCGCCGTGACGGACATATCGGCACCTCCTTTTCTGTCTGTATGATAAACGATACGGACGATTTTGTCAAGAATATCGTACAAAATTATTTTGCGTTTCGTACGATTTGTGTAAGCGGCGCCGGTTTCTACGTCCCGGGCCGGAATTGTGCCGTGAGTCCATTGATTTTATTTGATATTTTGTTATAATAGAGCCAAAAGAAAAGAAAAAGTTCAAAAACCGGAGGTATATTTATGTTCGAAGATATCGGCGGAAAAATCAAGGGGCTGGCGAAGGTCGTTTGCTGGAGCGGGATCGGCGCGTCTGTGATCGGCGGGATCGTGATGTTTTGTCTGGCGGACTCGATGGGAAGCTATGGGATCGGCGGGATGTTTGTCCTTTACGGGTTTTTGATCATGATCTTCGGCTCGCTCTTTTCCTGGATCGGGTCGTTATTTTTATACGGATTCGGACAGTTGATCGACAATAGCGACGATATTTCCGCCGCTCTTCGCACCAT
>JAEEGL016623365.1_pt1 | contig 10233 bp, 11 predicted proteins | sample 9134231 | NCBI WGS metagenome assembly JAEEGL01 (sample SAMN16246548, study PRJNA631951) | gut metagenome | biome: gut microbiome; feature: rumen; material: fiber-attached | host: Bos | place: Iran: Karaj | collected 2018-10 | reverse complement strand
GGTATCTATATGGTACTGACAGCTTCAAGAGCAGGTGCGATCAAGTACAGTATCATAAATAACTTCAAGCATAAGATAGCTATGTATCTTTATGAGAGTTCTGATGTGACGGCCGTTGTAGGCAGAACGAAGTATAAGCTTCCTGAAGTAAAGGGACGAGCATTCATAAAGCAGGCAGATGTTAATGTCATGCAGTGTTTCCTGCCGGTAGCATACGAAGATGATATCTCATATATCAAGAGCCTGTCTGCTATCGTCGATCGTATTGCAAACGGTAATACTGCACCTAAGGCTAAGTGCATACCTATCCTTCCCGAAAGTGTCACACCGGATCTTCTTACGATGCTTCCTGCATCCTCTCACAAGATCGCCATCGGACTTGATTGCCAGAATGTTGAGACAGTATATATCGATCTTACTATCAAGCAGTTTATCGTCGGCGGAGCACAGACAGGTAAGAGTAATGTGCTTAAGTGTATCATCGACCAGCTGCCAGAAGAAGCGGGCAGATATGTATTCGATTCCAGGGCAGGTGATCTGTTGGCTTATAAGGATAAGGTTAACTACTACTCTTCTGTGGATGATCTCACGAGGCTTATTCAGGATATCAACGAACTTTGCGGTACGAGAACTGCATTGTACGAGTCTTCATCCAAAGACATAAGCTCCGCAGAGTTCTATAAGGGCCTGGAGACACAGGTTATCATCATTGAGGATGTTGAGAATTTTATACTGGCAGCAAAGGGAAAAGAGCGTGAGATCTCAGAATTGTTGCGAATTGCCAGAGATGTCGGTATCGGCGTAGTATACACCTGCGTTCCCGGTAAGCTCAGAGGCTTTGACGATCTTACACGATTCTTCAAGGATGTCGATTCCGGTATCGTCCTCGGCAGACCTACGGATCAGACATACTTTGCAATACGTCCTGACCGTACCTTTGTACCTAAGATAGATATAGGTTTTTCTGTCGAAAGAGGTCGTGTGAATAAGATGATGATAACGAACGGGGAAGAGTAGTCCAGAATAAGGTGTTGTCAGAAACAACACCTTATTCTATTATGAATGCTCCGGAACAATATATCTAATATCACGTGATGAGTTATAGAGGTGTACGTGAATAGTATTAAGAGAAGTATATGCGGTTTTATTATCTGCTTTATGATGTTTTCTTTTGCAGGCTGTAGCAAAAAGATAGAAATGGTTGATGAAGATGAGATAATGGATGCGTTGGAAGATGTATTGGACCTTGAAGAATTTGATGGAGAACATCGTACAGACTATTATTTCATTGAAAACGTTGGCGCAGATAATTTCGGTGTGAGTGCATATGTTAACAACGAGACAGAAGATCCAGATGATGAATGCATTCGAATTACATATTATTCCGTACACGATGAGGATTCTGTTGAGGAGTGGTTTGAATCTCAGAAAAAGACATTCGGAAATAATAAGGATTACCTAGTGACTGAGAGTTATACGGAAGGACAATGTGGTTACTTTATTGTTCAAGTAGGAGATACCATAAAGGCTTTTTATTTTGCGGATGGGATGAGACTTGAAGTGGATGTTATCTCTAGTAACGGATATGACCTTACGGAGGCATTTCTTAAAGAATTGGGTCTGCCTTTTCAGTATCGTTGATGAGTTACTGATACTGCAGTCCAAAGCATTGAAATGATGATCAATAATTTATTGAAATCGATCATTCTACAGATGTTTCCGCTTTGTTGAATCTGTTAAGCATGATAACAGTAATGCCCAAAAGGATGATGTGCCAGATGCCGCATATCGTATTAACAAGAAATGCTCCAAGGATAAACAAGGTGTTCGAGAACATCATTGCTGAGCAGGCAACGCCTAGACCGTAGACGATCTCCAACAGATGCCATCTTTTTGCGAACTTGTTATTAAGATCCCTAAGGGGCAATATCATCGCATTTGCGAAGTATACAATGCTCAACGCGTTAAAGAAATAGGGGATAGCTAGTGTCATGAGAAGTGTGTCGAGACGTAGCGCGGTGATCAGAAATCCTGATATGGCACTAATGATAGCGAATACTCCTGACTTGGAGAACCCGTCATCGAATCTGTTCAATTTAAAGATGAGGATACCATATGCGCCACCTGCTAAGATCAGGATGATATTAACTATCAGGACACTTGTGGGCAAAGGTCCCATTGCCAATACTCTTTTATGAAGGACATGAGTGTAGATTACCTTGAAGACTATTGATACAACCTCTTTGGTCAGGAGTAATGCCCAGATCAAAGGGAGTTTTTGACCAAGGAGCCTAAAGGTTTCCTTGTGTACTTTTTCCATCTCTTTTTCCGTATTGTCAAATAATCCCATGTTTATCTCCTGTATCCTTGTATTGCTGTGAGTCATGATCAACACGATCTGTATCATTTTATCATTCTTTATCCAATAAGATCGTTTGATGGTGATCTGAAGTAACAGTGAGTATCTTGCTCGGAAATGCTACTGTGAAGAACCCTGACCTTAATGATATAATCGGACAGAAATATAAATGAGGGACAGTATGGCAACTAAGAAAGAATTACAGTTGAAGAAAGACATAAGGATATACACGGTGATCCTTATAGTATCGGCGATAGTCTTTGCTGCTTCATTGGCTGCGCATCTATGGTTCACATATCAGGCAAGGAATGAGGTCTGTGACTATAAGGAAGTGTCGGTCAAGGTCGTGGATGTGAGCTCTGCTACTAAGATGGTAAGATTACGCCCGAGGACCGAGACTGTAGTTACGGTCAGGAACGGTAGATACGATATGCCGCTTCACGGTGTAACGAATCCGGGTAAGTTTATCAATGCACAGTATTCCGGCGAAGAGATCACGGTCTATTCGTACAGGGGAAAGCTCTATCCTGATACAGAGGTATTAAGACTTGATTCTCCTATGAACGAGAAGCGTGCACAGGCCGCGACTCCCATGCTGATCTCAGTTGTTATCCTTGTATTCTCGATCGGATACCTTTCCGTGAGCAGGCACAGATATAAGAAGATCAAGCTCAGAGAAGAAGAGCACGCCAGGAAGGCTCTTGAAGCTGCATCTGCTCCTAAACCGATAAAGCGACCTAAGAATATTCCTAATGCTATTAAGGAAGTCAAGAAAGAAGAATAAAGACAGTTTAATGGAGAACAGAGAGGAAACTATGAACAGGATAAAGAAAGCGATTTCATTAACAATGGCAGCTGCGATGCTCGTATCTGTTGCAGGCTGTCATAAGAAGATAGATAAGATCGATGAGGACGATGTCATATCGGCACTTGAAGATGTGCTGGATCTTGAAGAAGCAGACGACAGTGATAATGAGACAGATTATTACAATGTAGTGGATAACTATCCCGGACGTGAGATCTCCATTCGAGGATATGTTGACAAGGACGACGATCACGATGAGAGTATCGTGATCACGTATATCGTCTACGAAGATGAGGATGAGTCTGTAGAGCATTTCGAATACGGCTACGATGCAGTAACCCATAATGCACTCTACAAAAAGGACGATTACAGTGCGTACTACGAGGAAGGCGAATGGGGTTATGCCATCGTGGAAGTCGGCGAGTACTATACGGCAGTTTACTTTGTCGATGACACGGTACTCGAGGTAAGTGCCCGTTCCGAAGACGATATCGAAGCCGCTAAGAAATTTATCCGTGAACTCGGCTTGCCTCTGAAGTGATATGAAGAACTCGGAAAAACTATCAGATATAGTACGGCAGTGGAAGAAGATCACTTATGTAACAGCGGTTGTGTTGCTGATAAGTGTGATCGGGCTCTTTGTTATGGCTAGGATCTCAAAGAACCGGGAGATCGCTTACAACGAAGTCAGTGTAAGTGTTCAAGAGGTCAACGAGGTATATGTACATCGCAGACATAACTCCGGAAGAAAACTTGAGGTCAAGGTGGAATATCAGGGAAATAGTTATACATTATATGGTGTAACTATGGATGATCGGCAAAAGTATAAAGAAGCATTGGATTCAGATACCAAGCTCATTGTATACGAGTATAAAAACGAACTCTTCTCCGATGTTAAAGCGCTTAAGGGATCTACTGCAACTAACATCTTGGCACTGATGTTCTGGGGTTTGTGCCAACTGTCCGGAGTATCCTTGATCATGTCCATAGTGTCCCTGATCATTAACAGACATAAGTTGCAGAAAGCTCTGGCTGAGGAAAAGGGCACTTAGGATCGGCCCTGGTCACGAAGTGTTGACGCAGAAGGATACTCTCAGGGGTATCCTTCTTTTGTTGTATAATGTTTATGGAATCAGAGGAGGATAGATATATGTCAGACATCGAAGCGAAAAAAGAACAGTACATCGATCCCGCCATGGTATATAGAGGCGGAGGATCTTTGCTCATTGCAGCAGTAACAGGTATCGCCTGTATCTTCGCGATAGTAGTTAAGCTGTATCCTATGGCTGTAGTGTGGGCAGTACTCTTTATATTGACTTTGCTCTCTACCTTAAAGGCGAGGAAGATCAAGAAAGAAGTTATGACCTTCAGGGATGAGATGCTCACCATGCCCTGCGTTAAGGGTAAGGTTACGAATATAGAGGAGAGGCCCTTTGTATTCGGGATGGAATTGTCTCCCGACAAGATGAAGTTCTTCGGCCCCAAGACACGTGCCTACAGGGTCTATGTATCCTACGAGGATCCTAATACCGGCATGACAAAAGAAGTTATGTCGCAGCTCTACGATCAGCACAGGCTCTATACATACGACATGAAGTGCGAGGCAAGGACGGTCGCAGAGAGGCGCAAGGCTATATTCGATGAGAACGCAGACGTTTATGTATCTGCTGACGGAAGAGCGTCCGTGGAACTTATAAGCAGGCCCTTAACATAGGTCAATGTAATCCCCTCAGCCTTCTGATATCTTAAGGTCAGTAAGCAATATTCAAAGTGAGGTCATCTTATGGACAGAGCGTATATCGTAGAACAGTTACAGCTCATAGTAGAGAAGTTCGGACTCGATATCAGCGAAGACGCCATAAGTGCGGCCGTGGGCTTCTCGGAATTCAAAGTATATTCCAAAGGGCAGCTCCTGGGAAAGATCGGAGAGGGATCCTCTGTTGCCGGCATCGTTATGAGCGGTGTGGTACGAAGCTTCTACGTGGACTCTGACGGCAACGACATTACGCAGTATTTCGCTTCTGAAGGCTCTATCTGCATAGACGAGGGCCTGATGGGATTTACCGAGCGCGTCGCCATGTGGGAGTCTCTGGAGGAATCTACCGTGATGCTCTTCAAGGCATCCGACATGAAGGATCTGATCCTCGGGGACGAACATCTGAAGACAGTATGGATAGCCCTTCTCGAAGAAGCTCTTCGCTACAAGATCTACAGGGAGAACGGCTTTCTCGTAGAGAATGCTACCGAGAGATATCTTGCATTTCGCAGGAGGTCCCCTGAGCTCGCTTCCCGCATACCTCAGAGATATATTGCTACTTACCTCGGGATAAAGCCCGAATCCTTAAGCAGGATAAGAAGCGCACTGAAGGAAGAGGAGGAGCAGTAACATGAAGGATGTCATGGTAGGTACATGGGCGTGGGGCAAAGGCGGCAACGGCTCAAGGATGGTATTCGGAACAAAGCAGGATGAGAACGTTCTTCGCGAGTCCTTCTCGAAATGCATCGAGCTCGGCTTTACGAAATGGGATACGGCAGCAGTCTACGGCATGGGTACCTGCGAGACCTTGCTGGGAAGCCTCATTGGAGATGAGATCTATATCTCCACCAAGTTCGCTCCTCCCAAGAAGTATGTGGAAGGAGACCTTACAAAGTCCTTCGAGGACAGCATGCAAAGGCTCGGAAGAAAGAAGGCGGACCTCTACTGGATACATATGCCCAATAACCTTCTTTCTAACCTCAAGGAAGCCATCCCTCTTATTAAGGAAGGCAGGATAGGCTCCATCGGTATATCCAACGTATCAATGGAACATATAAAGATCGCGCAGGAACTCCTCTCCAAGGAAGGACTTAAGCTTGGCGCCGTACAGAACCACTACAGCCTCTTAAGGCGCGATCAGAAAGCGATAATTGACTACTGCAACAGTCAGGGCATCACTTACTATGCATATATGGTCCTGGAGCAGGGCGCTCTTGCAGGCTACTACAATGCAAAGAACCATTTCCCGACTATCTCCATGCGTAACTTCTTGTTCCCCGCAGGAAAGTTCAGGAAGATAGAAGGACTTCTTAGTGAGATGAAGAGGATCGCAGATAAGTACGGTATCGACAGATCCCAGGTCCCGATCCTCTGGGCTATGGGCAATGGAGCAGTACCTATCGTAGGCATCACGAAGCCTTCTCATGCGCAGAAGCTCGCAGATGCCATGAAGGCGGAGCTTACGAAGGAAGAGATAGATCTTCTTACAAAAGAAGCGGAGAAGACGGGTATCCGCCAGCAGGGTATGTGGGAGCCGCAGTAACGACAGTAAGATAAGTATGCTATACTTCCGTTGGAAGGTGAATGAGATGGAAGACGGAAGGATAGTTACAGATAAGAATGAGTTAGTCTGGCGTAAGGCTACTCCCTATGAAGAAGAGGCTATAAAGTACTGGCTGAAGACTGTCAGCAAGGTCGATATCCCGGCTGTGATCGTCGGAATAGTCATTGCCTTGATAGTCTCGCTCCCTTTGGCCCTCTTTTTAGGATCTTCTGACAGTCCCGGTATGAGGATCGTATACTACCTGGGTCTACCGGGTGTAGCACTCTTATGTGCAATGGGTTATTGCTGTTCTCCGTATCTAAGCACTGTACCTGCCAGGCTTGCCATCCTTACAGGCCGATATCAGGTCATGGATTCCGAGGTGATAACCAGAGAGCCGGGGCGAGTACGAATAAACAGACACAGTTATGAGCTTATAACTAGAGTCGTAGTCAGATATCAGAACGACAGTGTTCTGAGTCTCAGGGCATATGACGGTATGCTCGACATGATCGCTCCGGGTGTCCCGGTGCTCCTTATAAAGTTCAATAATTCAAATGGCATATTCGGAAGCAGATACGACTGCATCTGTATAAGATACTTTATCAGGATGTAACCTCGTATCCTCTTTATGGTATACTCTTCCGAGGAAGAGGTGATGAATATGGAAAAGTATGAAGAGAATGGTGACTCCATCTGGAGAGAGCCGGATCCCGAAGAAAAAGAAGCAATAAGTATATGGGGCAGGTCAGCATACCGTGCCAGGATATGGAAACTGTGGGCTATTGGCGGTTTCTGGGCGTTCTGTTCATTGTTACTCGGAATAGCCGCTGCCGGGAAGGATAGACATGGTGATACTCATCCGAAGTCAGGTCTTATAATCGGACTTCTCATATTCGCTGTCTACATCATCGGTGCCCTGATCGTCCGCAAAGGATACAGCAACTTGAGGAAGAGGATCCTTGACGGAGACTACAAAGTAACGGAAACAACAGTCAAGGACAAGCAGCTCATCTACCGAAGAAGAGGTGCTCCGGAGGAATGTGTGACTGTAACTGCCGGCGACAGACAGGATACTTTCAGGATCCTGGATCCTGATGGAGATGATATATATGAGACTATCGGTCTTGGCGACAGGATGCTCCTTATATGTTATCCGGGTGACACCTACGGCTTCGCGGATAAGCTGGACCTTGTATATCTTCCTCCCTTTATCAAGAGGGCTAAGGAAGAGAAGGAGGAAGGTTCCGATGCTTGATATGGAACGCTACACGGCTGAAGATCCCGTCTGGAGAAAAGCTGACTTCCACGAGCAGGAATGCATCCTCCGCTGGGCTAAGCGTGTTATCAAGAACAGGATCACGGGTATCCTCGTCATAGCTGCATTTATCGAACTGGTTGCCATTGTCGTCGCACTGTGTGCGGCAGGCAGTAAAGTGAACGGTGAACCGCAGACCTTTGAGGGTACTTTATTCGGGATCCTGAGTACTCTTTTGATCGTAGGTGCATGCGTCTGTCTTTGCAGAATGCACCGCCGTCGTCTCTCTATCCTTGAGAAGAGTGAGTATGTCGTAGCGGATGCTAAGCTCACAGATAAGGAAAAGATCAGGTCGAGATATAATAACGGCGACTATGTCACTGTGAGCTATGGCGAAGATAAGAGCTATAAATGCCTCTTGTTGGGTGATCAGTACTCTGAGATATATGAGATGTTATCACTTGGTACATCCATGCTCCTTATCAAGTACCCTGAAGACGTAAACGGCTTTGACGGAGCTGAGTTCGACTGCTTCTGTCCCGAAGCTTTTGAGAAGAATGAGCAGGAGATCAAAAAGCGTTACGAAGGATCTGAGGAAGACGAGGAGGAATACTCCGACTATGAATGACGTAAGAAAGTAGCGTTCCCTACAGGCTCGAGGCTTCGCACATTAGGTGAAGGTGACTTACTGATCCTGATATATCTTTGATCAGTCGAACCACTGCTTCTCGAAGTCTTCTACCGGTACGGGCTTGGAGAAATAATAACCCTGATAGAGCTTACAGCCCATGGCATAGAGCTTCTCGAACTGAGCTGCTGTCTCGACACCTTCCGTAAGAGTATCTATACCGAGGTCGTCTGACATCCTTATTATGTTCTTGATTATAAATCCTGCCTTTATGTTACGCTCGGAATCACGAAGGAACTGCATATCTATCTTAAGGACATCAACAGGCATATCCTTAAGGAGGTTACGAGAAGAGAAGCCGCTTCCGAAGTCGTCCATCTCGATTATAAAGCCATATCTGCGAAGATCCTCGATCACTTTGAACCTTTCTTCGGCTTCATCCATCATGATGGTCTCGGTTATCTCGATCCTGAGCTGCTTAGGATCTATCTTGTATTCTTCCACAAGGTTCTTAAGCTCTTCTGCGACATCAAGGAAATAGAAATCCTTAGGGGATATGTTGACGGAGATGAACTGTGTAAATCCGCGTTCCTGCCAGTCATTTAATATCTCACAGGCTGATCTCCACATATGCTTATCTACATCGACGATCTGTCCGCTTCTCTCGAATACGGGGATGAATTTGCCCGGAGGCATGAGTCCTTCATCGGGGTGGATCCATCGAACTAATGCTTCGGCTCCCGCGAGAAGTCCCTTCTCATCTACTATAGGCTGAAGGAAAGGACGTATCTGCTTAGTAGCGATCGCATCCTGAAGCTGGTTGGAGATGAGCTGATCGTGAATGATCTCATTACGCATCTTATCGTCGTAGTAGACGATATGCGTCTGATAAGGATCAGCTATCCTGGTAGTAGCAAGGCGGGCGCTGTCGAAGAACAGAGGAACGTCTATATCTTCGCCATCGGCTATATCGTAGATGCCGTAATGGATGATGACTCTGTGTTCAAGATCCTTATCGTTTACGGTGAAGCCGGATATCTTCTCCTCTACGGGCTTTCCAAGGAAGTCCTCCTTATCGATAAGGATACCGAATGAATCTTCGGACAGCCTTCCTGCCAGGGACTTGCCGCGGGCACCTTCCCTTATGAAGTCTGCGGCCTTGGATACTGTAAGGTCTCCGAACCTTTTGCCGAATACATCGTTTATTACCTTGTAGTTGGAGATCTCCATATATCCGATCATGTAGTCGGTCTTCTTATCGTTCTTGAGCCTTTTCTCGATGCGCTCGTAAAGATATTCCTTGGTATACAGGTCGGTGAGGGAATCGTGGGTGGATCTGTAGATCTCGCGTTCCATCTCCCTCTGCTCTTCCGTGATGTCGCGGACGCTTAAGTAAGAGCCCGTATTCTTGCCGTATTCGTCGTTAACGGAACGCATCTCAAGGCGGGTATACTGAGTCTCGTCTCCCGTACCAAGAGTCAGCTTCTTGCTCCATCCGGTCTCGTTGAAATCGATGTCGCCGAAGAGGAATGTAAGATTATCCTTTACGGAATCGTAATCGTTACGAGCACCGCCCAGAAGCTTTCTTCCGGGTTCGTTGGTCCATACGCATGTCCCGGACTTGTCAAAAAAGAACAGGGCATCCGGCATTTCTGAAGCCATGCCGGATAACATCTTGTCCAAAAGCTTCATTGGTCTGTAATGCAGCGAGAAATAGTAAACGAGAATACCAAAAGCACCGAAAGCCATCATTGAGAAATCAAGTGTAGCCTTGGAGAAGATATCATATGTCTCAAGAAGGCCTGAGACTAACATGGCAAACAGGATTATCCAGTACTTCTCTGCATTGATCTTAGGCGTCTTGATGCATTTGTATACGAAGAT
>JAEEGL016459634.1_pt1 | contig 10233 bp, 9 predicted proteins | sample 9134231 | NCBI WGS metagenome assembly JAEEGL01 (sample SAMN16246548, study PRJNA631951) | gut metagenome | biome: gut microbiome; feature: rumen; material: fiber-attached | host: Bos | place: Iran: Karaj | collected 2018-10 | reverse complement strand
GTTTTATATTTCTTTTTAACATATATATTAAATAATTCTTTATCCGTTACAAAATAGTAGTCTAAATAATTAAAACCACTATTCATTTCATATTTAACGATATTAACATTATTTTTAACTAAGTTATCAAAATCGGTAATTACATAGGGTACCTCGAGGTTCTTTGTAAACGAGCGAATTTGATTATTATTTAGGCATACTATTAACTTGTCCGATAAATGATCTCGAAAATATTTTTCAATTAAATCAATATTTTCATGAAAAGATGGTATTTCTTTCACTTGATAATCGACCATTTTAATACTTTTATCCTTAGAATAATTATCTTTAGCAAAATAATAATTAATCTTTTTAAAATGATCTATTATATCCATAGATGCCATATATTCACCAGTAAAATCTGGTTCTTTATTAGCTCGATATTCCATCATTTCACGTAATATTGACTCATTAGTTACTTTTAAAGAGTTGATATCTTTAATAAATAAAACTGCATCTTTAAGATAATCAGATATTGTGGCATAATCATCTTCTGTATATAGTTCTTCTTTAGCGGGATATATAGCTATTTCATCTAAATTTTTAATTGATTTTTGACTATCAACATCAAAATAACGAATAGAATCAATTTCATCACCAAAGAATTCAATACGTACAGGATTTTCATCGCTAACAGGATAAACATCTATTACAAAGCCACGAACCGCCATATCTCCTGTTTTACTAACCAAAGCATCCTTTATATAACCTAAATCATATAAATCTTCTTCTAATTTTTTAATATCATAAGAATCATTAATTCTTAATTTAATAATCGAATTCAAATACTTTTTCTTACTTGGTAAGAAACGCAAAAAACCCATTAAATGCGTTACTAAGATATGATTATCATCATTTAGTAACTTATTAATGGTCTCAAGTCTTGTTATCTTTAGTTCTGGTGATATTGCAATAGCTTGACTAGTTAAAAAGTCATCCATTGGGAATAAAAGAGTATCTTTATCATAATTAGATAAGCTATTTAAGATTTTATTAGCTTCAAATAAACTTGGTGTTAAAACAATAATATTTCTATGATATTTCTTGAAATAATTATCAATATATAATGAAAAGAACTCATCATTTACTCCAGTAATACCAACATTGCTATCATTAGGAATATCTATTAAATTATCAAGAAATTTCATTGTTAGCTCCATTATACTTACTCATAACATGATTAAAGGATATTGAACAACAATCTTTGATAATATCAACGCATTTTATGTAAGATCTATCTAATATCTCATTATCTTCCTTAGAAAAATGACCTAAAACGTAATCTTTTGTATCCATATCTTTATTATTCGCAATACCGATTTTAATTCGCTTGAAGATCTCTGTACCCAAATTCTCAATAATATTATTAATACCATTATGACCACCAGAAGATCCATTAAATTTTAATTTAATCTTTCCAACTGGTAAATCTAAATCATCTTGAATAATATATATATCATTAAGTTCAATATGAAAATAATCCACAAATTTCTTAACAACTGTACCTGATAAATTCATAAAAGATAACGGTTTTAATAAAATTACTTGTTCATTATTAATATCACATTTAACATATAAACCATTAAATTTTTCTTTAAATTTATCTAATTTATTCATTTTTGCATACATATCTATTACATTAAAACCTATATTATGACGTGTATTTTCATATTCTTTACCAGGATTACCTAAACCAACAAATAATTTCATAAAATCACCTACTTTCTTCTAAACATATCTAAAACTTCTCTTGTATAATTACCATTTTCTAAATGAACAATTAATGGTTTTTCAACTATTAAACTATCTTTACCATTTTTAGTAGCTTCAATCATTACAAGATTAGCCGGACTATTTATTTTAGGATAAATAAATTGACATCTTTTAGGCATTAAATTAGCTTCTTTAAGTTTATCAATTATTTCTAAAAATCTTTCAACACGATGAACTAGATACAATTTGCCGTTATTTTTTAATAATTTACGACTAACTTTAATTATTTCTTCAAGATTTGTTTCTACTTCATGACGCGCAATAACTTTATGCGGATCATTATTCTTTAAAGAAGTATTAATATTCTTAAAATAAGGTGGATTACATGTAATAATATCAAAAGTATCACTATCATAATAATTCATTATATTATTCAAATTATCATTAATTAAAGTAATTTGATCTTCTAAATTATTAATGTTAACACTTTTAACCCCTAATTCATAAATATCTTTTTGTATTTCGACACCTACGATTTTTTTATCAGTCATAGTACTTAAAACAATAGGAATAGGAGCGTTACCAGTACATAAATCCATTATTAATTTAGCATCGTTATTTATATTTACAAAGCACGGCAAAAGAATTGATTCAAGAGAAAACTTAAACCAATCATCGTTTTGAAATATCTTTAAATTATTATAACCAACTAAATCATTTATTGTTTCCATCAGCTAGATCCACACAAACCCTTTGTTTATTTTCGTTTTCAACATATATCTTCTTTTCTAAGATATTAAGATCAACTACTTTTCCTTCAACACCATTATTCTTATAATAATCACCAATATCGGGTAAAACTTCACGCATTTCATGATAAATCTCATCTTCATAAGATAGGCAACATAGAAGTCTTCCACACACACCATTTATTTTGGTAGGATTTAGTGATAAATTTTGATTTTTTGCCATATTTATTGATACACCCGATAAATCATTCAAGAAAGTATTACAACAAAGAATTCTGCCACATGGACCAAGTCCTCCTACTTCTTTAGCTTTATCACGAATACCAATTTGTCTTAATTCAATACGTGTTTTATATATTTGCGCTAATCTACGCGCTAATTCACGAAAATCAACTCTTTCATCAGAAGTAAAGTTAAATAATAACTGTTCACGATTAAAAGTAAAATTAGCATCTATTAATCGCATATTTAAACCTAATTCACTTGCTATTTTTTTAGCATCTTCTAATGCTTTTTTAGCATCTTTAAGATTCTTATTATAATTAGATTTATCTTTAGCAGTAGCTAATCTAATAATACTACGAAGGGTTAAAGAATACTTCTTTTCATCAATTTCAAAGATATCAGAAGCAACAAAACCATATTGTAATCCCTTTTCTGTTTCTACAATAACTTCATCATTAGGTTCTACAGAAAGATCACTTACTTTAAAATTATAAACTTTACCATTACTAGCAAAATTAACACCTACAACACGACTCATTTTATCCCTCCATCTAATTCTATTATATATCTATCTATCAATAAATTAATATTTAAATTATATTTTACCATATTTTTAATATGGGTCGTAATATCTAAATAATTAATTAATTTCTCTATTTTAACATCATTTAAACAATCTAATATATATTCTTCATGATAATCTAAACCATTTAATTTATGAAGATGATTATTAATAATCAATTCAATATCTTCAAAAAAAGAATATAAATCTTCTTTAGTTAGTTCATCATTAAAAATACTATTAGTAAAAGCAATAGTATGCATACCATTATGCATAAAACTTTCTAAAAAGCTTTTTGGTAACGTAATATCTTTAGTATTATCATTTTCAACAAAACAATCAAGTTTCTGACAGCGTGAAATAATAGTTGGTAAAATCTTACTAATATCACTAGATATTAAAATACCATAAATATTAGGTTCAGGCTCTTCAATAAATTTCAATAATTTATTAAGAATTTCTGGTCTAATCTTCTCAATACCAACAATTATATATACTCTACGACCATCTTCTCTTAAGGATTTTGTTTCAAAATAATGCATTAAATTATTTATTTCATCGACTTTAATTAATAAATTATCATTTTTAACAACGTAAAAATCATCAAAAGATTCATTATCGATTAATCTTTCGATTTCTTCATTACTATATAATTTACCATCATTATTCTCATTAATAATTAAAGTAGCTAATTTTTTAGATAAATTATAGGCTTCTTCCAAATTATTTGTATTTATTAAATACGCATGAGAATAATTGTGTATTTTATTAATTAAGTCTATAAAATTATTCATATTAATCTATTGATTTACGATTATCAAAAGCCCTTTCCATGGTAATTGCATCAATATAATCCATCTCAGCTCCCATAGGGATACCTTGAGCAAGTCGTGTAACTTTAACATTCATCCCACTTAAGATGTTTTTTATATATAAAGAAGTCATTTCTCCTTCAATACATGGTTTAAACGCAATTATCAATTCTTTAATATGTTCATTATTAATACGATCAATAAGAGTATTTAATTTTAGTTCTTCAGGGGAAACATTATTAAATGATGATATTAAGCCATCTAATACATGATATTTTCCCTTAAAAGTACCTAATTTTTCCAATAAAAAGACAGTTTTAGGGTCTTCAACCAAACATAAAGTATCAGATAAACGCTCTTTATTCGTACAAATACTACATTTATCACTATCTGATAAATTATTACAAATACTACATCTTTTTAAATCTTTTTTGACATTTTTTAAGGCATCACAAATAAAATCAATTTGCTCTTGATCCATATTAATAATATGAAAAGCGAATCTTTCCGCAGATTTTTCACCAATACCTGGGAAATATTTAAACGCTTCGATAATTTTCTTTATACTATCAGGATACATTATTAAAATAATCCTGGCATACCCTTAGTATATTTACCAAGTTTTTCTTCTGTTAATTTATCAATTTTATGACTAGCTTCATTAACAGCTATCATAATCATATCTTGTACCATTTCAATATCATCAGCTTCAATAGAAGTAGTATCTAATTTAACATTAGTAACTTCTTTTGTACCTTTCATTGTAACAGTAACAAACCCATTTGTAGCCTCAAAAGTAGTATTATCAACTTCTTCTTTAGCTTTCATCATATCTCTTTGCATAGCTTGAGCTTGTTTTAACATAGCATTCATATTCATAATAATTATTCCTCCTCAATTTCCACAATATCTTTACCAAAGATATCTAATGCTTTATTAATTATATCACTATCTGAACTAGATATTTGAACTAATTCATCATTTTCTTCAATAATTTGATATTTTATCTTATTCTTAAGATCATCAACATAACGATCTTTAATTTTCTTAAATTCATCATTAGTAACAACTACTAAATTAATCTTATTAGATAGTTTATTAGATAAATAATCTTCAAATTTATACAAACTGCGATAAATAGTATTAATTATAGCATCTGTATCCGTAGTTAATAATACATATTGATTACCAACAACCATAGGCTCTGTATCAAACAAAGTTTGGGCATATTTTTTTACGTCATCGTTAACAAAATCATCTTTTAATGATTCCCACACTGTTTGAGCATCAGTTTTGCACTTTTTATCAGCGTTTGCTAATGCATTATTAATACGAATTTCTTTTATCTTATCATTTACAATTAACTTATCAGTTTTAACTATTTCGCGCGAAATATCTGATTCTTTCTTTTTTTCTTCTTTAACAGAGTTATCAATTATTTCCCGGGCAATAATTTTAGGGAATTCTATTTCCTGGGAAATATTTATTTTATTAGTTAATTCAATTAATCGAACTTCTGTTATTAAGAAAGGATTCAAACTATTCTTAACATCATTTAATAATAAGTTAAGATCATTAATAATCATTATATTCTTCTTAATATCTAAGTCTTTATTATTATTATTCGTATAATAATCAACAATCAAATCTTTAATATATATCATTAATCTTTCAATATAATTCTTGAAATCATAGCCATTTTTATCAACTTTATCTAATAATTCTATTAATTCTTTCACATTATTGTTAATAATACTTTGATATGTGCCAACAATATCATCTAAAGAAACTAAATTGTTAATAACTTTGAAGTCATCTAAAGTAATCTTTTTTGTGCAAAACGAATTTAACTTATCCAATAAGCCAATAGCATCTCGTAAGCCACCATTTGAAAAAAGAGCTATTTGTTCTACAACTTCATCATCTATCTTAATCTTTTCTTGGGAAATAATATATTTTAGTCTTTTAACCAAATTTTCGCGCGAAATACGTTGAAAATTGAAACATTGACAACGTGACACAATAGTATCAGGAACAGCATAGAACTCAGTAGTAGCTAAAATAAATATTACATAAGCTGGTGGTTCCTCTAAAGTTTTTAATAAAGCATTAAAAGCACTATTTGTTAACATATGTACTTCATCTATAATGTATACTTTATATTTTAACTTAGAAGGAACAATGCTCACATTGTTTTTTAACTCTCTAATTTGATCAATTCCATTATTACTAGCAGCATCAATTTCAATAATATCCACAGAATTGTTATCAATTTCCTGACAATTAACACAATTATTGCAAATTTCTCCATTTTCAGCAAAGTGTTCACAATTTACTGCTTTTGCAAAAATTTTCGCCATAGATGTCTTTCCAATACCTCTAGGACCAGAAAATAAATATGCATGGGAAATATTATTGTTGATAATTGCATTACAAAGAATCTTTTTAATATTATCTTGATCAATAAAATCTGCAAATAATGATGGTCGATATTTACGATATAAAGCTTGTGCCATAACATCATCCCCTTGCTTTAATTATACCTTAAATAAAGAAAAAATGATATAAATTGGTCATATCATTTTCGCTTTTTTTTGAAAAAGTCAGTTAAGATCTTTGAACATTCTTTATTATCTAGATAAATAATCTCTGTTTTATGATAACCAACAGAACTTTCAAGTATATCTTTCATTAATTCACTATTATGGTTAATATTAGATTTTGCACCAATATAGATTCTTTTTATACGTGATTTAAGTATTGCACCTGCACACATAGGACATGGTTCCATTGTAATATACATATCACAATCGTTTAAACGCCAGTCACCTTTTTCTTTGATTGCTTTATTAATAGCAATAATTTCAGCATGATTAGTAATATTTTCACGCATATTACCATTATAACCTGTTGCAATTACTTCATTATTATCCACAATTACGGCACCAACAGGCACTTCATCTATTACTTCTGCCTTTTTAGCTAATTCGATAGCTTCATCTATAAACATATTAAACTCCAAAAAAAATGTGCACATAAATGTAGAATGTTAAGGCTGCTATCTTTCGATCCTGACCTGGTTCCACGCATTTATTGCACATCTAAATAATACTATATAATTGTAAAAAAAGCAATTATTAATGTAAAAAGTTATTATTTCGCAAGAAATAAACAACTATGAACACTTATATTTTATTTCCCAGGAAATATTATTTTTATTTCGCAAGAAATATTGTTAATAAATCATTTGGTTTTTCTAATATATAATCTGCATCTAAATTTTCTTTACTATCCCATTTAGCATGAGCAAACTTGATATTAGCATTTTTAGCAAATAACATATCCGATTTAGCATCACCTATATAAATAGACTCTTCTTTCTTTAAATTATATTTATCAGCAAGATAGTTAAAACTATCTGGATATGGTTTGTGATTAACAACCATGTCTGATGTTACTAAATCACTAAATAGTGGATAAATATCTTTCATAATATCATCTAATTCATGGTATTCTTCTTGTGTTCTTGATGTAATTAGGTATAATTTATATCCGTTTTCATGTAATTTGTGCAATATTTCCTTAATATTAGTAAAAAATGGTATCGGATGTTCTTCTAATAATTCTCCCCAGCGATGCAATAATTTATGATGAATATCAGAATCTGGTTCAATATTAACCAACTTAAAGAATTCTCTAGTGGGTAAAGTAATCGCTTGGTGCATAATTTCATCTGGATAGTACTTATTAGTAAATTCATATAAAGCTTGTTTTAATGTTACTTGTTCGATACTAAAACTATCTATTAATGTACGATCTATATCAAATATAATGTTTTTTATCATAATATCACCTGTTTCATATTATATCATTAATATCAAAAATTTATGAATTTATTGATTTAAAAATTATTGCCCGGGAAATAATGTGTCAAATGTGTAAAGCAAAAAGACTCGCTTGGAGTCTTTTATTCTTGTACTTCAGAAGATTCAGTAGAAACTTCTTCGGTTTCTGTAAATTCTTCTTTATCGACGATAGCAACTGTTGATAACATTTGATCATCTTTTAATCTGATCAAACGTACGCCTTGAGTAGCTCTTCTTAAAACATTAACATTCTCTAATGAAATACGAATAATCATACCATTATCGGAGATTAATAAGATATCTTCATCACCAACTACTGTACGAATGGCAATTAATTCACCATTTTTATCTGTTTCATTAAAGGCTTTAACACCTTTACTACCACGATGAGTTAAACGGAATTCATCAATTTTTGTCTTTTTACCATATCCATTCTTCGTAACAATTAATAAGTTCATACTAGAATTCTTATCAACTACTTCACAACCGATAACTTTTTCATCTTTATCTAAATCTATTCCTTTAACGCCAGCAGTTTTTCTTCCCATTGAACGAATTTCGTTTTCATCACAATGAACTACTTTACCGGAACTAGATCCTATTAATACTTCTTGTTCACCTGTTGTTTTATCTACTTTAATTAATTCATCATCTTCGCGAATAATTAAGGCAATCTTGCCACTCTTACGAATACTATCAAATTCACTAATATCAGTACGTTTTACACTACCATTTTTAGTTGTGAATAACAAATAACGATATTTTTCTTCATTTTCATTAAGATTAACAACTGACATAATCTTTTCATCTTTTTCAAGTTGAAGAAGATTAATAATAGGTAATCCTTTAGATTGACGTGAGAATTCAGGTATTTCATATCCTTTAATACGATATACTTTACCTAAATTACTAAAGAATAAGATATAATCATGTGTTTGGCAATTAATTAAGATTCTTGCATAATCTTCTTCATTAGTAGTCATTCCTTTAATACCTACACCACCTCGACGTTGTGTACGATAATTCTCTAATTTCATACGTTTTACATAACCTTTTGCGGTTAATGATATAACAATATCTTCAAGTGGGATTAATGATTCATCCTCAATATAATCGATTGCTGTCATATCAATTTCTGTACGACGTGGATCTGCATATTTCTTTTTAATTTCTAATAATTCTTCTTTAATAATATCTAATACCATTTGTTCAGAATTTAGAATTGCTTTCAAATGATCAATTTCTTTTAATAATGCATCATATTCTTCATCAATTTTACTTCTTTCCAAACCTGTTAATCTTCTTAAACGCATTTCTAAGATACTTTGTGTTTGAATTTCAGATAAATTAAATCGACTCATTAATTTTTCTTTAGCTTCTGTATCATCTTGAGCATTTCTAATTATAGAGATTACTTCATCAATATTATCTAAAGCAATTTTTAAACCTTCTAAAATATGAATACGTTTTTCATCAGCTTCTAAATCAAATTGTGTACGACGAATAATAACTTCTTTTTGAAAATCGATATATTTAGCAATTATTCCTTTTAAACCTAGTATACGTGGTACACCTTTATCTAGCATTAAGAAGATAATTCCATAATTTACTTGGAAATTAGTATGTTTGAACAAGTTGTTTAATACTACTTGCGGATTAGCGTCTTTCTTTAACGTAATTGTTATTTTAACGCCTTCTTTAAGATCAGTATGATAATCAGATATACCATCAATAATCTTATTTCTTACTAATTCTGCTACTCTTTCTTTTAATTCTTGAGTATTAACACCATATGGAACTTCATCAATAATAATTTGGGTATGTCTTTCTGTTTCTTCAATATGTGCTCTACTTCTTATTACAATACCGCCACGACCAGTTTCATAAGCTTGTTTAATGCCTTTATTTCCCAGGATTATAGCTCCAGTAGGAAAATCTGGACCTTTGATATATTTCATTAACTCATCAAGAGTTATATCATGATTATCAATATAAGCAACGCATCCATCAATTACTTCACCTAAATTATGAGGTGGAATATTTGTTGCCATACCAACAGCGATACCCATCGTACCATTAACTAAAATATTTGGGAATCTTGAAGGTAAAACTTTGGGTTCTTTCAACGTAAAATCAAAGTTATCATCCATATCAACGGTATTCTTACCAATATCTCTTAATAATTCAAGTGATAATTTTGCAAGTCTTGCTTCAGTGTAACGCATAGCTGCAGCGCCATCACCTTCAATATTACCAAAGTTACCATG
>JAEEGL016320785.1_pt1 | contig 10233 bp, 7 predicted proteins | sample 9134231 | NCBI WGS metagenome assembly JAEEGL01 (sample SAMN16246548, study PRJNA631951) | gut metagenome | biome: gut microbiome; feature: rumen; material: fiber-attached | host: Bos | place: Iran: Karaj | collected 2018-10 | reverse complement strand
AATCCAATCCACAAACTTCACTACCGGTATAATCAAGAATGGAATCAGCCCAATTGATGACCGTTTCAAAGTTATTCTTTAACTCATCAATATTGGTATCGTAACGGTGTAATGCCATATACCCGTCAATATCACCTTTACTCACCCATTTCAATGCTTCTTCCAAAATAGCCTGCCGTTTGGGGTCGCCTTTAACATACGTCCTCCAACGGTTCATATTGGCATTGGCTGTATTAGAGAACTCTTGACGAGCCAATGTAACGAAAGGACCATGATAAGAAGAATTGCGTAATTCCTGCTTTACCAACGGCACACCCACCATATTGATGGTCTCAAACCATTCCTGAATTTCAGAAGGCGTACCTTCACATACATAAATCGTAAGATGTGCGTTCTTTATTTTATCCTGTTCGTCTTTTTCCAAACTATTGAAATAACGAGGTTTACCCCGCCATTCAACCGCAAACTGCCATGATTGATTTACGAAACGAGCAAAGGACGTAATACGCTGTTGTCCGTCTAACACTTCATACAGACCATCTTTGTTCTTAACAAAATAAATCAATCCGAGGGGATAACCTTTAAGCAAAGACTCTATAACAGCAACGTCTTTTTTACCATCACCATATATATAATTACGTTGGTATTCAGGTTGGATAATCAGCTTACCGTCCATACCGAAAAGCCCTTTGTTTTCGTTTTTATCGTAGATAAAACCTTTACAAATATCACCGACAGTCCAATCGGTATGAAGTTCTGTTTTCATCAGGAGTTACCACCTTTCTTTGCGATAATATGAATACGGAAATATGTTGCATTTCCATTAATATTATTCCCATGAGAATGATTTTCTTGAATTTTATCGTTCATCCCCCATGTATTTAAAATTCCATAACGATTGCTTCCTTCTAAAATTTCAAATTGGTCTGGATTATATTTATCTAAAAATGTAATTGGAACTGCCATTGCTCCTTCGTAATCCGAAGGAATACATTCTGTAAAAGGAACTTCAATCACGTCATAATTATCAAAAGATGGATATTCCAACTTACCATAATCGGACTCCAACTTTTTTTTCAATTTTTTATTAAACTTCAAATTGTGAGCCATTGTATCCAATTGCAACATTGCATGACGACCACCGTGGTCAATATTCGTAAACCATCGAACACCTTTAACACGAATGTACTTCTTCCCATCAGCATCAATTCCGCATCCGGCTGCTTCTAACGGATAATCATCAGGAACATTAAACTTCCTGTCACCCGAATGAATGGAATATCCAAGCCAAACTTTATTATCCTTTAACAAGGGAAATACTTCTTTGTATGTAATCGCATTTACGTTTCCGATAATAATAAACTGCTTATTGGCTTCCATTATCCATAACAGAAATGTTCTAAATTTGGAAAACGGGGGATTTGTAATAATAATATCCGCTTCGTCCCGAAGTTTGCACACCTCTTCGGAACGGAAGTCCCCGTCCCCCTCAAGATACCCTGAAAACTCAATATCATCCATATCAATATTGCCTGAACCGTCCGTATCATGTGTGAGGATAAACAACTTTCCGTGAGTATCGTGCTTTTTGGCATCATATAACGGGGATTGTTCTTCAAACAACGTCAACTGTTTATTCGCAGCACCTTTTGCATAGGAAGTGGAAATAAGTTTTTTCAGTCCAAGCCGTTCAAAATTACATGCAAAATATTTCGTGAAATTCGACCATTCCGGGTCGTCACACGGAAGTAGTATTGTTTTACCCCTGAACACGTCAGGGTTAAACTCTACGTATGCATTCATCTCTGCTTCAATATCAAAATACTGTGTATAAAATTCATCGCTCTTTGCGTTTTTTGCATCGCTTAAACCTGTATTAGCCATTACTTTAACCTCTTTTTTATTTTCCTTAATTAATCATTATATTACATTTTATAAAAAATACGCAATTACAACGCTGATTTTCTTTTACGAATCAAAATCCTGGCATAAATCTTTTTCCCATTAACAAAAGGATAACCAAAATTTGTATCTGTAATATTTGTATTTGCCATTTGCCCTAAAATTTCAAATTGTTCAGGATTATGTTTATCCAAAAAGGTAATCGGAACGCCCATTACTCCATCATAATCGGATGGAATACATTCTGTAAAAGGTACTTCAATCGCATCATAATTATCATAACGAAGATATTCCAATTTTCCATATTCATTCTCGAACTTCTTACGAAGTTTTTTATTAAACTTCAAATTATGAGCCATTGTGTCTAACTGTAACATCTCATGACGTTTACCATGGTCAATATTAGTAAACCATATTGATTGTGACCTGCCCATAACCTTACCACCAACAATACGAAATGCAGAACCTACTTTTTTTGTAACTAACATTTCTTTTTGCATTGCATCCGGAACATTAAATAATAAATCTTTACTCATAGGAGTATAGCCAATCCATATTTTATTATCTTTTAACAGTGGAAAAACTTCTTTATATGTAATCGCATTTTTATTACCAATTATGATAAATTCTTTCTCATCTTCCACAATCCATTTTATAAACTCACGAAACAGTGAAAACGGGGGATTAGTAATAATAATATCTGCTTCATCTCGTAACCTACAAACTTCTTCGGAACGGAAGTCGCCGTCACCGTCAAGATATCCTGAAAACTCAATATCGTCTATGTCAATGTTACCGGACATGTTAGTATCATGTGTAAGCACGAATAGTTTTCCGTGAGCATCGTGTTTTTCCATATCAAATAAAGGCGATTGTTTTTCAAACAAAGTTAGTTGTTTGTTTCCAGTACCTTTTGCATAGGAAGTAGAAATTAATTTTTTTAAGCCGAACCGTTCAAAATTGCTGGCAAAGTATTTCGTGAAATTACTCCATTCCGGGTCATCACAGGGAAGCAGAACTGTTTTACCTCTAAATACATCTGAATTGTATTCAACATATGCATTCATCTCTGCCTCAATATCAGCATATTGCGTATAAAACTCATCGTTCTTCTGTTTCTTTGAAATATGCAAATTACTGTTTTCACTCATCATTCTTCCGCCTTTCTGCAAAACAAAAAAACGGTAGCATATACCAATTATTGGTATATGCTACCGTCCGTGTTTACAGGCAGCCGAAAGATATTCTGTCTTGATTTCACTATAAAATTATGAGTTGGTTGGATATCTCCCAGGACCTGTCCTGTAAACATTTTTTATCATTTCTTTCTTCACAATATTTCTCCCCTTCCTTTTTAAAAAACAAGATTTTCTGTATTTAAAAATTAACGTCAGGCATTTTTTGCTGGAACATCACTTGTATGCATTAACGACTTAATTTTTCCAATCAACTGATTTTTTACAGACACAAAATCTGCTTCCGTTTTACAATCCCGTTCTTCTTTTTTCATTCCAAAAAGCGCAATAACTTCATTAGCCAAAGCCAATTTAATTTTAACAGAAGCATCTTTACGACCAGCCGAAATTATTTTCTTTTCTTTCGCAATTTCTTTCTGCAGCTGCAGTAATGCTTTTTCTTTTTCTGCTAATTTTTTCGCAGATTCAGTTGCTTTAGCAATACGTGTTTCTGCTCTGCTGTTAATCTGTTTCGCACGTTCTTCAGCACTAATTTCTGTTCCCATCAAGTACACCTCCATAAAGTATATTTTCTAGCGCAGCTAGTGTAGCAGCTTAAACACAATTTGTCAACTATTAACACCAACATATTGTATAGCAAAAATTTTTTATCATACTATATATAGTAATTGAATCAATATTTTGGGTCAACAGTTTTTTTGTTTGTGTTATAATGAAATCAGAAGGTAATGTCAACCGTATTTGTCATAGGTACATTGCGTACATCCCTGAACGTCAGTGAAGGGCGCAAAAACGGACCCCAATCGTAACTACGTTCCGCTTGTTGTCCATTTGTGCGCTTGCTACTCTACGGTAGCAAGAAAAAAATATTGGCGTAATATCGTATTATTACAATAAAAATCTGTAATCACTCCACCGTCCACAGCACAAAAAAAATAGTTTATCCGCACAAAATGTACGATAAACAGAAAGGAGAATCTATGTCAATCCAACACATATCATATAGCACAATATCAAAGAAGCACAATCAAAGCATAATTGCTGCTATTGCTTATGCCTCCCGGCAAAAAATGTATGATGAAGCTGAAGGCAAAACCAAATACCCTCATACATCCAAACAAGACTTATTACAAACCGAAGTTATGCTTCCGCCTGGCACATCCAAGAAATTTAAAAATGCGGAAACACTCTGGAATTCACTTAACAATATTGAAAAAGACCGTATTGCAAAAAGCATCATTCTACCGTTACCGCATGAACTATCAAAAGAAGATGCCATATGGATGACCAAAGACTTCTTAAATGAAAAGTATGTTTCCAACGGATTTCCTGTGCAAGTTTCGTTCCATTGCAATCCTGATACGTCAGGACACAATGAGAATCTACATGCACATATAACTATCGCAGAACGGCAACTTATCGGTGAAAATTGGAATACTAAAAAAAGTGAAAGACCCTATGTTGACGAGAAAGGAAACATCTTATCAAAAATAGATTCTCCCGTTCTCAAAAAAGGGAAACTGCAATATGACAAAAACGGCAATCTCTTAACAAAACCTGGCTGGCAAAAGTTAGAATATAACACCGATGGTACACCTAAACTTGATGAGAACGAATATCCTATTCTTACCGATATCCGGGTTCCTGTATTAGATGAACACGGTAATCAAAAAACAGAAAAAAGCGGAAAATATACCAAACCTAAATGGTGCAGAAAACATATAAAACTGCACGACATGGACGACATCGGTAACATTACAAAATTCAGAGAATCATGGCAAAACCATCAGAACAAATTTTGTCGTGAACATTCCGTCAAAAATGAAAACGGTAACATTTTACAAGTTGATTTGCGAAGCTATGAAGAACAATATGCACATCTTCCTAAAGATATGCAACCCATACCAACAAAGCATATTGGATATTCAAATCTTTCTGATGAAATCCGTGCAGAAAATGATGTAATACTGTCTCATAACAAACATATTGCAGAATTACATAACCTGAAAAAAGAGATACGTCAAGCTGAAGCCGAAAATAAATATTGTCAAGAAGAACTCCTTAAACAACAAAAAGAAGAAGATGAATTTGTTTCATCCTTAAACCTGAAAAACTCTTATATTAAGAGATACCAAAACGCACATAAAAACGTCGCAAACCGTCGCAAATTTATAGAAAAAACATTGCAGTCACAAATTGATATATCTTTAGCAGAAAATCAAAGATTACTGTCAAAAACCAACCCTGTATCTGCAGAAGCAAAACGACTGCAACGACATCAAGACTTCATGCGTCAAATAAAAAATACAATTGTTTCCACTCCATATTATAGTGACAACCAGATTGCAATCGCAGCTTCAGATTACTATGATAAACTGTCAAATAAACAAATTATTACTTACGCTAATGGCATTTATAAAAACTCACCAAATCTATCTATCATCGTTTCACGGTCAATTCACCGTAGAATAGACCGTGCCGATGTACGTTATCTTCTGCCATCAATAAAAAATGATGATATTAGAAGCACCATCGATTCTAATATAAATAAATGGACTGCAGGCGATGCACCGCCTGCTGAACTTGTATCGTTAATGCTTAAATACCAAATAACAGAAAACGAGTATCAGGCAGGTTTTTCATACAAGAGAGAACGAACACCTTTATATGAATACGGACGACAGCTTGACTTGACCGAAAAAGAATATCAGGAAGAGTTAGAAGCACAGATAAAAGCAGAGCAAATCAAAGAAGAAGCCCTGAAAAAGGAAGAAGCCGAAGCTAAACTGAAAGCAGAATTTGAAGCTGAAATTATAGCGGAATCAGAAAAGGATAAGGAACTCAAATCCATAGAAGCAGAACGAGAAGCCAAGCGGAAAGAAATACTGTCAATAGAAGAATGGGAAAAGAAATACAAAGAATCCACCAAAAAAGTTAAACTTGCCAAAGAAAAACTCATCGATGATATTATTAAGAATTTGGGAGAAAACGCTTCTGCAGGTATTGGAAAAAATACGTGGGAAAAAGAATACTACAATAAAAACCATATACATATACAATGTCCCCTTAATAACGCAGAATCAATTAAATATCTCCGCAAAAAGATGTATGATGTACATACAACATTATCATCGATATCAAAAATTGTCGGCATAAAATTAGAAGAAACTGAATGGAAACAGTTGTCTGAAGCCAACAAGGAACTGTACAAACAGAAACCACAATCTTCTGTCAACACTACCTCTGCTTCACCGACAACAGTAAAACCCCGTACTATCGAATTTGACCCTCACCCACATCCCCGGACACAACAGCATCTCCGACCAGGTATTACTACCCCTACACACGTCAATCTGCCAAGCGTTGGAAACGGTACAACAAAAATTGACGCTGGACGTATGCGTACAAAAGACGACCAAAAATCTGATATGGAAAAAGCAGAAGAACGCATGTATAGTGACTGGAATGTACAGATTAAACCGCCACCACATGGTCGATGATAAAAGGTAGGTATTAAGTATCGCATAGCCCTCTGAAACGAGCTGTACGGGCGTTTTACAGCGTCTTTATTTTAAAAATTCCCTGAAAATCAGGGGATTTTCTTTTTTTTTGCAAAAAAAAGAACAGCACAGACTTATGTGCTGCTATATTACGATATTAATTACTGTTCTTTACGATTATCAATAGTCTCTTTCGTTAGTTTAACCATAACTTCGAAGAAATCACTTTGACTATAACGTAATTGCTTCCGCATTTGCTCAAATAATTCTCTTACCGACGGTTTTATGCGTAAGTTTATTGGAATGCTTTTAACTTCCTTTTCTGCCTGTTTCCTTAATGTAGATGCAACGCTTTCTTCCTGCTTTACATTTTCATTTACATTTACATTGGTTTTTTCCGCAACGCCAGCAGCTGCAGCCGCCAATGCATCATTTACGTTCACGCCCGGCATATTTACCGTCATACCCTTTTTAGCCATATTATTTATCTCCTTTCAATAACTCATCAAAAAATTGCACATAATCAACAGAAGCAACGCTCCTGCATCTTGTATCATAGTCAAATAATCCCATCCTATACGCATTAGCTTCTCTGACTGCAACGCCTTCCCTAATACGGGTATTAAATACTTTAGTACCTATCATTGCAGCAGTCTGTTTTATCATATCAGCTACCGTCTGGGCGATTGACAATCTATCGCTGTGCCTTGTAATAAGCAACCCAGCAACCTTTAACCGTGGATTATACTGTTTTGCAGTAGGAAGTAACTTTGCAATCGCCTGTGCGCCCTGTACGCTGTATATTTCTGCTACACAAGGAATGATTACCTCATCCGCAGCAATCAGCGCACCCATCGTCAACACACCTTTACTTAATGGCGTATCAATTATACAGTAATCAAACTGTTTTGCTACCGATGTTAACGCATCAGCAAGAGTTGTCTTTACCGGAACCATCCGCATGTCGATTGCTGCAAGATTTTCAGATGCAGGAGCAATACTCCAAAACACATCATCATCCACACCGTTACGGATTACAGGACGAACAACATCCTTCATGGGAACTTCGCCAGCCAGCACATGATACATGGTAGCCATGTCTGTATCTGCTTCTGTATCGTAACCCATTGTATAGGACGTATTTGCCTGATTATCAACATCAACAATCAAAACCCTTTTGCCCTGCTTATACAGCCAATTAGCCAACGCCTGTGCGGTAGCACTCTTACCGCACCCGCCTTTTCTATTCGCAATAGCATACGTTTTCACCGCCAGAACCTCCTTTTTCCGTGATTTTTTGCTATTTTCGCACCATTTTACCCAGTTTTTCACGTAAAACTAACGATTTAAACTTAACCTCACTCTACCATTTATTATACACTTTACATACTACTTTGTCAAGCGCTTTACAACCTGCTTTACATAATAATTTAACATTACATTTAACATTACATATTACTTTACATTTACAATTATAAAAAAACAATTAGGTTGTCAACAACTACAATATATTGCGCTTTTTGAACATACATCCCTTAATTTTATTATGTAAATATAATTGTAAATGCATTTACAAACTACTTTACAAATCACTTTACAATTAACATTACAAATGTATATGTAAATATCGTAAATTTTCGTAAAAATAAATAGTGCTAATTTTAAACTTCATGGGTTTAAATTGGCACTATTATTCTGATTGGTTTCGCCTTTTGGTTATAATATTAACTTTTATACTTATAATTTTATACCGTTTTTTATTCCGTTTTTTGCGTTTTTAACGATTTTTCATGCTGATGTATCAATCTGTAGGCGGTTGACCGTGATATCTGCAACATTTTGGCTAATTCAACCATAGTCATCTTACGATTATGCCATTGCTTGTAATATTCCTCAAATAATTCTTTGTTTATTTCCTTCGGCTTCCGACCAGCATACACACCCTTTGCCTTTGCGATGGCAATACCTTCTTCCTGACGTTCCCTGATGATTGCCCGTTCAAATTCTGCTATCGCTCCAATAACGGTAAGCATCAGGCGACCATTAGGAGTAGATGTATCAATACGTTCTTTGACAGAAACCAGCTGCACATTCTTCCGTCCCAGCTTATCACAAATATCCAACAGGTCAACAACAGACCGTGCAAGACGGTCAAAGGAACAGACATATACCGTATCACCTTCACGCACAAAATCCAACATTAGTTTCAGTTCCGGTCTGTCGGTATTCTTTCCTGACACCTTTTCTGGAAACCACTTCTCAATACCATAATCAGACAGCATCTTCTGTTGCCGGTCAAGGTGCTGGTCTTTAGACGACACCCTGATATAAGCTACATTCATATCAAAATCCCCTTTCACCACCATACAAGCCCACACAGCCCGTTTCATCGTTCAGACATAGAAATTGTCATCCCACACCATGAAACGCTGTCATAACGCAAATCCAGCGCACATTTTTAAGGTATACCCTATTGATACACTTCTGACCCGGCGCAAAACCGCCCGTTTTTTGTATCAAAATATCATATATCAATATTGTGACACATCTGTTTCAAAGTGTCAAATCCTATTGATACACTTTTAGCGAAAACTTACTTTTTTACGGTGAAAACTTATTTTACTTTTAAAAAATCTTGTAAGTTTTAGCTGTTCGTATAAAACAGATACGTTCTGTTCGTCCAGATTCTACGGTCCCATATATAAATTATGCACTACGTTATTCGCTTAACCATAAATAATTTTCCTGCCATTAAATTTTAATCATTTTTAAAGTCATCAGAACACGGATTTTCAATATAAATTATATAATTATGGTGAACCGAACTATGTTCTTCCTTTTTTGGTTATTAGATATTTGTGCTATTACAAAATGACCGTAGAAAAGTAAGTTTTGTTTTCGGTAATTCATTTATCAGGAACATCATCATATAAATTTGCATAACATTTAACACTTACACAGAAGTGATATCTTGGTAAGTAAGTATTGCTTTATGTTGATGTTGTTCTTGTATGTATATATTGTACTTGTTGTAGCAGGTAATAAACGCCCGTCTGGTGCGGATTCCCAACGCTAAAACTTACTTTTTTACGGTCAGCACTTACTTGATTACGGCGAAAACTTACTTTTTTACGGTCAACACTTACAATGTTTTTTAAATGCAAAGTAAGTTTCAGCCGTTTGCATAAAACAGATATGTTCTGTTCGCCCGGATTCTACGGTCCCATATATAAATTATGCACTACGTTATTCGCTTAACCATAAATAATTTTCCTGCCATTAAATTTTAATCATTTTTAAAGTCATCAGAACACGGATTTTCAATATAAATTATATAATTATGGTGTACCGGGCTATGTTCTTCCTTTTTTGGTTATTAGATATTTGTGCTATTACAGAATGACCGTAGAAAAGTAAGTTTTGTTTTCGGTTAATTCATTTCTCAAGAACATCATCATATAAATTTGCATAACATTTAACACTTACACAGAAGTGATATCTTGATAAGTAAGTATTGCTTTATGTTGATGTTGTTCTTGTATGTATATATTGTACTTGTTGTAGCAGGTAATAAACGCCCGTCTGGTGCGGATTCCCAACGCTAAAACTTACTTTTTTACGGTCAGCACTTACTT
>JAEEGL015306442.1_pt1 | contig 10233 bp, 5 predicted proteins | sample 9134231 | NCBI WGS metagenome assembly JAEEGL01 (sample SAMN16246548, study PRJNA631951) | gut metagenome | biome: gut microbiome; feature: rumen; material: fiber-attached | host: Bos | place: Iran: Karaj | collected 2018-10 | reverse complement strand
CTCGATGGAAATGCCTTCCTCAAGGCTGCTTATTACTTTGATGACCATTGGGATATGTTTGCAGAAGTACAATACCGTCATGTAGGATATAAGACAGATGGTTACAACGACAAATTTATTGACAACAAGGACGGTACATACAGCAAACAAAACCTTGACATTAACAAAAAATACGATTTCTTTAATGGGAAGGTGGGATTCAACTATCGCATTGGTCAGCATCGTTTCTATGGTTCTTTAGCTCAAGCACATCGTGAGCCCGAACGTAATAATTTCACGGACAATAGTAATTATCCTGCTCCTAAAGCAGAACAATTGCTCGACACTGAAGTAGGTTATCAATTCGAGAATTCCAACTTCCGTGCTGGCGCAAACTTCTATTACATGAATTATAAAGACCAATTCGTCCAGACGGGAGCGGTAAGTGATATAGGCGAAAAGTTGACTACCAACATCGACAAGTCTTATCGCATGGGCGTAGAATTAACGGTTGGTTGGGATATCACTTCTTGGTTGACCATAGAGGGAAATGCCGCTTTAAGCAAGAACAAGATTAAGAATTTCAACGAATTTGTGGAAGACTGGGATGATTGGGAAGGCAATCCCGATGCAGCCAAATACCATTGCGACGGAAACGGAGACAAACTTCGTGAGTTCCATTACGACAACTCAACACTTGCTTTCTCACCTTCCGTCATTCTCAATGGCTTCATCAATCTGCATTATCAAGGTTGGCAAGCCGTATGGCATACGAACTACGTGAGTCGTCAATACCTTGACAATACGGAGAATGCCGATCGTTCATTACCTTGTTATAGCGTCTCAAATCTCAACCTCAGTTATAATTCTAAGGTGAAGAAGGCGCTCGGAATCAAGGAAGTGACTATCGGATTGAACTTCAACAATATCTTCAGTCGTCGCTATGCTGCAAGTGGATGGGTTTACTCAGCCATAGCAGAAAGTTACGGACACACGAACAACAACCGTTATTACCAAATTGGCTTCATACCAATGGCTGGTTTTACGGCAATGAGCAGTATAACATTAAGATTCTAAACATCGATGATAGATTTTTGGCAAGCACACTGGCTCGACATCACCACAACCATCTTAGGACTCGCCTATATTCTGTTAGAATACAAGGCAAGCATCTGGTTATGGCTTGTGGGATTCGTGATGCAGGCGCTTGACATCATTCTCTATTACGAAAAGGGACTCTACGCCGATTGCGGAATGGAGTTCTATTATATCGCCATGACCATCTATGGTTTTATCTCATGGAAATGGTTTACCGATAAGTCTTCTTCCACAACGGGAGAAACCAAGAAAGAAAAGCCCATCATTCATTTTGAGCGGAAATATATTCTTCCTTGGATTATCGGAACCATTGTGATATGGCTTGCCATTTGGTGGTTCTTGGTTTCCTACACGGATTCCAGAGTCCCCATTGCGGATAGTTTTACTACCGCCTTGAGTTTCGTTGGCATTTGGGCGTTAGCTCGCAAATACCTGGAACAATGGTTGATTTGGATAGTCGTTGACGTTGTAACATGTGCATTGTATTTCTACAAGGACATTCCATTCAAGGCTTCGCTTTATGGCTTATACGTCATCATCGCCGTGGCTGGATATTTCAAGTGGAAACAACAAGTAAGAATAATTAACCACTTAGCATGATAGCCGCAAAAGCATGTCCCAGATACGTAACATAGCTTTTGTATGTCCCAGAGGATAGGTTTGCGCGACGTAAACCTATCCTTTAAGTGGGCTAAACGATATGTTTACGAAAAGAGTATTTAAAGAAAAAAACACCTATCATTTTGAGATACGAAATATAATGATTATCTTTGCCCTTTGAAAATAGTAAAAACACTAACCTTATATACAAATGATGAAGACCAAACTATTCATTACGACTCTATTATGGTGTTTCGCCCTTATCGCCTCTGCGGACAACGAGAAGTTGGAAGGATTTCACTATGGTTTAGATACAGCACCTACGGGTGAGGAATGGCAATCTCCCACGCTCTTGGGATACAACAAATTGCAACCACGTGCGTATTTCACTTCCTTTGCTACGGAAGAAGAAGCACGTAAGATATTGCCTGAATATAGTTCTCGATGGCAATCGCTCAACGGAACATGGAAATTCCATTTCGCCAAGAATCCCGACGAACGACCAAAGGATTTCTATCAAACAGATTTCGATTGTTCTACTTGGGACGACATCATCGTTCCTTCCAATTGGAATATTGTTGGCTTGCAAGAAGACGGAACCCAGAAATACGGAACGCCCATCTACGTCAACCAACCCGTGATTTTCTTCCACCAAGTGAAGAAAGACGATTGGCGCGAAGGTGTGATGCGCGAACCTCCACACAATTGGACAACCTATAAATATCGCAACGAGGTTGGCTCTTATCGTCGTACGTTCACCATTCCTCAAACATGGAAAGGTCAGGAACTCTACGTGGAATTCGACGGAGTGGATTCTTTCTTCTATCTTTGGATTAACGGACAATATGTTGGATTCTCCAAGAACTCGCGCGATGCGGCACGTTTCGACATTACTCGCTTTGCACATGTGGGAGAAAACAACATTAGTGTGGAAGTTTATCGTAACTCCGATGGTTCTTTCCTTGAAGCTCAAGACATGTTTCGTTTGCCTGGCATCTTCCGTTCGGTAAGCATCTATTCAACACCAAAGATTCATATTGCCGATGTTCAAGCCATTCCATCATTCGAGGGAACAAACGGAATCTTAAACATTAGCTATTCATTGGATAACCACACCAAAAAAGCGTTTAAGGGAAACATTGCATTCAAGCTCTATGAAAACAAGTTGTACTCTGACGAAAACATGGAAGTTCCCATTTCCATCAACCAAACAGGAAATGGAAGCGTAAAGATAAGTGTTGCAAATGCCAAGAAATGGACAGCTGAATCGCCCTATGTTTATACCTTATTAGTATATAAGAAGGACAAACGGGCAAAGGATACAGAAATCATTTCCACGCAAGTAGGTTTCCGCACCGTGGAAATCAAGGACACGAAAGCGGAAGACGATGAATTTGGATTGGCTGGTCGATATTTCTATGTCAATGGAAAACCATTGAAGTTGAAGGGAGTCAATCGCCATGAAACCAATCCTGCAACGGGACACGCCATTACACGCGAACAAATGTTGGAAGAGGTAATGATGATGAAACGTGCCAACATCAACCACGTTCGCACTTCACACTATTCTTGCGACCCGTATTTCTATTACCTATGTAATAAATATGGTATTTACTTGGAGGCAGAAGCCAACTTGGAAAGTCATGAATACTATTATGGTGAAGCGTCTCTATCCCACCCCATCGAATGGAGACCTGCCCACATTGCCCGAATGATGGAGTTGGCACATTCACGCATCAACGACCCGTGCATCGTAATATGGAGTTTGGGAAACGAAGCTGGTCCTGGCGATAATTTCAAGGCATCTTACGCCGCCGTAAAAGCATTTGATTCAAGTCGCCCCGTGCAATACGAGCGCAACAACGACATCGTGGATATGGGTAGCAATCAATATCCTTCTATTGGTTGGGTTCGTTCAGCCGTAAAGGGAACAATGAACATCAAATACCCTTTCCATATTTCCGAATATGCACACTCTATGGGAAATGCCGTTGGTAATCTCATCGACTATTGGGAAGCTATTGAATCAACCAACTTCTTCTGTGGCGGAGCTATCTGGGATTGGATTGACCAGAGCCTTTATAATTATGAAGAACGAAAGAATTCAGAAGGAGGAAATACATCTATTAGATACTTGGCTTATGGTGGTGATTTCGGCGATACACCGAACGATAGAGAATTCGTGATGAATGGAATCATTTTCGGTGATATGGAACCCAAACCACAATACTATGAGGTAAAGAAAGTTTATCAATACATTGGAGTGAAATGGGAAGATAGGCAATCGGGCACCATCAATATCTTTAATAAGAACTATTATACTGATGACCTCTCTGACTATGATTGTTTCTACACCCTTGAAGCAGATGGAAAGAGTATCAAGAAAGGTAGTATTGACGTTGGAAGTGTTGCTCCACGCACACACAAAATTATACAGATACCAGGCTTAAATCCCAATGATTTGAACGACAATCGTGAATACCTCGTGAGGATTGAATTCCGATTGAAGAGCGATAAGCCGTGGGCAAAGAAAGGATTCATCCAAGCAGAAGAACAATTGCTCGTGAAAGAAGCAGGTGAACGACCTACATTGGTTGTGAATGGAACATTGCAAGTAAACGAAACTACCGATGGAAAACTAATCGTTTCACAAGGAAACAAGGTTCAAGTTACGTTTGACTTGCAAAAAGGTTGTATCTCCAACCTTCTTTATGACGGAGAACAGATGATAGAAGAAGGTTTCGGCCCTCAACTTGACGCTTTCCGTGCCCCTGTGAACAATGACAACTGGGGACAATCGTCCTGGTATGAACACGGACTCAACCGAATGCAACAAAAGAACATAACATGGAACAAGCACATTAACGAGAATGGTTCGGTGAGTATCGTCTTTGTTACGGAATCACAAGCCGAAGGATGTGAATTCAAATTCCAAGACAATGTGGTTTATACGGTTTATGCCGATGGTTCCATTGAGGTGCAATCAGCCATTACTTCCAACAAACCCACATTGGTGTTGCCACGTTTGGGATATGTCATGAAATTACCTAAATCTCTGAACAACCTCACTTACTATGGTCGTGGTCCTATTGACAACTATCCTGACCGAAAGACAGGGCAGAACATCGGCATATATAATAATAAGGTGGAGAATGAATTTGAGAATTTCCCAAAACCACAAGACATGGGTAATCACCAAGATACTCGTTATTGCCAACTGACTAACGAACAAGGAAAGGGTTTGTTATTCGTAGCCGAAAACAATATGTCGTTCTCCGTTTTGCCATGGACTTCACAAGAACTGGCAAAGGCGAAACATCCGCACGAATTACCTGTAAACACAGATAATATCCTTCATCTCGACATTGCCACTACTGGATTGGGAGGAAATAGTTGTGGACAAGGTCCTCCATTGGAACAAGACCGCGTGAAAGCAACACCTCACACATTCGCTTTTATCATTCGTCCAGCAACAACCTCACAAATACAACTCGTGAAGTCGTCGGGGCCAGCACCCTTAATGATGCAACGCGATACGGAAGGCAACGTGACTATTGCCTCTATGAATGCTCATCACCAATCCATCTATTACATTATTAATAATCAAGGCAAGAAATCTGCTTCCAAGCCACAACTCTACAACGGTTCATTCAACTTACGTGATGGTGGTGTCGTGAAAGCTTACGAACAAGGAAATGAATGGATGAGCATCAGCAAGGAATTCGAGCGAATCGACCGTATTCCCGTTACCGTTAGTTATGCATCAAGTGTGGAAAGTGGAGAAGGTGATGCGGAACATCTTGTAGATGGCAATCCTAATACCTATTGGCATACGATGTGGAGCGTAACCGTTGCCAATTATCCGCATTGGGTAGAGTTTGATTGCGGAAGCGTGAAGACTTTGAAAGGTTTTGTATATCTTCCACGACAAGATAGCAGAAATGGAAACATTAAGGAATATAGCATACAATTAAGTAATGACGGGAAGAACTGGGGAGAGACGATTCACCAAGGAACTTTTGAAAACAACCAAAAGGAAAAGAGGGTTCTCTTTACCCATCCCGTAAAGGCTCGTTATCTACGGTTTAACGCATTGAGTTCACAAGATGGACAAGACTTCGCAACTGGTGCGGAATTCTCCATCTTAGATTAATAAACAAACGGTGAATATGCGACTTCATCGTGAAAAACGTAACCATTTTAGGCAATTATACGATAAATCATCCATCATAAATAAAAATTTAGCTAAAAAATTTGGTGGAGAAAAAATAAATTCGTACTTTTGCAACCGCTAAAGAAAAATGGTTGCTGCACCCTTAGCTCAGTTGGTAGAGCAACTGACTCTTAATCAGTGGGTCTAGGGTTCGAATCCCTAAGGGTGTACAAAATATGTTAATATTATAGGTTAATCAAGTCGCAAGTGAAAGTTTTTTCATCTTGCGATTTATTTTATAATTTATACCATTCTACTAATGATGAAAACAAATAAGATACTTGTCCTTTTGGCACTTATCATGATGGCAATTACCACTCATGCACAAGAAGAGAAGCCTTCTATAGATATGACTGCCACTTTTATTGACTCTGAAGGGAAAGAAGTAACCACAACTACTTTCGAAGGTTCTGCCCCACTCGTTGGTCATTTTGCTGCCAATCCGAAAAACGTCGGAGCGTATAGTGAAAACTACGAATGGCATTTTTATATGGACGGCGAGGAAGACACCCCCTATCTTATCAGATACGAAGAAGAAACGGAATATACCTTCACTACCGCTGGTGCTCATCATATTGTATGTTACGCAACCTTCATCAATGGTACTGACACAGTTAGATACGATAAAGCATATTGGAGTGATAATCCCGACCATTCTCAAATAAAAGTAACTATTTATGAGAGTGATTTGAAAATGCCTAACGCCTTTTCTCCAAACTCAGATGGTGAGAACAAAACATATCATGCAAAAGATGGTTACAAATCCATCGTTGAATTCCATGCATACATCTTCAATCGTTGGGGACAAAAGCTTTATGAATGGGATGATCCTGCTGGTGCATGGGATGGTACATATAATGGAAGGCCTGTCAAGGAAGGCGTATATTATTGCCTCGTAAAAGCCAAAGGTGCTGACGGAAGGAAATTCAATATTCGTACTGACGTGAACCTATTACGTGGTTATACGGAAAAAGGTAGTTCCACATCAGGAACACCTTAATTATATCATCACGCAAACACATCTTCCAACACCAAAATAATAAATGCAAAGAGAAGACGAGAAAATCAACGTTTGGGGAGCACGCGTTCACAATCTGAAAAACATTGACGTGGAAATTCCTCGCAATTCGCTAACCGTGATTACTGGACTATCTGGTTCTGGTAAGTCATCATTGGCGTTTGACACTATCTTTGCAGAAGGTCAACGAAGATATATTGAGACGTTTTCCGCATACGCGCGCAATTTCTTGGGTGGAATGGAACGTCCCGATGTTGACAAGATAACTGGATTAAGTCCCGTCATCAGTATTGAACAAAAGACAACCAACAAGAATCCGCGTTCTACGGTAGGAACAACAACGGAAATATACGACTACTTAAGATTGCTCTATGCCCGTGCAGGAACAGCATATAGTTACATGAGTGGTGAGAAAATGGTGAAATACACCGAAGAACAAGTCTTGGAAATGATTCTCACCGAATACATCGGCAAAGCCATCTATATCCTCGCACCATTGGTTAGGCAAAGAAAGGGTCATTATCGGGAACTCTTCGAAAGTATGCGCAGGAAAGGTTATCTTTACATGCGTGTTGATGGAAAAGTGGTGGAAATCACACGTGGAATGAAAGTTGACCGCTATAAAAACCATAACATAGAAGTTATCATCGACAAATTGAGAGTTCAAGGAAAAGACGATGAACGATTGAAGAAAAGCGTACAAATAGCCATGAAGCAAGGAGACGGCATTCTCATGATCATGGAGAAAGATAGCGAAAGCGTACGTAATTTCTCAAAGCGTCTCATGGATCCCGTTACAGGCCTCTCTTACGGTGAACCCGCACCTAATATTTTCTCTTTTAATTCTCCTGAGGGTGCTTGTCCTAAATGCAAAGGATTAGGTATTATCAACGAGATTGATATGGAGAAAGTGATTCCTAACAACTCGATGAGCATTTATGATGGAGCGATTGTTCCGTTAGGAAAGCACAAGAACCAAATGATATTCTGGCAAATTGATTCCATTCTTCACCAATACGAATGCGACTTACACACTCCCGTGAAAGACATTCCCCAAGAAGCGATGGACGAGATACTCTATGGTTCTTTGGAGAATGTACGTATTAATAAGGAATTGGTTCATACGTCAAGTGATTACTTTATCTCATTCGATGGTGTCATCAAGTACCTTCGAAACGTAATGGACAATGATGATTCATCTGCAGGACAGAAATGGGCAGACCAGTTCTTGGCTGTATGTACATGTCCTGAGTGTCAAGGAGCACGATTGAAAAGAGAATCCTTGTCGTATCGTATTTGGGACAAGAACATTTCAGAAGTTGCCAACCTCGACATTACTGATCTCAAGGAATGGTTGATGCATGTTGAGGAACACATGGAACCCATGAAGCAAAAGATTGCCACCGAAATCGTGAAAGAATTGCGTTCGCGTGTTGAGTTCTTATTGGAAGTAGGTTTGGATTACCTTACGCTCAATCGTCAATCCGTCAGTTTGTCTGGTGGAGAAAGCCAGCGCATTCGATTAGCCACGCAAATCGGTTCACAACTGGTGAACGTACTATATATCTTAGACGAGCCTTCTATCGGTTTGCACCAACGCGACAATCAACGACTCATATCCTCGCTCAAGCAATTACGCGATATGGGGAACACGGTGATTGTGGTTGAGCACGATAAAGACATGATGCTCCACTCCGATTATCTCATAGACATAGGACCGAGAGCAGGAAGAAAGGGAGGTGAAGTGATGTTCCAAGGAAAGCCCGATGAAATCTTGCATCATGACATTGATTCGCTCACGGCAAGATTTCTGAACGGTAAGGAAAAGATTGAAATACCCGAAAAACGACGTATGGGTAATGGAAAATCTATTTGGATTCATGGAGCAAGAGGCAACAATCTCAAGAGTGTTGACGTGGAATTTCCATTGGGTAAACTCATCGTGGTAACTGGTGTCTCTGGTTCAGGTAAATCAACACTTATCAACGAAACTTTACAACCCATTCTTTCCCAGAAATTCTATCGTTCATTGAAAAAACCAATGCCTTACGATAGCATTGAAGGTATAGAGAATATAGATAAAGTGGTAAACGTTGATCAAAGTCCACTTGGTAGAACGCCTCGTTCTAATCCAGCTACATATACGGGTGTGTTTAGTGACATTCGTTCGATGTTCGTAAATCTCCCAGAAGCCAAGATAAGAGGTTATAAACCAGGTAGGTTTTCTTTCAATGTAAAAGGTGGAAGGTGTGAAAGTTGTAGTGGAAACGGCTACAAGACCATTGAGATGAATTTCCTACCCGATGTTATGGTTCCTTGTGAAGTTTGTCACGGTAAACGTTATAATCGCGAAACGCTCGAAGTACGCTTCAAGGGAAAATCCATTGCCGACATTCTCGACATGACTATCAACCAAGCCGTGGAGTTTTTCGAAAACGTTCCTCATATCCTTCACAAAATCAAGACCATACAAGATGTAGGATTGGGATACATTAAATTAGGTCAACCATCTACTACGTTGAGCGGAGGAGAAAGTCAACGCGTAAAACTCGCCACGGAATTATCTAAAAGAGACACTGGCAAAACACTCTATATCCTTGACGAACCTACTACAGGACTTCATTTTGATGACATCAAAAACTTGATGAAAGTGTTGCAACGATTAGTGGATAAGGGCAATACGGTTGTCATCATAGAGCACAACCTTGACGTGATAAAGTTGGCAGATTACATTATCGACATGGGACCTGAAGGTGGACGAAACGGAGGATTGCTTCTCTCGAAGGGAACACCAGAGGAAGTTGCATTATCCGATAAAGGCTACACACCCAAATTCTTGAAAGAGGAATTAGGATTGTAGTTTCATACGTCGTTTATTTCACCACGATGGTTTTAAACCAATCTTTTAGCACCCTTCCATATTGATTTTGCGAATCAGAGACAAGGATGATTACTTGCGAACCATCAACGAGTTTGGGGCCTAAACACATTCCTTCGTAATTGGCAATCTTCCGACTCAACAAGTTCAACTTGGTTTTCCATTCCGTCAATAGCACTTTATCAAGCATCGGCAGTTGATTTCCGTCTTGTAAAACATGATGCGGAAACACTTGATAAATCCTATTGATGACATACGAACCAATCTTCTTTTTCGGAACATAAAATTCGCGTTCGAGAACCAACAAACTCCCATTGTCAAGAGCAAGCAACTCGCTCACGCCATGAGCAAAGATATAAGCCTTTTTATGTATCTTTGGCGCATCCATCTGATAGAGATATTGCGACTTAGGTTGTAGGTTTTCATCAAAGGAAAACAACCGAATGT
>JAEEGL014721842.1_pt1 | contig 10233 bp, 9 predicted proteins | sample 9134231 | NCBI WGS metagenome assembly JAEEGL01 (sample SAMN16246548, study PRJNA631951) | gut metagenome | biome: gut microbiome; feature: rumen; material: fiber-attached | host: Bos | place: Iran: Karaj | collected 2018-10 | reverse complement strand
TACGTTCCTCGGGAACCGGACATGCTTGATCTGTTCGCTGTGGTAGAACAGATAACCTGTAAGGGTAGAAAGCGAATCCGGGAGGCTGATCTGTTCGAGAGCGGTATAGCCGAAGCACTGGTATTGCATATCCCGAAGATTGTATGGAAGGCGGATGCTCCTTAGGTTCTTGCATTTGTTGAACATCCATTTGGGAATGACTCCAATCCCGGTAAAGAACCTCAGTTCATCGAATGAAGAGAAGGATGCGTCTTCTTCATTCGATCTCACGATCCTTAGAGGGCTGAGGTCCGTAACAGCCGATGCTTCGGCGTAGGACAGCTCTCCGTCGGCATCGGTGTCCCAAAGGCTGACGCACCGTCGCTTTATTTCCGCATCGGCGAAAGTAATGGCTTCATTGCTGGAAGGATCGAAGTCAAGTACTTCTTTGTCTGGTATGAACTCTCTTGGTGCTATGTCAACCGCCTTGACGTCAAGGGTGTTGGCGTCGAGCCTGACCGTAATCCCGGCCTTGTCCCGGGAGGAGGCCGGGGCCTCTGAAGAATCCTCCGGAACCTTCGAACAGGCTTCTGCCAGCAATACGGCAGCACATAGGCAGAGGACTATGTCATTGAAGTGTTTCATTGTTCAGATTATAAGTTTTTATCAATGATGATATTTCCGGATCAAGATTTCCCCTGTGTACGTATGTTTTATCTATCTTGCAGGCATCAAGGTACTTCCGGACAGCCAATTCGATTTCTCCCTTACGGCTGTAAAGGACGGACAGAAGGTAGCAGACTCTCCCGTCCTGGGGCAGCCGTTCCAGTATTTCGAGTGCGGATGCATCATTCCCTGCGGCACAATGGGCCAAGGCGCTGTTGTAGTCTTTGTATGGACGGAGGATAGACGCCGCTTTGGCGTATTCGCCGTCCTCCAATGCTGAAAGACCCTCGGCATATCCGGTATCGGGCACGGTCGTGTGCAATGTATCCTTGACCATGCCTTTGCGGGTAAGGCAGAATTCCATCCTGACGCTCCGTAGCAGGGGATACACGCTGTCATACAGTACGGGGTAGAAGTCGCTGCCGCGAAGCATGTTCTCCCTTTCGTCCGGATCTTCAATCTGCGATACTGTCCTGGAATAGGTTTCCTTCCATTCCGGAAGGAGCGAACGGCTGGAAGCCACCAGGGCGGAAAGAGATTCCCAGTCTTCCGGTATGCTTCTCGGGATTATGACTGGCTCCGGCCTTTCCGGACGGGTGACCCTCCCGTCTCCCTCCACGGAAAAACCGATGGCGGCGGAGTCGGAAATCTGCCTGAAATAACCTTTTACGATGCCGGATACCTCGACGGCTCTCATCCTTGCAAGGGCCGAATTGGTTTTGAAGGAGCCCTCGGGAGAACAGCTGGAAGTAATTATCAGTGAATCTGTCGTGAATTCATCTTCGGCTACGGCCGACTGGATGTCTGCTTTTATCCGTTTCAGCTCCGGACCGTTCCCGGAGAATTCGCCGTCCACCCTGTGATCTCCTTTCCTGAAAGATATGGCATAGCTTTTCTGCGCCGATACTTTCCGGTATATTACCTCGGTGCGGTAACGTACCTTCCTTTCCATCAAAGTGCCAAGTGAACTGATGTAGAAAGTCACCGGGTCGCTTGACGGGATACGGTAAATGCTTTCTCCTCCTTCGCAGATGTTTCCGGATATTATGACATCGGCCCGCTTCGTTCGCGGAGTCACCTCAAGAGGTTGTACGTATTCATACGAGACGCCGTTTTCATCCACCAGAACGCTGTCCAGCCGGACCCCTTCGCTGACCAAAGGTGCCTTGACGAACTTTTCGAACATCCTGTCCCTGTTACGGAGACGGCGGTTGTTCCTGTTGACCACCCATGCTTTCATATAGTGTCTTACGGCTTCTTCGCGTCCCACGCCGAATGCGGCGCTGAAAGTCTCGCCGGAGACTGAAGAAGAGTCTGTACTGAATGCGTACACTGCCGGTAAGTTCCTCTTTATGAATACTTCCAGTTGATGACGGTCTATAAGGAGGGTCGTGTCGGTGATTATTGACGAAATGAACTTCCGGTAATGTTCATACCCTTTCAACTGCGCTTTCCGGTATTTGCTGCCGGTCAGGAGGACTTTGTCCAGGAAAACGGTATCTCCGTTTACGGCCAGGGTGGGATCGAGTCTTATCTGCCACAGCGACCGTGTCATCCCGGGGGGTACCGTAATCCTGAACCTGAGTTCGACCTTGCCGTTCCTTTCGGCTACGTTGCGGAACCTGGCGGTCACATACGCTGCGTCCAGGACGTCGACGGCCGTCATTTCACCGTTTTCGTCCTTTACTGCCTTCAGGATGGTCAGGATCTTTCCGTCATCTTCGACAGTCAGGGTGTCAGGACGGGGGAGGATCTCCCGGAACGAGTCTCCGGGAACGGCGTCCTCTCCGGCCCTGACAATGATGACCGGGCTTTCCCGCCTGATGACCGCAGTCCTGCGCTGTATTGAACAGGCGGTCAACAGAAGGAACGTCAAGACCAGTACTTTGACACTTCTACCCATAATATCAGATCGTCGGACCGAACTGGGCGGCAGGCTGGCCTTCCTCTATTTTGAGACGGCTCGCGATAACCTCGTAATTCTGTTTTTCGTTGCCGTCGGATGCCATGAACCGGTATGTCCGGAGCCTTCCGAATACATGCACACACGTTCCTTTGGAGATTTTGGTGAAATCCGGCATGCCTTTCCCTTCCCAGGCGGTAATATTGTGCCATGTAGTCTCGATGACGGCCTGCCCGTCACGTCCTTTGTAAACATAATTGGTGGCCAACGAGAATCTGACCATCTGGGATTCTCCGATGTTGTTGAGGTATGCGTTCCCGACGTTCCCTCTGAGTTCGATTCTGTTCAATTGTTCCATAGTCATAATTTCGCTTGGTTTGTCATAAGGCTCCAGGCGCGCTTCTCGGAGCCCGATGCAAAGGAACAATCAATTATTCGGGAAAACCAGCGTCCAGTGGCCTCAGACCGCGATTTCTAAAGAATCGGTCGAAGATTGTCGGTTTCAATCTGCCGTATCAACGGAATATTCAAACGGCAGCATTTTTTTGTATCGGTAGGGAAAAACGAGGTTTCGCGGAATCTTTAAAACAACTTCTGCTTTTTTTGTTTCAGGCGGTGCCAAAGCGGAAAATTCCCCATATTGCCCCCAAAGAGGAAACGTTTATGGAAAATGTGGAAATGGAGGGAATCCCCCTTATGACCTGCAGGAACTGCGGCAAGACATTCATCAGGACGCGGCAGGGTCGCCTGTTCTGTTCGGATGAATGCCGTGCCGCATGGCACAATCGCAGGCGGAAGCCTTCTGAACGGTACAGGATGAAGGTCTCAGGTGCCCTTGAAAGGAATTACAGGTTGCTGGCGATATTGGTGTCGAGGGGCGTAAGGAGCGTGTGCCTGCACGACCCCATGATGTCAGGATTCCGGCCGGACTATATGACTTCCTGCGTGATAAGACGGAAAGGGAAACCGCTGTATTACTGCTTTGATATAAGGTATTCCCTCGACGATGACGAGATCTGCTGCGTAGAAAAAATTCCCGGTCCAGAATGTGTGGACCGGGAAATGTAGCTTGAAGTATTTCAGGAATGCTTTCAGGCCTCCTTGGCAGCAGCTTTCTTCTGGGGATCTTTGAACAGTATCCAGAACAGGATTCCGACTACGAAGGCATATCCGGCGAAGATGTACCAGGCTTTGGGCCAGGACGGGGTGGCTGCGTTGTAGACGGTGGCGTCTACGACAGCTCCTGCGGCGAGGGTACCTATGGTTGCGCCGAATCCGTTGGTCATCATCATGAACAGCCCCTGTGCGCTGGAACGGATTTCAGGCGCGGCGTTCTGCTCGACATAAAGGGATCCGGAAATGTTGAAGAAATCGAATGCGAAGCCGTAGACGATGCAGCTCAGTACGAAGAGCAGCACTCCGGGCATCGCGGGGTTGCCGAGGCCGAACAGTGCGAAACGGAAAACCCACGCGAACATTGCGATCAGCATCACGTTCTTGATGCCGAACTTCTTCATACAGAACGGTATAAGAAGGATGCAGAGGGTTTCGGATGCTTGCGAGATTGCAATCAGGGCGTTGGAATTCTTTACGGCGAAGGTGTTGGCCAGGGCCGGATCTGCGGCAAAGGATCCCAGGAAGGTGTTGGCGTATCCGTTCGTGATCTGCAGGGACGCGCCCAGAAGCATCGAGAAGATGAAGAAGATGGCGAACTGGGGATCCTTGAACAGTGTGAAAGCCTTCAGGCCGAACGCTTCGGCGAGGGATTCGTTTTTCTTGGTCTTGTCAATGGGGCAGGCCGGCATCGTAAGCGCATATCCGCAGAGGATGAGCGAAAGTATGCCTGAAGAAATGAGCTGGGTGTAGCTCTCCTGCATACGGACACCTTTGATTGACAGGAAGTTCGTAAGGAGCATGCTGCAGATGAATCCCACGGTGCCGAACACGCGGATGGGCGGGAAGTCCTTGACCGGGTCCATCCCTTCCTTGGCCATTGCATTGTAAGACACGGAATTGACCAAGGCGATGGTCGGCATGAAGAAGGCCAGGCTTATGCTGTAGAGGATGAAAAGCGGGGCAAACTGGACTGCCTCACCGGCATTCATGCAGTAGAAGCCGGCTCCTGCCATGAAAAGGCCTGCCAGGGCGTGGCACATCGAGAGCACCTTCTGAGCCTCCATTTTCTTGTCTGCCACAATTCCCATAAGGGTGGGCATGAAGAGGGATACGATGCCCTGCATTGCAAAGAACCATTTGATCTGGGGACCAAGGCCTGCATTTCCGAGATAGCGGCCTAGGGAGGTAAGGTAGGCGCCCCAGACTGCAAATTCCAGGAAGAGCATCAAGATGAGTTTGAAGGTTAGGGGTTTAATCTTGATTTGCATAATATGAAGTGTGTTATTGATTCCGTATCGTACAAATGTACGAATTTTTCAGTATTTTTGTATGTTAAAAGAGTTTTGATGTCCAAATTCGTCCTGACCGCCACTGACCCCTGTTCCCGCGCTCGCGCCGGGATACTCTCGACTGACCACGGCGAGGTCCATACCCCCATATTCATGCCGGTAGGTACAGTCGGCTCCGTAAAGGGCGTCTACCACAGGGACTTGAAGGAAGACATCGGCGCTGAAATCATCCTTGGAAATACTTACCACCTGTATCTCCGGCCCGGACTGGGAATACTTCGCGAGGCCGGCGGACTGCACCGTTTCGAGAACTGGGACAGGCCGATACTTACCGACAGCGGCGGTTTCCAGGTCTTTTCCCTGGCTCCTATCCGGAAGATAACTCCTGAAGGCTGCCATTTCGCTTCCCATATCGACGGCTCCAAGCACCTGTTCACTCCTGAGAACAATGTGGAGACACAGAGGATCATCGGCGCTGACATAGTGATGGCGCTGGATGAATGCTGCCCCGGGGACGCCGACTACAGGTATGCCGAAAAGTCCCTGGCCCTGACGCAGGACTGGCTCAATCGCTATGTCGCAGCATTCGACACTACAGAGCCGCTGTACGGATATTCCCAGACGATGTTCCCGATAATCCAGGGCTGTGTCTATCCGGAGCTCAGGAAGAGGGCCGTGGACCATGCCATGACGCTGGACAACCCGAACAGAGGAGGCTACGCCATCGGCGGACTGGCGGTAGGGGAGCCGGCTGAGAAGATGTATGAGATGCTGGACCTTACCTGTCCTCTGCTTCCCTCCGGAAAGCCCCGCTACCTGATGGGGGTCGGGACTCCGGAAAACATACTCGAGGCCATCGCCCTGGGTGTGGATATGTTCGACTGCGTGATGCCTACGAGGAACGGACGCAACGGAATGCTTTTCACCTGGAACGGCATCATGAATATGCGTAACCGCAAATGGGCTGACGATTTTTCCCCGATAGATCCGGACGGGTCTTCTTTCGTGGACAGGACGTATTCCAAGGCTTACCTTCGCCATCTCTTCGTTTCTGGCGAGATGTTTGCTGCAATGATCGCGTCCGAGCACAATCTGTCTTTCTACCTGGATCTGGTGCGGGAAGCTGGGAAACATATTGAACAAGGTGACTTCGTCTCTTGGAAGGAATTGATGGTCAAGAAGTTGATGACAAGATTATAAGTAGTATGGTCGGAATAGGCAAACTGGATGTTTTCATAATGAAGAAGTTCATGACGACCTTCTTCCTCGCCATATTGCTGATGATCGGAATCGTCATCATCTTCGATATCAGCGAGAAAATCGACCAGTTCGTATCTCACGAGGCTCCGCTCAAAGCCATCATCCTGGATTATTACGTCAATTTCGTTCCTTATCTGATGAATATGTTCAGCGCTCTGTTCGTATTCATTTCGGTCATATTCTTCACTTCCATCATGACCGCCAATTCGGAGGTCATAGCCATCCTTTCCTGCGGTGTCAGCTATCACCGGATGATGGTTCCGTATATCATTTCCGCAACCCTCATAGCGCTGCTTTCGCTGAGCCTGAACCTCTGGATAATCCCTCATGCCAACGAGACGAGGCTCAAGTTCGAGAGCAAATATATGAACAAGCGTAACCGCTTCGGCGTCAGGGACTTGCACTACAAACTCGACCAGAACAGGTACGTTTATGTAGAGTCGTTCAGCACTTGGAACAACACCGCGTACAACTTCACTCTCGAAGATTTCCAGGATGACAAGCTTTCCAGCAAGATCTCGGCTGAGTCAGCCCAGTGGGACAGCACCAAGGGCGCCTGGAAACTGAAGAATTATTTCATCCGCGACTATACCGGCGGCCTCGAGGACCGTATTCGAAGCGGCAGGCAGAAGGACACCGTCATCGCCCTGACCATTGAAGACTTCTTCCGGTCGCGGAATACCGTGGAGCAGCTCTCATATTCTGATCTCAACGGGTTGATAGCGACGCAGAAAGACCGTGGAGATGCTAATGTGATGTACGCACTCATAGAGAAACACAAGAGATGGTCGCTGCCGTTCTCGGCCTTTATCCTTACGATAATGGGAGTATCCCTGTCGACACGTAAGAGAAGGGGAGGGATCGGATGGAACATCGCTCTCGGCATAGCTCTGAGCTTCTCATACATCCTGTTCATGAAGTTCAGCGAGATGTTCGTATATACCGACACCCTGCCGCCTGGAATTGCAATATGGCTGCCGAACATAATATTCACGGTCGTGGCGGCAGTAATGTATATGATAACACCCAAATAATGAAAGTCGAAATCGTAAACAAATCCCGCTTCGATCTCCCTGCCTATGCGACGGCCCAGTCTGCCGGAATGGACCTGAAGGCCGACATCGATGCTCCCATGACCATTGCACCGCTCCAGAGGATAATGGTCCCTACAGGTCTTTTCATCGCGCTGCCCGAAGGATACGAAGCCCAGGTCAGGCCCCGCAGCGGCCTTGCGGCCAAGCACGGAATCACCGTACTCAACACCCCCGGTACGATAGATGCGGACTACAGGGGCGAGATAAAGGTGATCCTGGTCAACCTTTCAAACGAGCCTTTCGAGATCTGCCCGGGTGAGAGGATCGCCCAGATGGTGGTGGCAAGGCACGAAAGGGTAGAGTGGGAACTTAGGGACGCCCTGGGGGAGACGCTGCGCGGGGAAGGAGGATTCGGCAGTACTGGTAATAAGTAAGTAATCATATGGAAATCAGTAAATTATATGAGGCTTTCCTGAGCAGCGGCGGCGTCAGTACCGATACCCGGAGCATCAAGGAAGGCCAGATTTTCTTTGCCCTTAAAGGAGAGAATTTCAATGGTGACGATTATGCTGAGGCAGCCCTTGAAAAAGGAGCTTCACTATGCGTCGTATCAGATGCCAGCCCCCTGGAAGGAGAGCGTATCGTCAAAGTCCCTGATACCCTGGAGACGTTGAAAGAGCTGGCGGCATACCATCGCAACCACGTCCTTGTCGACGGCGAGAGGATCCCTGTCCTCGGACTTACCGGCACGAACGGAAAGACGACCACCAAGGAACTCATCCGTTCGGTTCTGTCTATGAAGTACAAGGTCGTGGCGACGGAAGGCAACCTCAACAATGATGTCGGCGTGCCTCTCAGCGTGCTCTCCATAAAGCCCGGTACGGAACTGGCGGTCATCGAGATGGGCGCAAACCATCCTGAGGATATCACTGCCCTTGTGAAGGTTTCCCAGCCGGATTACGGCCTGATAACCAATGTAGGCAAGGCCCATCTGCTCGGTTTCGGCAGTTTCGAGGGCGTGAAACGGGCAAAAGGGCGCCTTTATGACTACATATCCGCCAACGGTAAGGCGGTGTTCGTGGATACGGACAGCCCGGACCTCTGCGAAATGGCCTCCCAGCGAGGTCTTTCCATTATTCCTTACGGATTGACTTACAGCGGAGCCGAGATACTCCCTTCTACTCCGGAGCAGCCATTCCTTAAACTGAAAATCAAGGATATGGTCATAAGTACCAACCTGGTCGGGGCATACAATGCTGTCAATGTGCTTGCTGCTTTCACTGTGGGACGGTTCTTCGGCATCTCACCGGAAGAGGCCAGGGACGCCATAGAGGCCTACAATCCATCCAACAACCGCTCCCAGATGATGCGGACGGGAAAGAATTCCGTCATTGTAGATGCCTATAATGCCAATCCTTCCAGCATGAAGGCCGCGCTCGATAACCTGACTTTCATGACAGGCCGGAAGGCGCTGATACTCGGCTCGATGGGAGAACTTGGAGAAGATTCCCAGGCGGAGCACCTGAATGTCATAAAGCATATAGATTCCATTTCTCCCGATTTTGTCATCCTTGTAGGTGAAGAATTCAGCAAGGCCCTGAAGACGGCTGGCGGCAGGCCATGGAAGTGGTTCGCCTCTTCAACCGAGGCCGCAGAGGCCCTCAAGTCAGAACCGATAGAGGGCTTCACTGTACTCGTCAAAGGGTCCAGAAGTACCCGGATGGAGAACGTCCTTCCTACTCTTTAGGCTTTGAAACATAGCGCATTACCGCCCTGGCCGCATAACCTGCCGCCAGGGCGGCTGCTGTTCCTGCAAGGGCTCCGACGATAATGTCGCCAAGGAAGTGCTTGCCGACCATGACCCGGCTGACGGACACCAGCGTGGCCCATATGAATAGGCCTGCGGTAATCCAGCCGTACCTGTGCTCCCTGTCTTCCCGGAGGATAATGCATGCCGCTACGGCCATACCGAATGCATTGGCAGCATGTCCGGAAAAGAAACCGTAAAGCCCTTTCCCCCGGACTTCTGTCGTATGCAGTCCGGAACTCAGCATATCGGCATCATAGCAGGGCCTGAGCCTTGCGAAATGGTATTTTGCGAAATTCGCTGCCTGGTCGCAGATGGCGACGGTCAACAGCACTGCCGCAATCCCGATGAGGGCTTTTTTCCATCCCAGGCGTTTGATGATGAAACAGACCAATATGGCGTATGCAGGTATCCATATCCATTTGTCGGATATGGTCATCCAGATCTGGTCGGAGGCGCCGGTCCAAAGCCCGTTCAGGAACAGGGTCGCGGACCGGTCCAGCTGGTCTGCATACGAAAGGCTCATTTGTTGAGGGCTTTCCAGAGGGTGTCGAGCAGTTCGACCAGGCCAACCCTTGTAACCGAAGATATCATTACGGCGGGTACATCTCCTGGCAGGGAGGACTTGATCGCGGCCTTCCTTTCATCGTCGGCGAGGTCGCATTTCGTGACGGCGAGCACCCTGTCCTTTATCAGCAGTTCAGGATTGTACATCCGGAGTTCGCCGAGGAGAACATTGTACGCAGCGGCTATGTCTTCCTCCTCGGAGGAGACCATGAACAGCAGCACCGAATTCCTCTCAATATGACGCAAGAACCTGATTCCTATGCCTTTACCTTCGTGCGCACCCTCGATTATCCCGGGGATGTCGGCTATGACGAAGGACCTGTCGTCGCGGTAGCGTACGATTCCAAGGTTAGGCTCCAGGGTGGTGAAGGCATAATTTGCAATCTTGGGCCTGGCACTGGTCACCGATGCCAGCAGCGTGGATTTGCCGGCATTCGGGAAGCCGACAAGTCCGACGTCAGCGAGCACCTTGAGCTCGAATATGAACCATCCCTCGACACCCTCTTCGCCAGGCTGGGCATAGCGGGGTGTCTGGTTGGTGGCGGACTTGAAATTGTTGTTTCCGAGTCCTCCGCGGCCGCCCCTGCACAGAATGAATTCCTGGCCGGGTTC
>JAEEGL014704722.1_pt1 | contig 10233 bp, 8 predicted proteins | sample 9134231 | NCBI WGS metagenome assembly JAEEGL01 (sample SAMN16246548, study PRJNA631951) | gut metagenome | biome: gut microbiome; feature: rumen; material: fiber-attached | host: Bos | place: Iran: Karaj | collected 2018-10 | reverse complement strand
TTGCCTGCGGAATGGCTAAATTCGACAGAGACGAGGATGTGATATCTGTGTTCAATCGCGCGGATAAGGATATGTACGAGAACAAAAAATATCTCAAACAGAGGAAAGCGCAGTAATGGTCTTAGTTCAGCAGATGCTTGTTTTGTTCATACTTATGGGAGTCGGGTTCTTTTGCGGAAAGAAGGCCTTTATCACCGACTCTTTTGCCAAAAATCTCTCATGGCTGGTGGTCAACGTGGCTACACCGGCCATGATCTTGTCTGCGGGAATGAACGATGAGAGTACCATCAGGGGAAAAGAGCTATTGTTCGGATTCATGCTGGCTATCCTGATGTATGTATTCCTCATTGCACTGTCTTTCTTTATCCTGTCTCTTCTCAGAGTCCCGGGTGAAGACAGGAACGTATATCGTGTCATGGCTATCTTTTCCAATATTGGATTTATGGGTCTTCCGATACTTCAGGCAGCGTATGGACCTGAGGCGGTTCTCTATGGAGCGATTTTCCAGTTTCCGTATAACTTCCTGATGTACACCTATGGCATTGCGGCCATGAAGGGAGAGAATCCGTTTGAGAGCAGGGGCGGCCTTGAAAAGATACTGAACGTGGGCGTCATTTCCTGTATCATTGCGATCACGATTTACGTATCGGGGATACATATGCCGGAGATTCTGAAGATATCGGCCAAGCACCTGAGCAATCTGGCTGCACCGCTGAGCATGCTTGTTATAGGGCAGTCCATGATCCACTTCGATATCAGGGGAATGCTCGGCGAGGTGAGGCTGCTTGTCTTTTCGCTGATCAAACTTATAGCCGTGCCCATTCTTGGAATTCTTCTTTTACAGCTTTTTATACATGATGAACTGATACTTCATGTGTGCTACATAATGCTGGCTGTGCCTGTCGGATCTATGACAGCCATGGTGGCGCAGCAGTATGGAGGCAACTACACGCTGGCGTCCAAGGGAGTTGCGTTGTCTACGCTTTTGTCGGTTGTTACGATTCCTTTGGTGTCGCTGCTGGTGTTTTAGATAGTTCAAAATAGTCAACAAAAATGCAACAGATGCGACTTTTTGTTGACTATTTTTAATTGTACAATAATCTCACTTATTGTTGTAACGCAGAAAAACAAAAAAAGGGGGATTATTTCAATGTCTGTACATGTAATCGATGAAGCTAACAGGTGTCTTCAATGCCCTAACCCCAGATGCAGGGAGAACGGCTGTCCTATTCACACAAACATTCCGGAGATGATACGTCTTTTTAAAGAAAACAGGATGCTGGAAGCGGCAGAGATGCTCTTTGCCAACAATCCGCTGTCCATGATCTGTTCTTTGGTGTGTAACCACGAGAACCAGTGCGAGGGCGCCTGCGTCAGAGGGCTTAAAGGCGAGTCCGTTCATATTTCATCCATCGAGAATTACATATCCGACTCATGCTTTGAGAGGCTTGAGCTTAAGCCTGCTCCTCCGAAGGGGATTAAGGCTGCCGTGATCGGGGCCGGACCTGCAGGCATAACAATTGCAATAATCCTTGCGCTTAAGGGATATTCCATAACTGTTTTTGAAACCCATGACAAGATCGGAGGAATACTAAGATACGGAATCCCGGAGTTCCGCCGTCCCAAGTCCATTCTCGACAGATAGTACAAAAAGATGCGTGAGCTGGGTATAAAGTTCAGACCCAACTTCTCTATTGGTGGTTCAACAGGAATCCAGGATCTTTTAAACGATGGGTATAAGAGTGTTTTTATCGGGACAGGTGCCTGGAGGCCGAGAAAGCTCGGTATACCCGGAGAGACTTTTGGAAATGTCTTTTACGCCATCAATTATCTCAACAACCCGGACGTATATGACCTCGGAGACAGAGTGGCAATTATCGGCGCAGGCAACGCCGCTATGGATGTCGCAAGAACAGCCATCAGGCATGGTGCAAAAGAGGTAGTTGTTTACGTACGTGGCGATGAGGTTAGCGCATCCAAGACAGAATTTGAGTATGCAAAAGTCGATGGCGTGAGATTTGAATATCGCAAGGCGATCGTCAGAATAGAGGACGAAGGAGCAGTGTTCTGCGACATGGCTCCCGACGAAGAAAAGATCGCAGAGCTTACGGCAGCAGGGGAAGAGATTACCCAGCCTCCGCTCAAAGTGCTTTCTGAGACCGAACATCTCATTCCTGCTGACAGCATAATGATAGCCATTTCACAGGTGCCGCAGGACAGGCTTGTCAACCGGGACAAGGAGCTCAAACTCAATGACAAGGGCAATCTGGCAACCAACGAAATGGGCGAGACCACTCTTCCCGGAGTATTCGCCTCCGGCGACGTGGTTACCGGCGCCAAGACCGTTGTTGCCGCTGTCGCGGTCTCCAAGCGCATTGCTGAAGATATGGACAGATATATGAGCGGCGAAATGTGATTTCAGATATAAAATCTTTCTAAAAGAACCCGTAAGCAGGAATACTTCGGGTTCTTTTTTGATAGAATAATATTAGCATTTTAGGGAGATTTATTTAGTTGAATTAGTTCGGTCAGTGTAAAGATATTTGGGAGGGGATGAAAAACTGAATACCTGGGGAGAAAGGAACGGCGAAGATTGTACTGACTCCGAAGGATGCTACTAAGTATTCCGGCTCTGCCATAGGCTCTTTTACCATAAAGAGTACTGCCATTGCAGACAAGATAGCGCACTGGATCCGCGGATGATTTGTTGCGATGTTCAGGCTTGATATTCAGGTGAGTATTTGGATTGAATAATCTTATTTTGCGTTTATAAATTAATGTTTTATAATTAACTAGGGTATTAAATTATTTATGGAGAGGTGGATTATGATTGAGAGAAGGACGATCAGCCGTGTAGAGTTCTTGGCGAACAGCGCTATTGTTGACAGGGAGACCCTTAAGAAATACTACGGGCAGGTGAAGAATGTCAGCCCGCTGGGAATCGCTGTGACCGTTGATGCTGCTGTTCCGAGTCTGGTTGGAAGAGATATGATAGTTGTGGCTGAGACCATGATCATGTATGCTGAGGTGCTGCGTGAGGATGAGGAAGCAGAAGGCAAGAAGACGGTTGCTTTCAAGGCTAAGCAGTTTACGCCGGATGTGCTGCAGTATCTGTTTGATCAGATTGGACTGGATGACGAGGAAGAGGGATAAGGCTTTTGCGCTGGCTAAGCTGAAGTATTAGTGCACGTATTAGTGTATGTGAATTCGAATCAGTTTGGGCTGTTTGAATTGGAGAAATTTTAGAATTATAACAACTGCCATGGGGCTTGAAGGCTTCGTGGCAGTTTTGCATGAGCAGTGTTTAGCGTGCTAGAATAAATTGTTTGATGGACTGGCAAATAGCATGATGAATCATCAAGATGCAGATTGAATCAGAAAGTGGCAGAGCGAAACATCAAACTGCATATTGAATTACAAAGGAGAAATTGAAGTTGCAAAGAGATCTTTTTGAAAATGCACCAGTGCCTCAGGCCTACCTTAAACTGTCTGTTCCGGTGGTCCTGGCGATGGTTCTGAGCGTTGTATATAACATGGTTGATACTTGGTTTATCTCGCTGACGGGAGACCCGAATCTTGTTGCGGGAGTATCCATCTGTGCACCCATATTTGTGCTGTCGATTGCCATGGGCGATATCTGGGGTCTGGGAGGAAGCTCGCTGATATCCAGACTGCTTGGCGATAAACAGGACAGTGAGGCCGGAGGAGTGTCAGCTCTTTGCATGTACGCTGCATTTTTTACGGGAATTCTTTTCATGATAATTATGCTGGTGTTCAAGGGGAAGATACTTGTGATGCTAGGGGCAAATGAAGCGTCCTTGCCGCATGCGGATGCGTATTTTACCTGGATTGCGCTGGGTACGCCGTTCATTATCTTTTCCATGATTCCGAATAATCAGCTTAGGACAGAGGGACTTGCCAATCTTGGAATGTGGGGCGCAATCATCGGTACTGTGGCAAATATCATTCTTGATCCTATCTTCATTTTCTCGCTGAAGATGGGGGCAGCAGGAGCCGCTATGGCAACTTCGCTCAGCAATGTCATCTCCTGTACGATTTATATGATCATCATTTTGAAGAAGTGTCATGTGCTTACGGTGAATCCCGCCGCGGCTATGGCTGCGGTCAAGAACATCGGGGAAGTGCTGAGGATTGGAATTCCGGCGTCGGTGACCAATATCATGAACAGCCTGAGTATGATGGTGACCAACAGATTCCTTGAGCCTTACGGAAACGACTGCATCGCGGCCATGGGAATTGCGATGAAGATCAACATGATCTCGCTTATGACGTTGATTGGGTTTGCCTTCGGCGGACAGCCACTGTATGGATACGCGTTTGGCAATAAGAACGGCATAAGATTCAGGAAGACACTGAAGTTTGCATATATGCTGGAGGCGGGGCTGGGAGTTCTTTTTGCTGTGATCCTGTACCTGGCAGCGCCGTTCATGATGAGGTTCTTCATGGATGAGGCGACGGTTGTGGAAGTCGGGACGAGGATGCTGCGCTTCATGCAGCTGAGCTCTGTGCTTGTGGGCGTTTCGCTGGTTTCAACCTGCGTCTGCCAGGCCGTTGGAAACGCAAAGGGCGCGCTTATCTTATCGCTGGCAAGACAGGGCGTCGTTTTCCTTGCTGCGATATGGGTGCTTCATTCTGTTCTTGGGCTTACGGGAATCATGCTTGCGCAGCCTACGTCTGATCTTCTTACCGGTGTGATCGCTGTTGCGATTGTGCTCGGGATACTTAGAAATGAGGAGAATCTGAACACTGCTGTGTGAAGCAGGGAGACCTGCTCGAAATCTAAAGTGTGATAGAATTAGAAGTATAGAGATGCGCTCTGAATTAAACTGGTTTTCCTGCTTGTACTCATGGTTTTGGTCGAGTTGTAATGAGTACATATGAAAACCCCAAAAATGAGGAAAACATCGGTACTTTTCTTTAGTCAGAGACTGTCAAAATGTGCCAGGTACCGATGAAAAGGCCGAAAAACGGAAAAACATCCGTACTTTTCTAAAATCAGAAGCTATAAAAATGAGCCAGGTACCGATGAAAAGGCTGAAAAACGAGAAAACATCGGTACTTTTAAATAATCAGAAGCTATAAAAATGATCTAGGTACCGATGAAAAGGCCGAAAAACGGGAAAACATCCGTACTTTCCAAAAATCAGAGGCTGTCAAAAGGTGCAAGGTACCGATGAAAAGGCTGAAAAACGGGAAAACATCCGTACTTTTCAAAAATCAGAGGCTGTCAAAAGGCGCCAGGTACCGATGAAAACTCAAAAAAACAGGGAAAACATCGGTACTTTTGTAAAAATACAAATTCGCGAATCGATGCATCCGTCTTGCTCAAAAAATAGGCTTTCCAAATGCATCTATAAAATAGAGAAATATTAACGAGTTGAGGTAAACATGGTCAACATAAGAGAAGTAGTACTCAGCATACTAATGGAATACGACAAGGGCGGCGTTTTCAAGCCATCCCTTTTAAAGGATAGCCTTGAGAAATACGACTACCTCGACGTCAGGGACAAGGCGTTTATAAAAAGAGTCGTCGAGGGGACAATGGAGAGGCAGATCCAGATCGATTACATACTGGACCGGTTTTCCAAGACCCCGGTAAATAAGATGCAGCCCCTGATCAGGAGCCTGATGCGCATGAGCGTCTACCAGATCCTGTTCATGGACGCGGTGCCGGACAGCGCAGCCTGCAACGAGGCGGTGAAGCTGGCAGAGAGACACTCATTCACAGGCCTTAAAGGCTTCGTCAACGGAGTTCTAAGGAACATCTCGAGAAACAAGGATAAGATAGAGTATCCTGACGAAAGCGCAAACGGTGGGCTGGACTATCTTTCAGTCTATTATTCAATGCCCAAATGGATATGCAGCATGTGGCTTGATCGATTTGGCATGGACAAGACCAAAGAAATGCTGGAATTCTTCCTGAAGCCGCGTCCCACGACCATCAGAGTGAATATGGCCAAAGTGATGGCCGCAGGTGAAGAACCAGCCGAACATAATGAAACCGAGACAGACCGCGTTGCGGCCCTTGCAAAAGAACTTGAGGCTGCCGGAGCTGTAGTTAACAGGAGCCAGATACTTCCGTACGCTCTGGAACTTGAGAAGACCGACAATATCAGATTCCTTCCCGGATTTGAGGAAGGCATGTTCACGGTACAGGATGTGAGCTCTATGCTGGTAACGGAAATAGCGGATCCCAAGCCGGGCGACACGGTGATTGACATCTGTTCAGCCCCGGGTGGCAAAGCCACCCACGCCGCTGAGCGCGTGATGGCGCAGGTCGCAGCCGCCGAGGTCAGCACCACAGCGCCGGATGCAAGCACCGTCGCAGCCGCTGCCCCTGCAAGCGAAAGCACCGTCGCAGCCGCTGCCTCTGCCGCCGCAAGCGCCATCACAACCGCTTCCGCCGCAAGCGCCGGCGCAGCTGGTGCCAACGCTGCAACCGCCGCGCCTCCCGGGCGTGTCATCGCCCGGGACATCTCCGAGCGCAAATGCGCTCTCATCAGCGACAACGCCTACAGGCTTGGTCTTGATAACATCGAGGTTCAGGTCCATGACGCGAGGCTCAGCGACTACACCATGAGGGACAAAGCGGACGTCCTCTACATGGACCTTCCATGTTCAGGCCTTGGCATCATTGGCCGTAAGAGCGACATCAAGTACAACACATCCGAAAAATCCCTGAAGGAAGTTTCAAAGCTCCAGTGGGAAATCATAAAGTCAGCCTGGGACTACGTAAAAGAAGGCGGATACCTTATCTACTCGACCTGCACTGTGAACTCAGCAGAGAATGAAGATATGCTGAGGCGCATAACCGCGGAGATGCCCTTTGAAACAGTGGACATCACAGACAGCCTCCCTGCGCCGCTTACAGACGGCACCTTCGGAGAGGCAAGCGCAGAGCGCCTGAAGGAAGAGGCAAAGAAGGGATACATCCAGCTCCTTCCCGGAGAGTGCGGAACAGACGGCTTCTTTATCTCGAAGATGCGCAGGATACCCGCAGAAGGCTGAAAAAAGCCGCCTTATATGGTAGAATATTAAGGGTGATTATTTAAATCACTGAATAACACAAAAACCAACTGAAGAATTCAGGAGAAACAATATGTACTACGGAAGCAGATTAGCATACGGGATCGACCCGCTATATATCCTTGTTTTGATCATGGGTGTGCTGTGCATGTTAGCCAGTGCCAGAGTGAACTCGGTGTATAAGAAATACGCCAAAGTCCGCAGCATGAGCGGCATGACAGGCGCGCAGGCAGCAATGGAGATACTGAGGAGAAACGGTATAACCGATGTCTTTGTGCAGCAGGTTCCCGGCAACCTCACTGATAACTACGATCCCAAGAACAAGGTTGTGAATCTTTCACAGGCTACCTACGGATCAAATTCGGTGGCTGCCGTGGGAGTCGCGGCACACGAGTGTGGACACGTTCTGCAGCACCACACAGGATATGTACCGCTGCAGATAAGAACAGCAATTGTACCTGTCGCAAATATTGGATCTAAGGCAGGCGTGCCAATCATTGTTCTTGGAATGCTCCTTAGCATGCAGCCCCTCATCACCATTGGAATCTGGGTATTCTCATTGGCAGTAGCATTCCAGCTTGTGACTCTTCCCGTGGAATTCAACGCATCAAGAAGAGCTCTGGTGATGCTTGAAGAGTACGGCATTCTCGACGCGCAGGAAGCAGAAGGTTCCGAAAAGGTCCTCAGCGCAGCAGCCATGACCTACGTAGCAAGTGCAGCGGCAGCAGTAATCCAGCTCCTCAGACTGGTCCTACTGAACGGCAGACGAAGAGACTGACTCTGATACACTGCTGACGTGCGAGGCATCAGCAGACACGCCGGTAGCAAGCGCAACAGGCAAACCAGCCAACAGCAAACGTGCCAGGCATCAGCAGACACAAGCAGCTATCACAACCAGATACAATCACACAGTCAACACGACGAGACAGCAACACCCCGGCAGGACAAAAAATGGGAACATTCGGCGAATATATAAAAAGTGCAATATCCAGCATCCGCAACAACAAAGGCAGATCCTTTCTGACCATGCTGGGTATAATCATAGGAATCGCATCAGTTCTTACCGTACTGATCATCGGTGACGGCATGAAGGAGACCGTAAACAGCGAGATGGACTCCATCGGAGCCACCACGATCTCCGTAAGCCTCGACAACACCAAGACGGATAAGACCTTTAACTACGACGAACTTCTTGAGATACAGGAAGCCATTCCGGACATCTACGGTATCAGCCCAAGCCTTAGTGCCTACGGCACATCCGTTGCGGGAAGAAACTCCTTTGACATGGCCATGAACGGCGGCATGGAATCTTCTCAGGAAAGCGGCGGAGTCAAAATGCTTCACGGCAGGTATTACAATAAGGCTGACGTGGACGACTTCAAGAACGTCTGCGTCCTTAGCCAGACAGCGGCCAATAAGCTTTTTGGTTATGAGAATGTAGTAGGACAGGTTTTTGAGATGACCGCTTACGATCTGACTTCGGAATTTACGGTCATCGGAGTGAGGGAAGACACCACAATGGACATCGCATATGCCAGCTTTGGCGAGGACGCGATGCTGACCTGTGATGCTCCTTTCACATCAATCGCCAATTCCTTCGACATGAATATCGAGACCTACGTCACGAGCTTCAGCATCTACCTCGACAGCGAGAACAAGAATGAAGTTCTGAGTAAAGCAAGAGCCATAGTCGAGAACAAAAAGGGACTCAGAGGCGAAAATGCCGTTAAGGTTTCCTCAGGCTACGGCTTTGACCAGACCACCGACAGCATCCTCAACATCATCACATCCGTTGTGGCTATCATAGCTGCTATCTCTCTTCTGGTCGGCGGAATCGGTGTTATGAACATCATGACGGTTTCCGTAACCGAGAGAACGAGAGAGATCGGAATCAGAAAGTCCCTGGGAGCCAAGACATCCTCAATCCTTGTGCAGTTCCTGGCAGAGGCAGCTATCCTTACTTTCACGGGAGGAATGATAGGCCTGGGCTTTGGCCTGGCCGTATCCTGGATCATCTGCAAGGTGATAGACTTCTCATTTGTAGTTAATCCGGTGCTTGTGGCAGCGGTTGTTCTGATATCCACATCCATTGGTCTCTTCTTTGGGATCTATCCCGCCAAGAGGGCGGCCGACCTGGATCCTATCGAGGCCCTGCGAACCGAGTAACACATCTATTATCGAATAACACTTCTATGGCAAAAGACTTTATAAAATCCCCCGACAACAAAATAGACCTCAAATCCCTGAACCTGGCCGACCTCACAGCTCTCATCAAAGATCTGGGCGAGCCGGCCTTCAGGGCCAAACAGCTCTACGAGTGGATGCACATCAAGCAGGTTCCGTCCTATGACGATATGACCAACATCCCCAAGAGCCTCAAGGAGAAGCTTTCGGAGTGCACCTCCTACACATCCCTGGAAGCCATTCAGGTCCAGGAGTCAAAGCTTGATGACACGAAGAAATTCCTCTTCGCCCTGTCGGACGGAAACGTCATCGAGAGCGTGTTCATGAAATACAAGTTCGGCGTCAGCGTCTGCATTTCATCCCAGGTGGGATGTCGCATGGGCTGCAGGTTCTGCGCATCGACCCTGGACGGCGTGGTGAGAAGCCTCAACCCCTCGGAGATGCTTGACCAGATCTACGGCGTCTCAAGATACACCGGCGAGAAGATCGGACGTGTCGTTGTAATGGGAAGCGGAGAGCCCCTGGACAACTACGACAATCTCATTAAGTTCATCGAGCTTTTGACCGACGAACACGGCATGAACCTCGGCCAGAGAAACCTTACGGTCTCAACCTGCGGCATCGTGCCGAACATATACAGGCTGGCAGAGGAGCAACTCTCCATAAACCTGGCGATCTCCCTCCACGCATCTAACGATGAGAAGAGAAAAGAACTGATGCCAATAGCCAATCAGTACAGCATAAAAGAGCTTCTTGACGCCTGCAGGGACTACTTTGACAAGACCGGCCGGCAGCTCACCTTCGAATATTCTCTCGTGAAGGGCGTCAATGATACGGATAAGGATGCAAAAGAACTATCGGACCTCCTTTCAGGTCTCAACGCGGTGGTGAACCTCATCCCCGTCAACCCTATCAAAGAGAGAGACTATCAGCCCACAGACCGCACTGCGGCTCTTCAATTCAAAAATAAACTTGAAAAAAGCCGAATAAATGTTACTATTA
>JAEEGL012228899.1_pt1 | contig 10233 bp, 2 predicted proteins | sample 9134231 | NCBI WGS metagenome assembly JAEEGL01 (sample SAMN16246548, study PRJNA631951) | gut metagenome | biome: gut microbiome; feature: rumen; material: fiber-attached | host: Bos | place: Iran: Karaj | collected 2018-10 | reverse complement strand
CAATTGAATATAATATTCCATTTTTTGATAATATCATTGAAAAATTATATCCACATGAAATTTGTTTTATTTTAATTCTATTAAAATTTAATAAACTTGGCTGTATTAATTCATTTTGAATATTCTTAAAATGAAACCAAATATAAACTTCATTATCTTTTGATAAAATTAAAGTCATTTTATTTGTAGATTTTATATCAATTATTTTTCCTTTTAAACATTTTATAATTTTTGGTTGTTTTGACAAAAAAAAATTTCCATAACCTAATTGACCACAATCATTATTTCCAAAAGAAAAAACATCTCCTTTATCATTTAATAAATATGAATAATCTTCATTACAAAAACAATTTATAATTTTTCCAAAATAATCTTTATTTATTATATTTATATTTTGATATAACAAAGGAGATAAAGAAATAAATTGTTGGTTTTTATTATTTGATTTTTCAAAATTTGGCAAAATAAATTTTTCATTATTTTTTTTTGTATTAATTCCACATTGATTATTATTATTCCAACCCCATGAAAAAACTTTTCCTTTTATATTAATTAAAATTGTGTGTGATAAACCTAAAGAAATTTTTTGAATTGGAGTATTTGATTCTATATTATTTTTATATATTTTTTTAAATTCTTCTCCCCAATTTTTTTCATATAATTCTGATGAATCAATTATATTATCTATTGAAAGAATTCTTGTAAATATTTTTATTTTTGTTAAATTATATTCATCAAATTCAGGTAATAATTTATTGATTATATTTTCCATTTCTATATTTTGTTTTTTTGAATTAGATGTAATATCATTATTTAAAGTTTTTGACAAATTATTATCATTATAATTTATATTTGTTCTAGATGAAATACTGTTATTATTTTCTTTATTTTTTTCTTCTTCTAATTTTTTAATTATTTTATTTTCTAAAATTGAAGGAAAAATATTTTCTGCAATTATATCATCATTAATTTGTTTTCTTTCAATATCTTTTTTAAAGTACATTTGATTTATATTATTAAAAATACTATTTTTTTCACTATATCTTTTTAAATAAGACTGTATTATCAATACATGAGCTTTCATTTTTTTAAAATATTTAATTGATTGTTGTAATATTGAAAAATTTTTGATTTTACTAGTTTCTATTTTTTTAAATTGAATTTTGTGAAAAAGGAGGTTCATTTGGAAAATTTCAAAAACATTGATTTTTTTATTATTATCTCTAAAAAATTTTCCAATTTTTACTATTTTTGAATTATTTTTTCTTGTTAAAAAAGCTAAAAAAAAGGGATTTAATTTTTTCCAAATTTCATTATATTTTAAATATACAATTCTATCAATTGCTTGTTTTATTAAGTTTTTTGCAATTAAATTCATTTTTTTTCTTTTTTTTCCTTTTAATTTAGATAAAAATAAATTTAATCTAATACTTAAACACTTTAATTTAAATAATTTTTCTTTATTTTCATTCCTTTTAATAAATGTATGAAAAAACATTTGTACAATTTTATATTTTCCAACAATTGTCAAATATTTATCTCTTTCATTTTTTGTATTATATAGTGTTTGAATTTTACTTATTTCCTTTATTCTTCTCTTTTTATTAATTTTATATTTATTTAAAGTAAAAAACAATTGAATCTCATTAATTGATTGATGATATTTTTTGATTTTTATTTTATTAATAAAATAATAAACACATGTTATAATAATAGAAGAAGCTTTAATTTTTTCTTTAAGTTTTTCTTTTTTTTTATGTTCTAATAAAAAACTAAAATTTTTTTTCATGAATAATTTAGAATTACCATATAAAAATAAAGGAACATTTGATTGAGAAATAACCTGTTTAATATTAGGAATAAGTTCATTAATAATATTTTTTGTAATATCTTGTTTATTTCCTTTTATATTCCCATATTCTGGGTTTAAAATTTCAAAAGATTTAATAAATTCATTATATAATTTTCTATTAGGATAGCCTTCATTTCTAACTTTAATTGTATCAAAAATTCCTAAATATTGGATTTGATTAAATAAGAATTTTGGAGTAATATAAAATTCTTTTTTTTGTTCATTTGGTTTTAAACATCTTATATAATGACATTCACATGATTTTAATTCATTCATTAAACTTTGCATTTCTTTTTTAAATTTACTACTTATGAATTTACATTGTTTTTTTGAATTTCCTATATTTAAATTATTTATTTGTTCATTTAATTCTTCTTCATTTATTGAAGTAAAAAAAATCATTTTAATGATTTTATTACTTGATTTCTTCATTAAATTTATCATTGTATTTTTTATTTCATCTTTATTTTTAATTACGAAATTTGTTACATTATATTTTACTTCTTTATAACTATGTTTTATTATTATATTAAAATCATTTTTTATTCTTGGTAAAATTATTGATTTATTCTTTACTAATTCTTTTTTTAATAAATCAACAAAATATTCATCAGATTTATTTTGAAAAGAACAATCATCTAATTTTAAAAAAATACCATTTGGTGGTAAATCAATTAAATCAATTATATTTTGATTATTTCTAAATTGAATAAAATTAATTTTATTTTCTAAACCTTCTTTTTTAAATTCCAAAATTTCATTTTCAAAAAAATCATGAATAAATAAATGTTGAAGTTGTTCATTGGTATAATTAATACATAATTGTTCTAAAGAATTATATTCAAAACATTCAAATCCAAAAATATCTAATAAACCAATATATTTTATATTTTTTGTTTTTTTTTCTTCTTTTTTTAAAAATTCAGGATTTAAAAAAAAATTAAATTTTTTTACAATCCATAAAAACATTTTATTATATATTTCCTTTGCAAGTATATCTCTAAAATTTTCTGCATCTTGAATAATTAAATTATTTTTATATTCAGTTCCAGCTATAATTTTAATATTTTCAGTTAATGTAATAATTAAATCTTTTTCTTGACAATTTAATAAATCACATATATTTTTTATTAAATTTAAATCTTCTATTTCAGTAATTTCATTTTTTGAAATAAATTTAATATTACCTATTAAAAGTACAGATGCAGTTATTTTTAAAATTAATTCAATTTCTTCCTCATTAAATCCAGTTATTTGAAAACATTCAATTGTTTCTTTAAATAATTTTTGATCATCAATTGAATCAATTTTAAAACAATTACTTTTATTTAAATAATTATATTTTGAAGGATCATTTTCTAAATGTAATTTTTTTAATAATTGATTATCACCAGAAAATAAAATTTGATAAAATATATGAAAATTTCTTTCATTTTTTCCTAATTGACAAATCCTAATTTTTTCTAATAAATAAGTTTCCATTGAAGCACCAATTATTTTTCTTTGATTAAAATCAATATTTAAAGTAATATATTTTCCAAATCTTGATGAATTATCATTTCTGATTGTTTTTGCATTACCAAAAGCTTCTAAAATAGGATTACATCTTAATATTTTTTTTTCTAAAGGTTCATTAATTAATCTTTGGGAAAAAATCATAAATGAACTTCTTCTAATATTTTCTGTTCTACCTTGAAAATAATAAATTATACATTTTAAAGCATTTTTTGCTGTTTCAGTTTTCCCAGCACCACTTTCACCAGAAATTATAATTGATTGATTATTTCCAGTTTTTAATAAATTTTCAATTGCTATTAATATTAAATCATATAAATGAGGTTCTTCACATTTTTTTCTTGTTTCAGGTGGATTTATATTATGTAAATTAATATAATTTTCTATTTTTAAATTTGAATAAATTTCATCATCTTTTTTATATGGATTTATTATTAAAAGTGTTGGACCTACATTTGTAAATGTTATTTTATTTTTTAAAAATCTATTTGATATATTATTTAATATATCTATTTCAGACATATCAATATCTCCTGCCATATCATTTATGTTTATATTTTCATCATTTATATATGGAATTGTTTTTGTAAATTGAATTTTATTTTCAATTTCTTTTACTTCTATATTTTTTTGATCTGAATTAATGTTTAATATTTCACATAAAATATAGGGAGGTTCTTCTGATTCTTTTTCATTATTTATTTTTGGGTTTTCACACCATATTTTATTTCCTATTTTTATTTTAAATGAATAAATTTATTTTACCTTTTTGAATATAATTATATTTTCCATTCATATTTAAATTAAAATTTAATTTTTTTATGATTTAAATTTCTAATTATTTTTATTTATATTTTAAGAAAAAAATGTTTGTATTATTAAATAAAATAAGTTATTTTTTTTAATTTTATATATCATTTATATTATTAATTTAATTGTTATTACATAATTATTTTGGTTAGAATAAAAAAAGTTTTTAAAAATATTTTTAAATTATGATATTCATTTTAATACAATATAAAATAAATATTTTCTTTACAAATTTATATTTATTCTAATATTCATATCTTTAAAATAATATTTTCTTTAATATTATATCAATTATTTAAAAATTACATTATATAATAATCAAAAATATTTATAATATAAAAATATTGAATCTATATATTTAATTTAAAAATATCTAGAAATTAAAAATTGAATTTTTTAAATAAATAATGGGTTCATGTGGTACTTCAGAGAAACAAAAAACAACAAGAGCAAATATGCCTCCTACATATCAAAATAAAAAAAAAACTGTGGAAATAAATCCACCAAATCAAAATCAAGGAAATGAATTAAATCCAACAGAAATAAAAATGGAATTCAAAAATAATGATAATTATGATAATAAAAATAATCTTAAAGATAATGAAAAAAATAATTTAAGAAATAAAATTGAAAATAATCATTTTAATCAAGATTTTGTAAATGGAAATAATGAAAACTATAATGATTTTAATCCTAAAGAAATAAATCAGGTTGTTGAACCTAATAATAATATGAATCATCAAAACTTCAATGTAAATAATATAAATGAAAATCAAATAAATGGAAATATACATGATTATAATGTTGAAAATAAATTTGAAAATAAATTTGAAAATAAATTTGAAAATAATAGAAATGACAATAATATAATTAATACTCAAAATAATATTAATAATAATAATAATAATGACAATATAAGGAATAATTTTAATCATAATAATATAGACAATAAAAATTTAAAAGATAAAGAAATTGATTTAAATAACTATAATATAAACCAAAATAATGTAATTTCAGAAGAAAATAAAAATTTAAATTTAGATAAAAAATATTATTTAATATGTCCTATATGTAAAATATGCATTCCTCATATAATAAATATATATGAAAATGATAATGATATAAAAATCAATTATAAATGTATATGTGAAAATATTGAGAATGAAGTTTCAATAAATGAAATGATATCAGAAAAAAAACCAAGTAATTTATGCCCTAATCATAATTTATATTTAGATTTATATTGTGAAACATGTCAAATAAATATATGTACAAATTGTAATAATCATAATGAGCATACAATTAAAAAAAATGAAAATATATCTTTTGAAGAACTTAATGATATTCAAGAAAATTTAATTTTAAAAAAAAAAGAATTTGAAAAAAATTGTGAATCTTCATTTAAAGAATTAGAGGAAAAAATAAATGAACAAATTGAAAAATTAACACAAATAAAAAAAAATTATAAAAATGCCTTTGATGAGGAAAAATTGAAAAAAAATCAATTTTTTGATATGATAAATACACTCATTTTAAATTATAAAACTACATTTGAAAATAAAAATAATAATATAACTTTATTAAATCAATTAAAAATATTTGAATTTGATAATATTAATAATACTTCAAAAAAAAATTTTTTTAAAACAAATATAAATGAAATAATGATAAATATTCCAAATGATGAATTACCTCTTTTAATTGATTATAATTATAATTTTAAAAACAGTATAAATCCAAATAAAAATAAAGAATTTAAATGTATTCAAACATTATATGGACATAGTGATAAAATAGTATCATTATATGAATTAAATTCAAAATATTTAGTTTCAGGTTCATATGACCAAACAATTAAAATTTGGGATTTAAAAAATAATGAGTGTAAAAAAACAATTAAAGAAAAAGGAGCAATATTATCTTTATTAGAATTTTTACCTAATATTTTATTATGTGGAACAACAGAAAATGTTATAAATGTATATAATATAAATTCTAAAAATGATGATTTATTATTTTCTTTTAAAGGTCATATTTTATGGGTCAATTGTTTGGTTAAATTAAATAAAAATAATTTTTCTTCATGTTCAAATGATTTAACTATTAAAATTTGGAATTTTAATGATAAAAAATGTATAAATACTTTAAAAGGACATTCAGATTGTATTTTAACTATGATATTATTAAATGATAATACACTTTGTTCAGGTGATGCTGCAAATGAAATAAAAATTTGGGATTGGGAAAATTGTAGATTGTTATATAATTTAACTGGACATTTAAAATGGGTTAAATGTTTACTTCAATTAAATGATGATATTATTATTTCTGGAAGTGATGATAAATCAATTAAAATTTGGAAAGATCAGCAATGTATTAAAACAATATTTGGTCATAATCATAGTATTAGAACATTATGTAAATTAAATAATGAAAAATTTGTAAGTGGAAGTTTTGATAATACTATTAAAATATGGGATATTAATAATGAAAATTGCATTCAAACTCTAGAAGGACATAAAGGTAATGTTATTTGTATTATTAAATTATATAATGGAAAATTAGTTTCTTGTTCTAATGATTGTTTAATTAAAATTTGGAATTAACATTTATTAATGATTTTATTTGAAATATTTTTTTTCTTTTTTTTAAATATTATAAAATATATTTTTTATATAATTTTATTCTTTTAAACCAAAATATTTAATAAAAGATTTTTTAAAATGATTAATTTATATTAAAATAATAAATTAATTAACTTTTTATTTTTAATTTTACAGATTTATTATATGTTAATGTTAATAATTTAAAGTTAAAATTATTTATTGAATTAAATTTTGATAAATTTAAAGAAGTTAAAGAAGAATATTTATTGAACATACTGCTTATATTAGTAAGAAGCTTAATACATTTAATTTTAATTTTATACTTTTTTTGATTTTCAAAAAAAATAAAAATATATTTAGTTTAGATAATAAAATTTCTAAAAAAAGTTTTTTATATATTTTTAATTATTATATTTAAAAAAATAATTATTTTTATTTTCAAATTTTTATTTTTTTCAAAAAATAAACTTTAAAAATAAAATTAATCTTTTATAATTAAATAATTTTTTATTAATTTTGGAGTCTGCATTAATATCTTGTTATTATTTGATATTACATTGCAATTCTTATTTAAACCATCAAATATATTCCTCATATTTTTAACTAAATCTATGTTAAAATTAGATAAATTTAATGAATTTAAAGAACAACAATTAAAAAACATTCTATTCATATTAGTAACATTATTAGTAATAAAATTTGATAAATTTAAAGAAGTTAAAGAAGAACAATATGCAAACATATTATCCATTTCTTTAACATTATTAGTATTAAAATTAGATAAATTTAAAGAAGTTAAAGAACAACAATTATAAAACATATGACTCATATTATTAACATTATTAGTATTAAAATTATTCAAATTTAAAGAAGTTAATGAACGACAATTATCGAACATATTACTCATATTTTTAACATCATTAGTAATAAAATTAGATAAATTTAAATAATGTAGAGAATAGCAATTATCGAACATATGACTCATATCATAAACATTATTAATATTAAAGTTAGATAAATTTAAAGAAGTTAAAGAACAACAATTATAAAACAAATTTCTCATATTAAATAAAGATTCTTTTAATATAACTTTTAATTTATATATCCCTTCATTTGAAAACTCATGATTAATACTTTTTATTTTTTTATTATTTAAAAACAATTTACTTGTTTTTATTATTTCTTCATTTTCATTTCCTAACAAATTAATTTTTTTCCCTAATAAATCTTTTCTAATTTCATATATAATGATAGGATATTTTTTTAAAACTAATATTTCATTGCCAATTATAAATTCATCAAAATTATATTTCCTTTTTTCTAATTTAGGAAATTGTTTTAATATTGTTTTTATATTTAAATCATATATAGGATTATCATTATTTTTAGTAATATTTATTGTTCTTAATTTTTTAGAATTTTGAATAAGTTGAAATAAAAGAATAATATTTTTATTAAAATTATTAGGAGGTAATCTTAAAATTAAAGATTTTAAATTGATACTTTTAATAAGTTGTGATAAATTATCATATAAATTAGAATTATTTGATAAGTCATCTCCTATATTTAAATTAATATATTTTAAATTATTTAAATTTCCTTTATAATTCAATAATATTCTATTTATTTCATTTTCACTAAAAATTGAGCTTATATTTTTAAAAGATTTAATAAAATATTTTTTTATATTAAGATTAAAATAAATATCACAAAGATTAATATCATCTTTTTCTATTATTTCTTCTATATTTGTTTTATTATTTATTCCTTTAATATCAATTTTTTTATATTTAATAATTTCATTTTCATTAATTGATAAATCTAAATTTGAATAATATTGTTTAAATTCATTTTTATTATTTATATTAAATTTGAATAAATAATTTTTTCCCCTTTTCTTTTTATATTTAAAAATAAATATTTTAAAATTTAATTGAACATATCTAATTTTTTTAAATTTATTAGGAAGAGAAAAAAAAGTATTTAAACAAAATTTATCTTTATTATTTATAGTTTTCATTATAAATTGATTAATAATATTATAATCACTATTATTTGATATTGATAATTCATTATTAATTTTATTTAAATCAATATTTATAATATATTTTGTTAAATTAGGTAATTCAATATAAGAAAAGAAATTAACTAATATATTAATACTATTCCCTTCTATTTTTAAATTTTTAATTTGTTTTAATATTATTTTTGAATCAATTTTAATATTTTCATCAAAATTATCTATATATAATTTTAAATTTTCTATATTAGAATTTCTTATATTCCTCAATAAATTAAATACATTAAATTTTGTTTTAATAAAGATATTTAAAATATTCATATTTGGAAAAATATTAGTTAATTCATTTAAATCACAGTTTTGTTCATTTACTTTTAAATTTAATTCTTCAATATTTGGACAAATTATATTTAAATTATTCATTTGATTGAAATTATAATTTGAAATATCTATTATTTTTATATTTTGAAATATTTGATTATTATTTAAATATTGAAGATATATTTTATCAATACTCATAAATAAAGAAAGTTTATATATTCTTTCTTTTGATATTTTCTTGATATTAGAGTGAATATTATTTTCAAATTCTTCTTGAGAATTTAAATTACCAAATTTTGAAAATAAATTATAAATATTTTCATCATTTTTATTTTTATTTATCATTGAAATCATAAATTCTAAAAATTTATTTTTATTCATTTTTAAAAATTCATTATCTTTGAAATTTTGAATATTTACATCTTCCATATTAATACGAATTCTTTTTTTAAAATATGAATTATTCATCATTAAATCAAAATTATTATCTAATATATTTAAATCAAAATTTCTATTTTTTGATAAACAATTATAAAATATTTCATTTAATTCTTTCTCATTTTGAATTATTAAATTAAAATCTTTATAAAATTCTTTATAATAATCTTTGATATAAAACCAATCATATTTTTCAATTTTTTTTTGGAAAAAAAATTGTTTGAAATCATAAATTGAATAATCGATTTTTTTAATAAGATATGAATTATTTTTAATTAATTTAAGCATTTTATTCTCTGAAATAAAAGAGAATAGTTCTTTTAATAAATATTTGCAATGGATTTTTTGTATCATTTTTATATAAATTTGATTTTTATAAAAATTTATAAAGAGTTAATAACTTCATAAAAATATATTTAATATTTAAAAATAATTATAAAATATATTATCTAAACTATTTAAAATTAAATAATACTTATAATAATTAATAAATTATAATAAAAAAAATAAAAAGAAATAAAAGAACATTAATAATAATTTAAGAGAATTAAAATCAATTTATTTGAGTCAATGATTATAAAAATATAAAAATTATTATTTAAATTGTTATTAAATTATAAATAAATTAAAATAATAAAAATTATTTAGAATAATAGTTCTCTCCACACTAT
>JAEEGL012048196.1_pt1 | contig 10233 bp, 4 predicted proteins | sample 9134231 | NCBI WGS metagenome assembly JAEEGL01 (sample SAMN16246548, study PRJNA631951) | gut metagenome | biome: gut microbiome; feature: rumen; material: fiber-attached | host: Bos | place: Iran: Karaj | collected 2018-10 | reverse complement strand
CGATGCAGATACTTTCAGTTCCGATGAGATTGATAAGAAGTTCGTATTTGTTCCGGTACTTGTAATCCCGGATTATTACTATATTGAGGCTGAGCTTCCAACTATCACTGTAACAATCGTTGAAGATTACTATGCATTTGATGAAGTCGTTACTGTTGATGATGTGAAGATCCGTGTTCGCGCCGACGAAGGAGTATTCCCTGAGGGCGCTACTCTGTTTGCCCAGAAACTCCAGGAAGAGGATGAAAAGCGAGTTCAGGAAAAGGTTACAGAGCAACTCGAAGAGGATACAAGGATCGTCAAGGCTTATACCTTTGATATCCAGATCCGCGACAAGGACGGAAAAGAGATAGAGCCTGACACAGAGAAGGGCCGCGTATTTGTATCATTTGAGACTGAGGAAGTTTCAAATGCTGATTATGATGCAGAAATTTATCACGTTATCGAGGACGAGAACAGTGATGGCGCTTCTGACAATACCACAGCGGATGATAATAAGAGTGAAGAGGCTGTGGAAAACAGTGAGAATGCAGCGGATACAGAAAACGCAGAGAATGCTGAGGAATCAGCAGCTTCAGAAGAACCAGGCGAAGTCAAAGCAAGTGAGGGAGCATCTACTGACGGCGAAAAGGCTACAATTGATGGCGGCTTTACTTTAAAGAAGCTTGAGGCAACAGTTGTTGAAGGTGAAGAGATTCAGGCTGTTGAGGCAGAGACTGACGGATTTTCGACGTATTCAGTTGTGTTCACATATTCCGGAACATTTGAATACAAAAATGAAGATGAGACAGTAATAAGCATCAAAAAGATTATCGCAGGAACTATCCTGTTTAATGACACAGATGGTGATGGAGATAACGATACACTGGAAACTGCTGTAGATAGTACGAAAATTGGCAGTGTAAAGTTAAAGAGTGCTACCGGGGAAGTAGTTGATAAGACAGAAAATTTATATGTGGCTAGGCTTCAGTACACGCACGACAAATACGATGTAGATACAGATAATGCAGCTAAAGGAGTATATACATATAACGACACCGGCACAAATTATTATCTTGTGATAAAGCGACCATTTACAGGAAACCAGATTCTATCGATTAATTATGATGACGGAACCGGTGCTGCAGATTATGATATTACGGTCACAAATAATAAAGCTGTAGATGGCGTAGGCGTTGATAATAATAACTATCCATATGCATATGACCTGAGTGATGACGGAGCATTTGATATTAGAGTAAAAATACCAAATGCTGCAGGTAACGCTGTGATGTATCAGTGGCAGAAGAGTGCAGATGGCATTACATGGACTGATTCGGATATAGATGGTGCAAACTGCCCATTTTATAAAGACACAAAGGACAAGCTGGACAAGAAGAACTATTGGTATCGCTGTTGCGTAAACGGAAATTATACAAATGCTGTTCAGATAATAACGGCAGATGCGGATACGCGAGAGTGGACCGATTACTACAATAGTGTTTATAGGTGCTATGTAAGTAATGGAAAAGTTGCTTACACTATCGACAAGACTGCTGGAAAGTTTGATGTAGTTGGTGAGTTTACAATGAATGGTTCAACCAAGATGTACCAGACAAGTAACTCGAATGGCTGGCAGATGTATTGTGATGATGTAATTATCAATCCAGACCATGCATCGAACTCAAGTATTAGTAATTATCTGTTTGGTTTTGATGAAGATGATAAGACTAAGATTCATGCTGAAGTTGAGCTTAAGGACGTTGAGCATGTTGCCGATAACTTTGCTATTGTTACATCAGGGAAACTTGGTACTATTCAAAAAAATACAGCAATAGCTGAATTAACTTCAGGGGTCCTTAATTCTCTGGCAGTTGCAGGAGCCAACACAGTTGAAGATCTGCAGAATGCAATAAATAGAGGTAATGGTGATTCTATCCCTTCATTTGTCATAACACCAATTACAGCTCCGGAAGGATACTATCTTGGAAATGCAGAAGAACCGTTTGAATATACACCATCAGTGACTGAACTTGAAAAGACTATTCCGGGTTTGGCAATTTCCTGGGAAGATCTGACATCAGCAAGCCTGAAATTTGACTTCGCATTTGGTGGAGCAACCACAAACGAAGTGCTGGAGAAAGTATCCAAAGTTGGTATTGCAAATACACTTAGTGGAAGTTCGACAGCAATCAAGAGTGTTAAATTAACGGGAAGTGCTCTGGCAAATTACGCGTATGATTTGGGTGATCCTGATGAATCTGTAGAAGTAAAGCTTACGTTTAAGAGCGCATCTTCAAATTCGTCAATTAGTAGCATGCTTCCGACAACTTCTACGACAAGCACAAGCTCTTCTTCATCGAGTAGCTCAACAAGCTCATCAAGTAGTGGTAAATATACAGCAAATTACTTTGATGCCAGCCTTACATACAAGAATGAGGGAACCGTAACATATGATACTGTCTTCCAGAAGGATAAACAGGAACTGCCTGTCGTCCTTACTATGGAAGTTGCTTATAATTTCGACGATAAGGAAGACATCCATATCTATAGATACCATGATGGCGGCGCTTCTGAATTAGGAGAGGGAAGTGGATCTGACGGAAGCTATAAGATTGATAAGAGCGCAGGAAAGATCTACATTTACGCAAGTAAGTTCTCAACCTTCGGTATAGCATACAAGCCAACCACATACTACACCGTAACCTTCGATAATGGTACGACGACAAGTAGTGTAAAGGTTAAGGCGGGTGAGAAGGTAGCGAAGCCAAGTCCGGACCCGACGAAGGAAGGCTATGTATTCAAGGGTTGGTACATCAGCGGAACAGGATCGACGACGTCTTCAAGCAGCTCATCGAGTTCAAGCTCAACTACAAGTAAGTCATCAACGGCTTCGACCGCAACAGCGTATAACTTCGATAACCCGGTTAACGCGAATATTAAACTGGTTGCCGGTTGGACATCACTGAACTCAGATCTGGAGGCCTCTAAGGCCGCAGCAATGGGCGCTGATTCCGACAACGATTCACGTGCGCCGAGGACCGGAGATGATCTGCCGATAGTATGGCTGTGGGTGCTCTTGCTGGTAGCCGGAGTGACAACATTTGGCCTTTCTGCAAGAGAAATCGCCAATGCCAATAAGAATCCCGGTGCGCCGAAGAAAAGAACCAAATTTCAGGTGTACATGCTTCTGGCGGGGATTCTGATAAAGACCACGGTGAAGTTCATTGTTCGCAAGATTAAAGAGAATAGAGCGAAAGCTCTTTTGGGAATAAGTACAGCAGTAATCCTGGTTTCAGCAATCGTGCTCGCATCCACAATCCTTCAGTACCACAAGGCAGAGAGCCTTTATGATGAAGCGGATGTAACATATGTTGAGCTGCCTGAGGAAGAGGAAGTCGACGAATATGTTGAGGAAATCAAGGAGCTGGCAGGCGAAGAGTCCAACTTCAACTGGTGGGACTGCGCACAGGTTAATATCAAGGAGTTGAAGGAAGAGTACCCTGAGGTTGTTGGTTGGATCTACTTTGAAAACGAGAATATAAGCTATCCGATTATGTACTCCGGTGACAATGCCAAGTACCTTCAGACAACTTATACCGGAGAAAAAGCTAAGGCCGGCGCTATCTTTATCGATGGCGAGTCAACACCTGATTTTACCGATCCTCACAGCCTTATCTACGGACACAACATGAGAGATCTGTCCATGTTCGGAAGACTTAGATACTACATGACAACTCCGGGCTATTACGAGGGACATCAGTATTTCCAGATCTTCACAGAGGACAAGGTTTACAGATATCAGATTTTTGCTTATGAGGAAGTGGCCGATAACCACGATGTTTTCTGGGTTTTCGGAAAAGAACCTACGGGATACTACAAGATGCTCAAGGAGATCGAGAGAGGCTCCTACTGCGATTCAGGTATTGTTACCAATGAGTCGGATCATGTAATCACCCTTGCGACCTGCACAAGTAAGGACGATGAGAGGCTCATTGTAAGCGCAGTTCGCACGGATGAATATGAGTATGCTCAATAATTTGAAGCTTAAAAAAATGCTTTGTATATGGCTAGCGCTGGTAACGGCGCTAGCCCTTGTGGCTTGTGGGAGTATTACAGATAAAAATGTATGGAGCCCCCTTAGCAGACGAGGGCACCTGATCAAAGTGGGAATCATCAATCTTGATGCCAGCGAATCCAGCTACAGAACTGCTAATGTTAAAGACATGGAGGAGAGGTTTACGTTAGAGAGGGGCTACGATGCCTCTTTTGCCTATAGCATGAATAACGATGAGCAAATCCAGTTGGCAAAACAGTTTATAGCCGATGGAGTGGAGTATCTGATGTTGGCTGCTGCAGATACTGACGGTTGGGAACCATTATTGAAAGACGCGCAGGAAGCCGGAGTAAAAGTCATCCTGTTTGACAGAATGGTGGATGCTGACGAGAGTCTGTATGAGGCTTCGGTGGTTTCGGACATGTATGCGGAGGGAGAAGCGGCAGTAGACTACCTTGAAAGCCTCAAGTTCAAGAAATACAAGATAATACACATTCAGGGAGCAAAGGGCAGCTCTGCACAAAAAGGCAGAAGTTATGCGTTGGAGGACATGGTTCACAGGGAATTCAACTGGAGAATAGCTGTTCAGGAAAGCGCCAACTGGAACCAGGAACAGGCAAAAAAAATAGTTCAGGATGCCTTGGAGTATGGAACCACATTCAATGTGATCTATTCCGAAAACGACGATATGACCAAGGGTGCTGTGGAGGCACTGGATGAAGCGGGAATTAGCCACGGACCGGATGGCGATGTGGCGATAATCAGCTTTGACTGCAACAGATGGGCAATGGCAGAAGTGATCAAGGGAAGCTGGAATTACGATGGTCAGTGCAATCCATATCAGGCAACCTATATTGACGAGATAATAAAGACCCTTGAGAGCGGAGGACGCCTTGCGAAAAAGACAATTATCCTCAAGGAGAGGAGTTTTAGCACAGATACGATCAAGGCAAGCGACATAGACGATTTTGGGATTTAAAATTTACACTTTTTTATATCTTTTTTATTTGAAATTTTGGTAGGGTTGACGTCATAATATAAGTATCAGGTGAGTTGGCAAAAAGGAGAGTCGTTATGAAGAAGAAAATACTGATAGCAGATGATACCACGTTCATGAGAGAGATGCTTAAATCTGCGCTGGATCCTGAGAAATTCCAGATAATAGGGGAAGCGACTGATGGCGTTAAGGCTGTAGAAGCCTACAAGGAGAAGAAGCCGGATCTTTTGATCCTTGATATTAACATGCCTAAAATGAACGGAATCGATGCGCTGACCGAGGTTATTAAGTTCGACCCCAAAGCCAACGTTATTATGTGTTCCGACCAGAAGTACGAGAATATGATCGTTATGGCAATCAAGAAAGGGGCAAAAGATTTTGTTATCAAGCCGTTCACATCTTCGGACGTTATTACTGCTGTGAATAAAGTTTTTGGAAGTGACGATGATTGATATTATTGCCCGTTATTGGCCAAGATTTCTTGTGGGCATATGGTTTGCGCTCACAAATACGTCTATAAGTCTGCGAGGCGAAAGCAAGAAACGGTTTTTGCCCCGCTTTCTTCTGCTGTTTATTCTATCCGGGACAATGGCTGCGATAGTGACCGAATGGCTTACCAAAGCCTCTTTTGGCAAATTTGTGGTTCCGTTTCTTGTTAATCATGATGTGCAGGTGCAAACCGGAATTGATACGCTATTCAGAATCTCATGTGATATTATTTCTTACATTATCCCTGTATTCGTTTTTTCAAAGATCATTAAAGAGCATTGGACAAAAGCTGCAACAGTATATTTCATGTACGTTGTGGTGGACAGATTATGCATGGTTCTGGCTATTTCTGCGGTAACATATTTCCTGGCGTTTGTTCTTGTTATCATGCTTGTCGGCATAATGATTAGAGACGATCTTATGTATGTTGTCGAAAATGCGAATGTCATCGAATGGCGGCCGGTTCTGCATTATCAGCTGGGGCTGTTCTTCCTTCTTGATGCTCTGCATGAGGTTTACTTTATCTTCCCGGGAATAAGCAATGGTCAGTTTGATCTTAAAAATATATGGGTTGATGCAATTGCTCTGGTTTCATTCCTGTTCTTCCTGGGATTTGCCGGCATGAATATAAGGACCGCCAAGGTCCAGTGCGAAAAGATGCAGTACATGGAGGAACTTCAGGAAGGGCAGAGGGATATCATTCAGAAATTCGCTGAGTTTTCTGAAGTAAAGAGCGGAGAAACCGGACAGCATATCAGAAGAGTTGCGGAATATTCCGCTGTTTTGGCCAAGGCATGCGGTCTCAGTGATGATGAAGTTGAGCACATAAAGATTGCATCAATGATGCACGATTTCGGAAAACTACTTATTCCGAAGGAAATCCTCGAGAAGCCCGGCTCTCTCACTCCGGAAGAGCGCGAGATAATGTGCAAGCATACCATCTATGGAAAAGAAATACTCTCAAATTCAAAGGGAGAAGTAATTTCCATGGCGAGGGATATAGCCTATGAGCACCATGAGAGGTGGGATGGTAAGGGATATCCGCGAGGAATCAGCGACAATGAGATTTCGTTATATGCGCAGATTGTATCTGTGGTGGATGTTTACGATGCCTTGACCAGCAAGAGGGCCTACAAGGAACCCTGGGACAGAAAAGAGGCTGAAAAAGAGATTTTAAGCCAGAAAGGAACCCAGTTTTCACCGCGGGTTGTGGATGCCTTCATCAAGAGCTTTGATAAGATACAGGAGATTCAGGACATGTATGTGGATTAAGCATTTTTTACCGGCTGATCCACATATTTTTTTGTCAACTTTTTGATAGTTTTGCATTATAATAGGAGTTGCTTGAAAAATTCATAAAAAGGAGAAAAGGTGTATGAAAACGGGTAAAAAATATGTAAGAAAACTGTTATCTCTTGCAGTTGCCATGGCACTTACGCTGACTGTGGCTCTGCCAACGTCTACAGCTTATGCGGCTTATTCACCTAAGTCCGAAGTTAAGACAATCCTGAGCATTCCGGCTGATCTTAGTGGCAAGACTGTAATCCTGCACACTAACGACATGCATGGCGCTATCAGCAAATATGCTCTTGTAGCTTCTGTAAAAGAGAATCTGACAAACAGAGGCGCAGAGGTAATCCTGGTTGACGCCGGTGACTTTAGCCAGGGAACTCCTTATGTTAGCACAACAAAGGGTGCTGACGCCGTAACCATGATGAATGCAGCAGGGTATGACATTGCAACACTTGGAAATCACGAGTTTGACTTTGGTTACTATCAGCTGGTATCAAACCTTTCAAAGGCTAAGTTTAAAGTTATAAGTGCTAATGTTATGGGAGCAAATGGAGCTCCTGTATTTAATCCCAATTTTGTTTACAACACAAAATCAGGTGTAAAGATTGGCTTCTTTGGACTTGAGACACCGGAGACAAGGACAAAGGTACATCCCGGACTTATACAGGGAATCTCATTCCTTGCAAAGGGAGATCTTGTAACATGCGCACAGGAGCAGGTAGATGCTCTTAAGACACAGGGTGTTGACCTTGTAATTTGCCTTTCTCACCTCGGTGTTGATGAAGAGTCAAAGGGCGATGGACACAGAAGTGTAGATGTATATGCCAAGACAAAGGGAATCGACCTCATGATTGATGGCCACTCACACACTGTTATGACAGCAGGAGAAAAAGGTGAGCCTATACAGTCAACAGGTACAAAGCTTGAGACTCTTGGTGTTGTTATTATTGATAATGCTACAAAGACAATCGAAGACAGATACCTTATTTCTCAGCAGGGCCTTCAGGAACAGGTTACTACTGCGGCCAAGGCAAACGAGATTTTCAAGAGAGTAGATGCTGAATATGGCGTTGTTTTTGCGAAATCTGACGTACTTCTTAACGGCGACAAGGCACCGGGAAACAGAACGGAGGAGACAAACCTTGGCGATCTTATTACAGATGCGCTTAAGTGGTCAGTTATGAGAGCTCCCGGAGCACTCACTGTTGATGCAGACCATGTTGTTTGTATCACAAACGGTGGTGGAATCAGAGCAGCTATCAAGGCTGGCGATGTTTCCAAGAAGGATCTTAACACTGTTCTTCCTTTCGGAAATACAGTAGCTGTTGTATATGTAACAGGCGCTGAGCTTCTTGAAGCACTTGAAGCATCTACTTATTGCACACCTGCAGCAGTTGGCGGATATCCTCAGACAGAAGGAATCCAGTTCACACTTGATACAACAAAGAGCTTCAAGCAGGGAGCTGCTTATCCTGCATCAACATATTACAAGCCGGCAGCAATCAGCCGTGTAACTATTACCGGTATCAATGGTCAGCCATTCTCACTGACAGATACATACGCAGTTGTAACTAACAACTTCTGCGCAGCAGGCGGCGATACATATTATGTATTTAAGAATGCCAGCGCTCAGTTCGATACAGGTATTCCTATGGACGAGGCTGTTATGGATTATGTAAAAGAGGTTCTTGGCGGAAAGATCACAGCTGATAAGTATGGCACAACTCGCGGAGATCAGACACAGATTGGTGCAGCATCACTTGCGAATGCAGGCTAAGCATGTATCACAGCGAGCCTGATTACAGATTGAATAACAGGCGATATATAATTTGATAATTGAAGAGCGTGTACCCTAGTATTCATGCGGGTGCACGCTCTTTTTTGCGCAACTCTTGCGCATCTATTGGGCAATGTTTGGCAAGAAATAAAGAGAAATAAAACATTAAAAATACGATAGTACTGTACTGGATGATAAATATTTAACAAAAGAGGAGAATGTTATGAATCACAGTCAGATTACTGACGAGTACTTAGCTAAGATGGACGCCTACTGGCGTGCAACTAACTATCTCGCTGCAGCACAGTTATATCTTTTAGAGAATCCTCTTCTTCGTGAGCCTCTTAAGAAAGAGCACATCAAGAAGAAGATCGTAGGACACTGGGGAACAGTTCCCGGACAGAACTTTATCTATGTACACCTTAACCGTGTAATCAACAAGTACGATCAGGATATGATCCTTATTTCCGGCCCTGGTCATGGTGGAAACTTCTTTGTTGCCAACACATACCTTGAGGGCTCATATAGCGAAGTTTATCCTAATATCAGCCGCGATATGGACGGACTTCAGAAGCTTTGCAAGCAGTTCTCATTCCCTGGCGGAATTTCAAGCCATGTAGCACCTGAAACTCCCGGTTCTATCCACGAGGGTGGTGAGCTTGGATATTCAATCGCTCACGCTTTCGGTGCAGTATTTGATAACCCAGAGCTTATCGCTGCCTGCGTAGTAGGTGATGGAGAGGCTGAGACAGGCCCTCTTGCTACATCATGGCAGTCAAACAAGTTCCTTAATCCTGTATCAGATGGAGCAGTTCTTCCAATTCTCCACCTCAACGGATTTAAGATTTCTAACCCTACAATTCTTTCACGTCTCTCACATGAGGAGCTTGAGGCATTCTTCAAGGGTAACGGCTGGAAGCCATACTTTGTAGAGGGCTCAGACCCTAAGGAGATGCATCGTAAGATGGCTGAGACTCTTGATGTTGTTATTGATGAGATCAAGGCTATCCAGAAGAACGCAAGAACAACAGGTGACACAACAAGACCTGTATGGCCTATGATCGTTCTTAGAACACCTAAGGGATGGACAGGTCCTAAGGTTGTAGATGGCAACAAGATTGAGGGCTCTTTCCAGGCTCACCAGGTTCCTGTAATGATGGACAAGCCTGAGCATATGGATATCCTCAAGGATTGGCTCCTTAGCTACAAGCCTGAGGAACTCTTTGACGAGAACGGACGCCTTATTCCTGAGCTTCAGGAGCTTGCTCCTACAGGAAACAGACGTATCGGTGCTAACCCACATGCTAACGGTGGTAAGCTCCTTCGCGACCTTAGACTTCCTGATTTCAGAGATTATGCTATCGATGTACCAGCTCCGGGTGAAGTTGAGAAGCAGGATATGATCGAGCTTGGCGGATATATCAGAGACGTATTCAAGCTTAACGACGAGCAGAAGAACTTCCGTATCTTTGGACCGGACGAGACTATGTCTAATCGTCTTAACAAGGTATTCGAAGTTACAAACAGAGACTGGAACAACCCTATCGAAGAGGGCACAGACCAGTTCCTTGCAGCTGACGGTCGTGTAATGGATTCAATGCTTTCTGAGCATATGTGCGAGGGATGGCTTGAGGGTTACCT
>JAEEGL011877515.1_pt1 | contig 10233 bp, 7 predicted proteins | sample 9134231 | NCBI WGS metagenome assembly JAEEGL01 (sample SAMN16246548, study PRJNA631951) | gut metagenome | biome: gut microbiome; feature: rumen; material: fiber-attached | host: Bos | place: Iran: Karaj | collected 2018-10 | reverse complement strand
TCAGCGTGGTCATCGACGACGAAGGCAGTGACGCCGCGGCGCTCGGCAGGGTCCTCGAGGGACACGGCCTGATCGAAGACCGCAACATCTTCCGCGTGCAGTAACTGTTCTCCGTATACCATGACGATGAGATCGCGCCCGGGACCTATACCCTTTCCACCGAGATGACGCCGGAAGAGATGCTTGGCGTCCTGACGGGCAATATCGAATACGCGCCGGCAGGCGCGGCTGCCCCGGAAGGCGTCGAGGCCGCACCGGTGATCCCCGGCAGCGCGGAGGGCAGTACGGATACGGGCATGCCGGCGGAAGCGGGTGCCGCGGAAGGCGGGACCGTGACGGAAGAGAGCGCCGGCAGTGACGGCGGTATGCGTCCATGAACGGACCCGAAACGGATGTCTTTATCGAGTGGATGAGCGGTGAGCATCCCGGATATCTGAAGGAACTGGAACGGGAAGCCCGTGCGGACGGGGTTCCCGTTATACGCAGGAGCGCCCAGAGCCTCCTGTGCTTTTTTTCAAATTTGCTGAAGCCGGACCGCGTTCTGGAGATCGGAAGCGGGGTCGGCTTTTCTGCTGTCATGATGCGGGAATATGCCGGCGACGGCTGCCGCATCACGGGGATCGAACTGGATCCGGACAGGGCGGAGAAGGCCGGATGGAACATCGAAAAGGCCGGCTTTGCCCGGAGCATCCGGATACGGTGCGCGGATGCGGCGGACGTACTGCCGGAGCTTGCCGCGCACGGTGAAAAGTACCGGATGGTCTTCCTGGACGGCCCGAAGGGACAGTATACGCAGTACCTGCCCTATATCGAAGCGATGACAGAGGAAGGCGCCGTCCTGATCGCCGACAACCTGCTGAAGGAGGGCGAGGTCCTGCGTTCCCGCTATGCGGTGACGAGGCGGGACAGGACCATCCATGCCAGGATGCGCGAATTCATCACGCAGATGACGCACTCGGACCGCTGGCAGACCATGCTGGTCGGGGACGGGGACGGCATGCTCGCCGCAGTGCGGAAACAGGATGCGGGCACGGCAGTGCGTACAGGAGACCATGAGCGCGGATAAAAACAGGACGGTTATGAGAACAGACGGAAGAAAAAAGCCGATGCTGCTTTGCCCGGCAGGATCCTTTGATACGCTGAAGACGGCGGTGCGCTACGGCGCCGATGCCGTTTACATGGGCGGCGAGGCCTTCGGCCTCCGGGCAAAGGCGAAGAATTTCACGAAGGAAGAGATGCGGGAAGCGATCCGGTATGCCCATGACCGCGGGGTCAGGGTGCATGTCACGGCGAACATCCTGGCCCACGAATACGACCTTGCGGAAGCGGCGGCATATTTCCGGGAGCTCGCGGAAGCCGGTCCGGACGCGGTGCTGATCGCGGATCCCGGCATGTTCATGCTGGCGAAAGAGAATTGCCCGCAGATCCCCATCCATATTTCGACCCAGGCCAACAATACCAATTCCGGCACCTTCCGCTTCTGGCATGACCAGGGGGCGGCCTGCGTGGTATGCGCCCGGGAGCTGTCCCTGGCAGAGATCCGGCAGATCCGGCAGACTGTGCCGGCGGATCTAGAGATCGAGGCGTTCGTGCACGGCGCCATGTGCATCTCCTATTCCGGCCGCTGCCTGATGTCCAGCTTCCTGGCGGGAAGGGATGCCAACCGCGGGGAATGCACCCATCCCTGCCGCTGGAAATACGCGCTGATGGAAGAGAAGCGCCCCGGGGAATACTTCCCCGTTTATGAGAACGACCGGGGAAGCTTCATCATGAATTCCCGGGACCTGTGTATGATCGAACATATCCCGGCCCTCGCCGATGCGGGAATTGACAGCCTAAAGATTGAAGGTAGAATGAAAACAGCCCTCTATACGGCGGCGCTGACCAGGGCATACCGCCGGGCGATCGACGATTATTTCGAGGATCCGTCCGTTTATGAAAGGAATATCCCCTGGTATCTGGAGGAAGTGAAAAAGTGTACCTACCGCGACTTCACCACGGGGTTCTATTTTCATAAGCCGACGGAAGAGGATTTCGTCTATACGGACAATACTTATAAAAGCGAAGCGGTCTATATCGGAACGGTCGAACGCGTGGAACCGGACGGCCGCGCCGTAATCACGCAGAAGAACAAGTTCGCCTGCGGGGATCCGGTGACGGTCATGAAGCCGGACGGCAGGAATCTCAGCTGCCGGGTGGCAGTGCTGGAAGACGCGGAAGGCAATGCCCTGCAGGATGCGCCGCATCCGAAGCAGGTGCTGAAGCTCCTGCTGGAGCCTGCCGGAGAGACCGGGACCGGCCCGGACGAATGGGCCGCCGGCACGATGACCGCTGCCGAAGAAGGGGATATTCTGAGGATGGAAACGGAGGAGAAGAGCATATGACCGACTTTAGCCGCGCACCCGGATCCAGGGTGGAGGACATCTTTGCCCAGAACGTGTTCACCCTTGAGAAGATGAGGGAAAGGCTGCCGAAGAATGTGTACAGGGCCGTCCTGGACGTAAAGGCCAACGGCGGGGAACTGTCCCGCCATGATGCCGACGTCGTCGCGAAAGCCATGAAGGACTGGGCTGTCGAGAACGGCGCGACCCATTACACGCACTGGTTCCAGCCGCTGACCGGTACGACTGCCGAAAAGCATGATTCCTTCGTATCCATACTGGATGACGACGGCCATATGATGATGGAATTTTCCGGCAAGCAGCTGATCAAGGGCGAACCGGACGCGTCCAGCTTCCCTTCGGGGGGCCTCCGGGCGACGTTCGAAGCCCGCGGCTATACCTCCTGGGACATCACGTCGCCGGTATTCCTCAAGGAATCGGGAACGGGCAAAACGCTCTGCATCCCTACGGCCTTCTGCTCCTACAAGGGCGAAGCCCTCGACAAGAAGATGCCGCTCCTGCGTTCCACTGAGGCAGTTTCGCAGCAGGCCATGCGGATCGTCCGCCTGTTCGGCAATACCACATCGAACAGTGTGATCGCCTATACCGGCGCAGAACAGGAATACTTCCTGGTGGACAAGGACTGCTACATGAAGCGGCCCGACTTAAAATATGCCGGCCGGACGCTCTTCGGCGCCCCTGCCCCCAAGGGACAGGAGATGGACGACCATTATTTCGGCGTCATCCGGGAAAGGGTCGGCAACTTCATGCGCGACCTGAATACGGAGCTGTGGAAACTCGGAGTGCCTGCCAAGACGCAGCATAACGAAGTGGCGCCCGGGCAGCATGAGCTGGCGCCGGTATTCGAGAAAGCCAATATCGCCTGTGACCATAACCAGCTGGTCATGGAAGCCATGAAGCGTGTCGCGGTCCATCACGACCTGCGCTGCCTCCTCCATGAGAAGCCCTATGCCAGCGTCAACGGCTCTGGCAAGCACAATAACTGGTCCCTGGCGACCGATGACGGCATCAACCTGATCGATCCGGGCGACACGCCGGAGAGGAACATCCAGTTCCTGCTGGTGCTGGCCTGCATCCTGAAGGCCGTCGATATCCATGCGGACCTGCTGCGCCAGAGCGCCTCCGTGGTCGGCAACGACCTGCGTCTGGGCGCCAACGAAGCGCCGCCTGCCATCGTGTCGGTCTTCCTCGGCGAGCAGCTGGAAGACGTGGTGACGCAGCTGGTGGAGACCGGCGCGGCGTCCAGCCATATAGAGGGCGGCAGGCTCCATACGGGCGTTTCCACCATGCCCGATATCGCCAAGGACGCCACGGACAGGAACCGTACGTCGCCGTTGGCTTTCACCGGCAATAAATTCGAATTCCGCATGGTCGGTTCTTCCGACTCGATAGCAGGTTCCACCACGACGCTGAACGCCATCGTGGCCGAAGCCTTTTCGGAAGCGGCCGATGAGCTGGAAGGGGCGGAGAACTTCGATATGGCCGTACACGACCTGATCAAGAAGTATCTGACGGAACACCGGAGGATCATCTTCAACGGCAACGGCTATTCGCAGGAATGGGTCGAAGAGGCAAAGCGACGCGGGCTCCCCAACATCCCGAACATGATCGCGGCGGCGGAAGCCCTCACAACACCCAAGGCCGTGGCGCTTTTCGAGAAGTTCGGCATCTTCACCAGGGCGGAACTGGAGTCCAGGAAAGAGATCGTCTATGACTACTATGCCAAGACCATCAATATAGAAGCGCAGACCATGATCGACATGGCCGGCCGGCAGATCATCCCGGCCTGCATGCATTACGAGAAGGAACTGGCAGAGACCGTCGTCGCGGTCCGCGGCGCCGGCGCCGATACTTCGACCGAAGAGCGGCGGCTGGCCCAGGTGGCGGCCCATATCAACGAGGCGCAGAAGGCGCTGGAGGATCTGACGGAAGCGGTCGGCAGGGCGCCGGCCATTTCGGAGGTCTATGAGAAGGCGGTCTTTTACCGGGATACCATCGTCCCGGCCATGGCGGCCCTCCGGACCCCCTGTGATGAGATGGAAGTCCTGGTCGACCGCAGCATGTGGCCGTTCCCTACCTACCAGGACCTGATGTTTGAAGTGTAACGGAAGCATATTGATAGAAAATACAACGTTTCGCAGGAGTGAAGCATGAAGATCATCGTAGTCGGAAGCGGTAAGGTCGGCGGGACCATTACCCGGCAGCTGGCCAGGGAAGGCCATGATATCGCGGTCATCGATACGGATCCCGCAGTCGTCGAGGAACTGACGAATTCACTGGACGTGCTGGGCGTCGTCGGCAACGGCGCCAATTATTCCGTGCTGCAGGAAGCGGGCGTCGAAGACGCGAACCTCCTGCTGGCGGTGACCGGCCTGGACGAACTGAACCTGCTGTGCTGCCTGCTCGCGAAGCAGGTGGCCGGCTGCCAGACGATCGCCCGGGTCAGGAATCCCGAGTACCGGCGCCAGATCGGCCTGATCAAGGAGCAGCTCGGCCTTTCGATGGCCATCAACCCCGAATTCGCGGCTGCCCAGGAGATCGGACGGATCCTGCGGACGCCCTCCGCCATGAAGATCGAGAGCTTTGCCAGGAGCCATGTGGAACTGATGAAGGTCGTGATCCCGCAGGGATCGGTCATTGACGGCGTCAGGCTGTCGGAGATCTCTTCGCATGTCCGGGCGGCGGTCCTGATCTGTGTCGTGGAAAGGGGAGAGGACGTTACGATCCCTTCCGGCCAGTTCGTGCTGCATTCCGGAGACCGGATCAGCATCATCGCGCCCCCGGACAACGCCAGGGCCTTCTTCTCCTATATCGGGATCGAGACGAAGCGTGTCCGGAACGTCATGCTGATCGGCGGCAGCCGGATCGCGGTGTATCTGGCCCACATCCTGAAGGAAGCCGGGGCGGACGTGACGATCATCGAGAATGATGAGGAACGGTGCGAGTTCCTGGCGCAGGAACTGAACCATGTGACGGTCATCAACGGGGACGCGACCGACCGGGAACTGCTGCTGGAGGAGGGCCTCCAGAATATGGACGGCATCGTCACCCTGACCGGGATCGACGAGGAGAATATCTTCCTCTCCCTCTATGCCAAGAGCGTTTCCGATGCCAAGATCATTACCAAGGTCAACCGCATCAGTTTTGACGAGATCATCGAATCCTTTGATCTCGGCAGCATCATCTATCCCAAGCGGATCACCGCGGAGCAGATCGTGGCCTACGTGCGGGCCATGCAGAATTCCATCGGCAGCAACGTGGAGACGATGTACAAGATCATCGAGGACAGGGTCGAAGCCCTGGAGTTCTATATCCGCGAGAAATCGGCGATCACCGACGTGCCGCTGAGCGATCTGCCGACCCGGCCGAACGTGCTGATCGCCGGCATCACCAGGGGAAGGGACTCCATCATCCCCAACGGGCAGAGCACGCTGCAGGTCGGAGACAGCGTGATCGTGGTGACGACGCAGCAGGGCGTGGACGACCTGCAGGATCTGTTCGATATCCGCAGATGACCTGAACGGTACAGTGCGGGACGGATAACGGGAAAAAAGGAAAAGAAGGAACCGGCAGCGGATGAATTACAGGATCGTGATCTATATCCAGGGACAGATATTGAAATTTGAGAGCGCTTTTCTTTCGCTCTCCTGTATCGTTGCGCTGATATACAGGGAAAAGCAGGGCTTTGCGTACCTGGCTGCAGCGCTGGCCTGTCTGGCGGCAGGCTTCCTGATCACGAGGAACAGGCCGGAGGACCGTTCCTTTTACGCGACCGAAGGCCTGGTGACCGTAGCGGTGGCCTGGCTCCTTTTAAGTATTACGGGTGCCGTGCCCTTCGTACTGGCAGGCGATATCCCGGATTATATCGATGCGGTCTTTGAGACGGCGTCCGGCTTTACGACGACCGGCGCGAGCATCCTGACGGATGTGGGCGCGCTCAGCAAGTGCGGCCTGTTCTGGCGCAGCTTTACCCACTGGGTCGGCGGCATGGGCGTCATCGTCTTCGTACTGGCGGTACTGCCCATGATGGGCGGCTACAACATGCATCTGATGCGGGCGGAGAGCCCGGGCCCCACGGTCGGCAAACTTGTGCCCAAGATGCGGGACAGCGCCAAGATCCTTTATCTTATTTACCTGGCCCTGACCCTTGCGGAGAGCGTGCTGCTGCTCCTTACAGGGCTTCCGCTTTTTGACGCGCTGACCATTTCCTTCGGCAGCGCCGGTACCGGAGGTTTCGCGGTCCGCAGCAGCGGCATGGCGGACTATTCCCTCCTCAGCCAGGGCATCATCGCCGTCTTTATCATGATGTTCGGCGTCAATTTCAACTTTTACTATCTGCTGCGCGGCAAGCACTGGAAGGATGCCTTCAAGATGACGGAGGTCAAGGGCTATCTGATCTTTATCGCAGGCTCCGTGCTCCTGATCACGGCCAATCTGCTGCGCTACCGTATCTATGCCCATCCCGGACGGGCCTTCCATGAAGCGTTCTTCCAGGTGGGATCGATCATCACGACCACCGGATTCGCGACGGCTGATTTCAACCTGTGGCCGGGCCTTTCCAAGGCCATCCTGTTCCTGCTGATGTTCATGGGCGCCTGCGCGGGCTCCACGGGCGGCGGCTTCAAGGTGTCGCGCGTCCTGATTCTGGCCAAGTCCGTTAAGCAGGAGATCATCCGGCTGCTGCATCCCCGGAGCGTGATCACGGTCAAAATGGACGGCAAGAGCCTGGATAAGGATACGGTCCGGCAGGTCGGCGTATATCTGACGGTCTACATGGGGATCTTCGCCGCATCCTTCCTGCTGATCAACATCTTTGACCAGACGGATTTTGAAACTTCCATTTCGGCGGTCACCGCCTGCTTCAACAATATCGGACCCGGTTTCTCGAAGGTGGGCCCGATGGGCAATTACGCGTTCCTTTCGGTGCCTTCCAAGCTCCTGCTGGTCTTTGATATGCTGGCAGGCCGTCTGGAGCTGTTCCCCATGCTGGTGCTCTTCGTACCGGAGGTCTGGAGGAAGAGCCGCCGGAAAGCAGCGGACAACAGCAGAAGAGCACATTAAGTATGAAGAACCGGAAGATACTATCGATCATTACCGTCCTTGCGGCCGAAGCGCTGGTGCTGGCCATTGTCCTCTTCGGAATGGCTCTGGCCGGGCAGAAGAAACGGCCTGATATCGTGTTCGGCAGCGCGGACTTTCGGACCGCGCAGGAAGTGGACGGCGAGATCTATGTATTTGACAGCTGGCGGCTGGATGAGAATTACGGCGGGGCTGCCCGCCGCATCATAACGCCGGCTTTTTCGATCCCGGACGGCATTTACCGCGTAACGGCGGACTACGAGTCAGGCATGCCCGCGGAAATGCTGATGGAGCACGGCGCCCATCTGGAGCTGGTGCCGGAGGAAGAGATCCCGAACGTACCGGATCCCGCCTTTTTCGGTGAATCCGCCATGCTGACGAGCGCGGCGAAGCAGACTTCCGTGCTCGCGTATGTTTCCTATGGCGGTGGCATGGCCAAAGTCAAGGCGCAGGCGGACGACGGGATCCCCGCCGACCTGACGCTCCTTGGCGTCCGTGTCCATTATCTGCCGCTGCGTACCGCCGCGGGACAGATGGTCCGCTGGCTTCCCGCACTCTGGCTCATCACACTGCTCCTTTGCCTGCGGCTGCTCCTTAAGGACGCCCTGTATGCCTTCCTGCGTTCGAAGGGATGGGTCGTCCTGACGCTGGCCGGTCTTGTATTCCTGTCCTGTCTGCCTGTCCTGGGCGGCAGGGTGCCGGACGGAAGCGACCTGCGTTTCCACTATTACAGGATCTGTTCGATCGCCGAAGGCCTTGAAGCCGGGGTATTCCCGGTCCGGATCCAGTCCGGCTGGATGAACGGCTTCGGCTATGCCAACGGCATCTTTTATCCCGATTCCATGCTCTATATTCCGGCGGCGCTGTACTGCCTGGGGATGCGGATGGACCGGGCTTACCGCTGCATGGTCATCCTGATCCAGACACTGACGGCAGTCTTCTCCTATCTGTGCTTTAAGCGGACGGCAGAACTCTGCGGTAAGAATAACGGAAATGCCGCGGAAACGACCGGCCAGAGCCTGCAGATGCACCGTTTTGCGGGCCTTGCGGGAACGGCCCTTTATCTGACGGCAATGCCCCTTCTCTATAACCTTTACAGCATGGCAGGGGTCGGCACCGCCGCGGCTTCGGCATTCGCGCCGCTGGTGCTGGCGGGCATGCAGGAGATCTATGCGGAGAACGGAGAAGACGGCAGCCGTTCCCTCCTTCCCGGGAAAGGGGCGGTGCTCCTTGCGCTCGGCATGACCGGGATCCTGGCCAACCACCTGATGAGTTTCCTGTTCGCCTTCCTCTTCCTGCTGTTCTTTGCCCTGGTGAATGCGGGGCTGACGTTTGAAAAACAGCGGATCAGCCGGATCCTGTCGGCTGCCGGCGCGGCCATCCTGTGCTCCGCTTTCGTCTGGATCCCGTTCATTACGGAACGGATGCAGATGAGCGACATGCGGGGATCGGAGCGGCACTGGCGCCTGTTCGACAACGCGGCGACGCCGGCGGAGCTGTTCGCGACCCGGTACAGCGTCAATACTACGGAATTTTCGATCAATGCCACGGGCCTTGTGAACGCCCCGGCCAGGAGCCTCGGCATCATTGCGGCCGTGATCCTTCTTATGACCGCCGTCCTTCTGCTGCGGATGCGCGCGTCGCGGCAGCGCAGGATCCTCGCGGGCATTTTCGCGCTGACGCTGGTCATCATCCTGCTCTCCAGCACGATCATGCCGTATGATGCCATCCGTGCTGCCCTGCCTGCCGTTTACGGGGTGATCGAGAAGATCCAGTTCCCCGTGCGGGTCCACTGCATCGCATCGCTCCTGATCGCGTATATGGCGGTGAAGGACATCCTGCTGCTGCCGGAGGTCCTGTATCCTGCCGGGCAGCCGGCGGAAGGCACCGGGACAGAACCGGACAGCGCCGCAGCCGCGAAGGCATTTACGGTCAGGACTGCCGTGCTTGTGACGGCCGGCATACTGACCCTGCTCTCCGTGATCCAGGGCGTGGATTACCAGTCCATGTATAACAATGAAGTCGTCCCGTTCCGGTATGCTTCCCGGATGCAGGACCTGAAGAACTACGTCTCCGGCGGAGAATATCTGCCGGCGGCCTTTGATTCCAATGCCACGCTGCAGCCGGATGAGGGCCTGTATGACCCCGCAGCTGTGACCGCGTCCGTTACGGGCCGCGGCTACAACCGGATCAGCATGCATATGGAGAACCGGGCGGATGACCCGGCAGAAGTGGTCTTTCCGCTCACTTTTTATCCCGGCTACAGGCTGCGGATGACGGATGAGGCCACCGGGCAGGTCACGGACCTGCCGGCCGAAATGGAAGATAACAGCGAAAGGGCGATGGCCGTCGTGCCGCCCGGCTTTACAGGTACAGCGCTGATGTATTACAGGGGATTCGGATACTGGAAGGCTGCGGAGCTTATCTCGCTGCTGTCGGTACTGTTCATGGTGTACCTGCTCGTAAAGGGCAGAAAGGCAGATGCCGCAGCGGCATCGCCGGAAGTGCCGGCGGGATCGGAACCGCCGGAAGATTCAAGGGATTTGGGAGGAAAAGAGTAATGGCAAACGCTAATACTGCAGCAGGCACAAACAGCGGCCTGGACAGGAAACGCTGGCTTATACTGGCAGCCAGCTGCCTGGTCACGCTGTGCATCGGTTCGCTCTACGCGTGGAGCGTGTTCGCTTCGCCGATGGGGGAATACCTCACGGAACTGACAGGCAAAGAGATCGCGAGCCTGGCCATCGTCTTT